>Ga0208014_1000606_pt1 | contig 13902 bp, 10 predicted proteins | sample 25_taG_FD_184099 | JGI IMG/M metagenome (GOLD analysis project Ga0208014, IMG submission 184099) | Marine viral communities from Cariaco Basin, Caribbean Sea - 25_WHOI_OMZ (SPAdes) (version 2) | ecosystem: Environmental > Aquatic > Marine > Oceanic | place: Caribbean Sea: Cariaco Basin...
ATGATTTGGTGTATAAGCGAATGAAAGCCAGAAAAGGACATTATTTTAAAGCAGAGTTGCTGAAATCTCAATTTGATATTCTGGAAGAACCAAAAGATGCGATTAAGGTAAATGCTAATCAGGGTATACCTGAAATGGTTCATGAGGTATTGGCAAAAATAAATCCCTCTTAGATGGAAATACAATTATTATTGGCGGTTGGCCTGGGAATAGCTTTATTACTATTTTTAATACTGAAACTTAAAATTCAGGCATTTTTAGCCCTGCTGATCGTTTGTATTTTCGTTGGAATACTTGCCGGAATGCCTGCAGGTGATATTATGGAAACCATGAAAGAGGGCATGGGCAGCACGTTGGGATTTGTGGCAACCGTAGTGGGATTAGGAGCTTTATTTGGCGGGATTTTAGAACAATCCGGAGGAGCAAAAGCCCTGGCTTCTTTTATTCTTAAGAAAACCGGAGAAAAAAATGCTCCCTGGGCCATGATGATTACCGGTTTTATAGTTGCCATACCTGTATTTTTTGATGTCGCTTTTATCATTTTAGTACCCATTACTTATGCCTTAAGTAAGAAAACCGGAAAGTCGTTAATCCTTTATGCTATCCCGCTTTTAGCCGGACTGGCAATTACCCATTGTTTTATTCCGCCCACCCCGGGCCCCATTGCGGTAGCCGATATTTTAGGAGCCGATTTAGGATGGGTAATTTTATTTGGTTTTGCAGCCGGAATTCCTGCGGCTATTTTAAGCGGACCGCTTTTTGCAAGATTATTAACGAAAAGCCTGTATGTAGCGCCCAAAAGTTTTACCGAAGATTCAGCACCGGAAGATCAGATGCCCTCTGCTAAAATGATCACTGCCATCATTTTTGTTCCTATTTTTTTGATTGTTTTAAATACGCTGATGGCCAGTCCTTTGGTAGACGCTTCCGAATTCCCAAATTGGATAAATTATATGGTTGATTTATTAGGTCACCCATTTACCGCCTTGATTATTGCTAACCTTTTAGCCTGGTATTTCTTAGGAGTAAAGCGCGGAGTCACCAAAGACAAATTATTAAAAATAGCCGCAAAGAGTTTTGAATCTGCCGGGATTATTATTTTACTTACTGGTGCGGGGGGTGCTTTTAAACAAATCCTTATCAATACCGGAGCAGGAGAAATGATTGTAAATAATTTGAATGAAAGCTTTATAAATCCGCTGCTGTTTGGGTTTATAGTGGCGGCATTAATCAGGGTATTACAGGGATCTTCAACAGTAGCTATGATTACCGCTGCCGGAATTACCGCACCGCTTTTAGAAGGAGCGAATTATGCTGAAAGCCAAATTAGTTTAATAGTAATCGCAGTAGCCTCTGGCGCTTTAATCCTATCTCATGTAAATGATAGCGGGTTTTGGCTGGTAGGGCAGTATATTGGCCTAAACGAAAAACAAACATTTAAAAGCTGGACGGTGATGACTACCATTATCTCTCTTGTAGGTCTTGGGGTTTCCTCCCTGCTTTGGTATTTATTATAAAACTAAATATTAATTTTTAAAATTGCCTATCTTGTATAAATTCAACCACCAAATTTTATCATTTTAATGAAAAATACGTATACTACCAGTTTAAACCTACCCAAGTTAGATTTTATTCTATTGATTTTTAGAATCGGGATTTCGATCCTAATGCTGTTTCATGGCGTTCCCAAATTGATAAACTTTTTTTCTTCTGAAGAGATACAATTTGCAGATCCTTTGGGTGTTGGACAAACCATGACGCTAGCTGTTGCTGTTTTAGCTGAATTTGTTTGTTCCATAATGCTTATTCTAGGTATTGGAACCCGAATTGCAACAATTCCGCTTATCGTCACTATGGCCGTAGCTGCTATTATTGTACATGCGCCAGATGGTATGGAAAGGCAAGAATTGCCTTTTATGTATTTACTGTCTTATGTTTTATTGTTTTATACCGGGGCAGGAAAATATTCGCTGGATCATTATTTGATGTTTAAAGCGGAAAAAAAAGAAATAAAGTCATAAACTAAAAAAAGTCTTGTTATTTACTGAATAACAAGACTTTTTTAAATTGCTTATCGAATCCAATTAAAACGATAAAAGATTAAATACTCCTATAGCTTCCGGATGAGACCCTGGAAGAAAATGTTACTACTAAAGGACTCATTGCCATTAAGTAATTTACACTAATTTATTCTTCTGAAGAAGATTCTTCCATCGTATGATATACATTTTGTACATCATCATCTTCTTCTAATTTTTCCAGTAATTTTTCTACATCGGCAGACTGTTCTGGAGTAAGCTGTTTGGTAACCTGAGGTATTCTTTCGAATCCAGAAGAAATAATTTCAATATTTTTACTTTCCAGTTCTTTTTGGATGCTTCCAAAATACTCAAAAGGAGCGTAGATGTGAATTCCGTCTTCATCTTCAAAAACTTCTTCAGCTCCATAATCAATAAATTCAAGTTCTAATTCTTCCACGTCTAATCCTTCTGCATTAATCCTGAAGTTACAGGTGTGATCGAACATAAACTCTACAGACCCCGAAGTTCCTAAGTTTCCATCACATTTATTAAAGTAGGATCTTACATTGGCTACGGTACGGTTGTTATTATCGGTAGCGGTTTCAACTAAAACAGCGATACCGTGTGGCGCGTATCCTTCAAAAAGGACAATTTTATAATCACCCTGACTTTTATCTGAAGCTCTTTTAATCGCACGTTCGATATTGTCTTTTGGCATGTTAACACTCTTGGCGTTCTGGATCACCGCTCTAAGCTTAGAGTTAGCGTCTGGATCTGGTCCACCTTCTTTAACGGCCATTACAATGTCTTTTCCTATACGAGTAAAGGCTTTGGCCATTGCAGACCAACGCTTCATCTTACGTGCTTTTCTAAATTCAAATGCTCTTCCCATGATAATAAAAATGAAATCCGGGCAAAAATATAAAAAAAGCTCCTAAAATGATTTCAAATTAGGAGCTTTCTGGAATATTGAATTTTTATACTGATTCCGGCCTTATTTGGCTTCAACAATATCTTCTATAGCTTTGGCCATTTTAAAGTCTTTATCAGTGACTCCGCCTGCATCATGCGTGGATAAAGAAATTTCTAATTCGTTGAAAGAATTTGCCCAGTTAGGATGATGTTGCATGGCTTCGGCTTCAAAAGCGATTCGGGTCATTACCGTAAAAGCATCTTTAAAGTTTTCGAATTTAAAAGACGTGTGGATGGCTTCTTTTGCATATGTCCATCCTTCAAGACTTTCTAGTTTTTTGCTGATTTGTTCTTCGGTTAGTTTTTCCATAATTGAAACAATTTTTTCTATAATTCAATTTAGGAATACTTTACTGGAAATAATATAAACAGAAGTGCTTTAATATAAGATTAACCTATTTTTTAAGGCTGGCTTCAACAACTTCCTGTACGCTTATCTGGAGATTAGTGGGTAGTAAGTTATCTTTGGGTAAAACGGCTAAATAGCGATCGTTATTGCTATCATATACGTTTTTAAAAAGCGGATTGTCATATCCCAAAATCTCACAAATATCTTCAACAAAATCTTTTTGATGCACCAAATCTGAACTTCCTAAATGAAAAACACCTTGTAACTTTCGATTTACGATATAATGAATCTGCTGGGTTATTTTACTAATTTCAGTAACATTAATCACCACATTGGGGAATACCTCTATAGCTTCGCCCAATTCGATTAGTGTTTTAATCTCATTTAGTCTGGGAGAACCCTGGCCAAAAACCATGGGTAATCTTAAAATATTGTATTTATCATTAGGAAGTCTTAAAAGAGCGTTCTCTATTTTAATTTTAAATCGGCCGTAGATACTTTGTGATAATGTTTTATCATACTCGTAGCTTGGATAGTTGGTAAACGCATCAAAAACGTTTGCAGAACTTAAAAAGATAAGTTTGCAGGGATGCGTTAAAATATAGCTTATTACCGAATAATGCAGTGCTATTTGTGCTTCGAAACTTCCTCGTACCGCAGATATGATAATGCTCGGTTTTAAATTGTAGAGCAAAAGATCCAGGCTATCGGTCTCCATATCATATTGATGGAACTGGTGGTTTTTTTCTAATGCGCGACTGTCTGTACAGTAGGTACCGTGCGTATCAAAATAGGAGCATAGCTCTTTATAGATGGCATTGCCAATAAAGCCGCTAGCTCCTAATATTAATATACGTTCCAAATAATTTATCCTTTATAAAAGGGCAATTTCACCTGAGTGGCAGAAACAGCTTTTTTACGGATCTGAATATTGATTTTCTTTCCAAAACCTGTATATTCCGATTTTACATATCCTAAGCCAATTCCTTTCTCTAATGAAGGTGACATGGTACCCGATGTAACATTTCCTATAACTTCTCCTTCGTCATTTACGATATCATATCCTTGTCTTGGAATACCGCGCTCATCAAGTTCAAATGCAACAAGTTTACGTTTAGGGCCTTCTTCTTTTTCTTGTTTTAAAGCTTCAGCGTTGATAAAATCTTTTGTGAATTTAGTGATCCATCCTAATTTGGCTTCGATAGGCGATGTGGTATCATCAATATCATTTCCGTAAAGACAAAACCCCATTTCTAAACGTAGCGTATCTCGAGCGGCAAGACCAATTGGCTGAATACCATAGTCCTTACCGGCTTGCATCACTTTGTCCCAAATTTCTTGAGCACATTCATTTTTAAAATAAATCTCAAAGCCGCCACTACCGGTATATCCGGTTGCCGAAATAATCACCTTTTCCATACCGGCAAAAGTTCCGATTTCAAAAGTGTAGAATTTCATCGCGCTAATATCAACATCCGTAAGTGATTGCATAGCCTCGGCAGCTTTTGGCCCCTGTATGGCTAGAAGAGACAGCTCTTCGCTAAGATCGGTTAAATTAGCATCCATCGTATTATGCTTGCTAATCCAGTTCCAGTCTTTTTCTATATTGGCCGCATTGACTACTAACAAATACTTTTCAGCATTCATCCTATAAATAATCATATCGTCTACAATCCCGCCCTTTTCATTTGGCATACAGGTATATTGTGCCTGTCCATCCACTAGCTTGGAGGCATCGTTAGAAGAAATTAACTGGATGAGCGCTAAGGCGTTTTCTCCCGTTACTAAAAATTCTCCCATGTGAGAAACATCAAAAACACCAAGCTTTTCACGAACATTATGATGCTCTGCATTTACACCCTCGTAAGAAACCGGCATATTATAACCCGCAAAAGGAACCATTTTGGCTCCCAACTCTTTATGTTTATTCGCTAATGCTACTTCTTTCATTTTGATTATTTAGTTTGCGCAAATTTATAGAATTAAGCCTGAACTGCCCATAGTTTCCCTAAAATTGTGAAGGAAATGTCAAAGCTTCGCCTAAGCTTTGCGTATACCGTATATTTGAATAAAACCATAAAAACCGAGGATTTATGAAGATTTTTTCTGCAGCGCAATTAAAGAAAGCAGATGAGCTTAGCATCAAAAATCAAAATATTACTTCAACACAATTAATGGAGCGGGCGGCAAGCCATGTTTCTGCTGAGATACATAAACGCCTGCAAAATTCAGATATTGCCATTAAAATATTTTGTGGTGTGGGTAATAATGGTGGGGACGGATTGGTAATTGCCCGTCAATTGATTGAAAAAGACTATAATGTCAAGGTTTTTGTGGTGAATTATACCGATAATCGATCTGATGATTTTTTGATTAATTATGACCGACTAAAAGAAACTACAAATGATTGGCCGGAATATATTAAGTCGGCCAGTGATTTTCCAGAAATCGACCAAAATGAATTTGTGATCGATGCCATTTTTGGTATTGGTTTAAACCGACCTTTAGAGGGGTGGATAGCGAAACTTGTAGATCATATCAATGATTCGAATGTTTTTGTTTTATCCATCGATATGCCTTCGGGATTATTTTCAGATCGTATCCCCGGTGAACAAGATCGTGTTATTTCTGCAAATTTCACCATTAGTTTTCAAACTCCGAAATTGGTGTTCTTTTTACCGCAAACCATGGATTTTGTAGGAGATCTTCAAATACTCGATATAGGTCTGGACCGCGAGTTTCTATCTTCGGAAAAAGGGCAGGCCGAACTGATCAGTAAACCTGAAGCGCGTTTACTTTATCAACCCAGAAAATCGAATTCCCACAAGGGAAATTATGGTCACACGCTGGTAGTGGGCGGTAGTTACGGGAAAATAGGTAGTGTACTTTTATCGTCAAAAGCAGCTTTACGAACAGGCGCTGGGCTGGTGAGCACTTTTATACCTAAATGTGGTTATACCATTTTACAAACCGCACTGCCTGAAGCCATGGTAATTGTAGATAAAAACGATGAAAAATTAACCCATATCGATCACGGTATGGATCCTTCAGTTATTTGTTTTGGAATGGGAGCAGGAAAAGATCCGGAAACGCTTGAAGCTTTTAAACAATTACTGGAGCAAACCAAAAAACCAGTGCTCATTGATGCCGATGGCTTAAATATGATTTCTGAGCATAAAGAATTATTAAAATTTCTACCCAAACAATCTGTTTTGACACCGCACCCAAAAGAATTACAGCGTTTAATTGGAGATTGGAAAGATGATTTTGATAAGTTGAAAAAAGTAGAGGAATTTACTCGAAATCACGATGTTATTTTGGTTTTAAAAGGATCACATACCTTTATTTTTGGTGAGGGGAATATTTATATAAATAATTCGGGTAACCCGGGTATGGCCACTGCGGGCAGCGGGGATGTATTATCCGGAATTATAAGCGGATTGATTTCGCAACAATACCAACCTTTGGCCGCTGCGATTCTTGGGGTATATTTGCATGGTTTATCTGGGGATATCGTTGCCGAAAATCGATCTTATCAAGCATTAATTTCAGGAGATATTGCGGAAAATATGGGGGCAGCTTTCCAGTCTTTATTTGCAGATTAAAGGATCGGCGAAATTCTTATTTTAAATATAGGTCTTCTATTTTGAAATTGTGGATACAAGCTCGCGTTTCTAATTGAGAAAGATCTCAAAAATATACAATTCTGAGGTATTGATAATAAAATTGTAATAATTTGGATACTATTTTTTGAAATTGGATTTTTGCTGTGTTGTTTTTAGAAATCGATTTCGAAAATTTTAAAACTGAGTAATGGAACCTATACATTATATCACCTCGGCAATTTTAGATTTAGATATTATCAGGGATATTATTGATAATAATATGAAACTGGCTTTAAGTGAGGAAGCTCGTTTAAATATCACAAAATCCCGGAAATATTTAGACCAAAAAATTAAAGAAAGTGATGTACCCATTTACGGTATTAATACCGGTTTTGGTGCATTATGTAATGTGAAAATTACTTCAGAAAAATTAACCATTTTACAGGAGAATCTTGTAAAATCCCATGCCTGTGGTACTGGTGAAAGAGTGAGCAAGCCTATTATACGCCTTATGCTCTTACTGAAAATCCAGTCGTTAAGCTATGGAAACTCGGGAGTTGCTTTAGAAACTACTGAACGCCTAATTGATTTTTTTAATGAAGATATTTTGCCGGTCGTCTATGAACAGGGATCTTTAGGCGCTTCTGGAGATTTAGCTCCATTAGCACACCTGGCATTACCGCTAATAGGCGAAGGGGAAGTATATTATAAAAATGAAATAATTTCTGGAGCTTCAATATTGGAAAAAAAGAACTGGAAGCCCGTAAAATTACAATCAAAAGAAGGGCTAGCGCTTCTAAACGGTACGCAGTTTATGAGTGCTCATGCCGTACATGGCTTAATTAAAGCCTATAAATTATCATATTGTGCAGATTTTGTAAGTGCGGTTTCTATGGATGCATTTGATTGTAATTTGTCTCCTTTTGATGAACTGGTGCATCTGGTAAGACCACATCGCGGACAGATAAAAACGGCAGAGCGAATTAGACTGTTTTTGGAAGGAAGCGAGTTAGCGCAACAAGAAAAAGAAAATGTGCAGGATCCTTATTCCTTTAGATGTGTTCCTCAGGTTCATGGAGCCACCAAAGATACATTGGCATTTGTACACAAAACAGTAAAAACCGAGATCAATTCGGTTACCGATAATCCAAATATTTTTGTGAAAGCCGATAAAATAATTTCCGGTGGAAATTTTCATGGTCAGCCGTTAGCTTTGGCGATGGATTATTTAGCCATAGCTATGGCCGAGTTGGCTAATATTTCGGAAAGAAGGACCTATCAATTAGTATCAGGATTGCGAGGACTACCTAACTTTTTGGTAGAAAATCCAGGTTTGAATAGCGGATTTATGATTCCGCAATATACTGCCGCGAGTATTGTGAGCCAGAATAAACAATTATGTATGCCGGCATCTGTGGACTCTATTGTTTCTTCAAATGGGCAGGAAGACCATGTGAGTATGGGGGCTAATGCCGCCACAAAATTAATCAGAGTGATGGAGAACGTGGATTCGGTTTTAGCAATCGAATTGTTTAATTCGTCCCAGGCCTTACATTTTAGATCACCGGCAAAATCTTCAGAAAAAATAGAGCATGTGTTATCTGATTTTAGAAAAAAGGTACCGATTGTTACGGAAGATGTGATGATGGCGCCATTAATTCAGCAATCAAAAATATTTTTAGAAGGATTTATTATCCGGGAAGACTACCTGAATTAATAATTTGTAGTGCTTCATTGTATTCTAAAAAATGCAGACAATATAAGCTGGTTAAAATTTTTACAAACTTGAGATTTAAGGCATCAACATAGCGATCTGAAACCAAAATAACCCAGTTTGCATGTGCTTCAATAGATTTTTTTCCAGAGATTAGTAACATTGGATCGAAGGAATATTTATCCTCAGGATTTATTCTTTTAACAAGGATTCCGATTTTTTTTTCACCATAAGCCTCTAATTTCATCTGAAGGCATTCTTCATAATCTTTTACACCGAAATGACCTTCATGAAAAATTTCCATTTGAATATATGAGGGGGTGAAGATTAATTGAAAATCTTTAAATTTTATAAGATTCATATTCGGGGATAATTACTTTTTGGAAGGGGTAAAAATAAGTAAAGCCCCACAAAATTGTGAGGCTTTAAAAAAAATATAATGATGAAAATTATTTTTTGGATTCAGATTCTTCTTCGGTATTTTTTCCTTTTTTAACTTTTATAACCAATTCGTCTTCACCTTCCTTATAATCCATTTCAATCTTATCACCTTCAGCGATCTTAGAATTAATGATCTCTTCCGCCAGCGCATCTTCAATATATTTCTGAATAGCACGGTTTAAAGGTCTGGCTCCGTATTGTTTATCAAAACCTTTTTCAGCAATAAAATCCTTGGCTTTATCACTTAATTCTAAATGATATCCAAGACCACCAATTCGGCCATATAATTTAGAAAGTTCGATATCAATGATTTTATGAATATCTTCTCTTTCTAAAGCGTTGAACACTATTACATCGTCAATCCGATTCAGGAACTCTGGAGCGAATGCTTTTTTAAGGGCATTTTGAATGACTCCTCGAGTATTTTCATCGGCCTGTGCTCTTTGGGATTGTGTACCAAAACCAATACCCTGACCAAAGTCCTTAAGTTTTCTAGCTCCAATATTAGAAGTCATGATAATAATCGTATTCCTAAAGTCGATTTTGCGACCAAGACTATCGGTTAAATATCCGTCATCTAATACCTGTAACAGCATATTGAAAACATCTGGATGTGCTTTCTCTACCTCGTCTAAGAGAATAACAGCGTAAGGCTTTCTTCTTACTTTTTCGGTAAGCTGGCCACCTTCTTCATAGCCTACATACCCCGGAGGTGCACCAATTAATCTGGATACAGCGAATTTTTCCATATACTCGCTCATATCGATTCTTATTAATGTATCCTCATTGTCAAAAAGCTGACGAGCCAGTACTTTAGCCAATTGCGTTTTACCTACACCGGTTTGACCTAAGAAAATAAAAGAACCAATTGGTTTATTGGGATCTTTTAATCCTGCACGGTTACGCTGAATGGCTTTTACCACCTTGGCTACGGCATCATCCTGGCCAATAACTTTTCCTTTTATCTTATTAGGAAGTTCTACCAGTTTATTCGATTCAGTCTGGGCTATACGATTTACCGGAACGCCAGTCATCATAGAAACAACATCAGCAACGCTATCTTCGCTTACGATTTCTTTATGTTTCTTTGATTCTTCTTCCCAACGTTCCTGAGCGATTGCTAATTCTTTTTCAAGATTTTTTTCATCATCCCTTAATTTAGCAGCTTCTTCGTATTTCTGCTTTTTAACGACCGTATTTTTCTTTTCGCGAACTTCTTCTAATTTACGCTCCAGATCAAGAATTTGCTTAGGAACATCAATATTGGTAATATGTACACGGGATCCGGCTTCATCTAACGCATCAATAGCCTTATCAGGAAGGAATCGATCGGTCATATAACGATTAGTTAACTTCACACAAGCTTCGATAGCCTCAGGAGTATATTCCACGTTATGATGATCTTCGTACTTATCTTTAATATTATTAAGGATCTCGATGGTTTCTTCAACTGAAGTCGGCTCGACAATAACCTTTTGAAAACGTCGCTCTAAAGCTCCGTCTTTTTCGATATACTGGCGATATTCATCTAAAGTTGTAGCACCAATACATTGAATTTCACCGCGCGCCAACGCAGGCTTAAACATGTTACTGGCATCTAAACTTCCGGTAGCACCACCTGCACCTACAATAGTATGAATTTCATCAATAAAAAGAATAATATCATCATTCTTTTCAAGCTCGTTCATCACCGCCTTCATGCGCTCTTCAAATTGCCCACGATATTTTGTACCGGCCACTAAACTTGCCAGATCTAAGGTCACTACCCGTTTATCAAATAAAATTCTTGAAACTTTGCGTTTTACGATCCTTAAAGCAAGACCTTCTGCGATTGCAGATTTACCAACTCCCGGTTCTCCTATTAATAAAGGGTTGTTTTTCTTACGCCTACTAAGAATTTGAGACACACGTTCGATTTCCTTTTCTCTGCCTACTACAGGATCAAGTTTATCGGCTTCTGCCATTGCGGTTAAATCACGACCGAAATTATCTAAAACCGGCGTTTTGGATTTCTTATTTGATTTACCTGCGGCTGCGCCACTACCAGTAGCACCTGATCCACTAAAAGGATTATCTTTAGTGGCATCATCTGTACCATCTTCATCAGAAAATGAATCTGCTGAAGGACCCTGAGTATAATCTGTATCGTCGTTTGCGATCATAAATTTAAATTGATCTTTTACCCCATCATAATCAATCTTAAGCTTGTTAAGCAATTTTGTGGTGGGATCGTTTTCATTCCTTAAAATACACAATAACAGGTGCGCCGTATTGATATTTGGACTCTGAAATAACTTAGCTTCCAAAAACGTGGTCTTAAGGGCACGTTCTGCCTGTCTTGTTAAATGCAGGTTCTTTTTCTCATTAGAAACCGCTGTCATATTTGGATTAGCAGGACTTAAAATCTCTACTTTTCTTCTTAAATGGCTTAAATCGATATCCAGAGCGTTTAGGATGTCTATGGCTTTCCCGTCACCGTCTCTTAATAATCCAAGCATCAAATGTTCCGTACCGATAAAGTCATGACCTAATCTTAAAGCCTCTTCTTTACTATACGCTATTACATCCTTTACCCTAGGTGAAAAATTATCATCCATGTTTTTTCCTTTCTCTACTATGTTAATTTTTATTCTGAATTAAGTCAAAAACTATACCTAAGCCCGAATATATAGCTAATTGACAAAAATACTTCCAAAAATCAAAATATAGGAGTGTTAACTTATCAACTTTGTCACAATAAAATTTTGTTAATAAAAACTGTGAAAACTCTTTCTGAAGTGCCATTATACATACATAAAATATGTAAATTAGCCGGTTAGATTTGTGAACTAAACAATTTTGTAATATGGCTGAAGGAGAAAAGCTTATTCCTATCAACATTGAAGAAGAGATGAAATCGGCCTACATTGATTATTCAATGTCGGTCATTGTGTCACGTGCGTTACCGGATGTTCGTGATGGTCTTAAGCCGGTGCATCGTAGAGTATTATATGGAATGTACGAATTAGGTGTACTTTCTAATAGATCATATAAAAAGTCAGCAAGAATTGTAGGAGAGGTATTAGGTAAGTATCACCCACACGGTGACTCATCTGTATACGACACCATGGTTAGGATGGCGCAGGAATGGAGTATGCGCTATATGCTTGTGGATGGACAGGGTAACTTTGGATCTGTTGACGGTGATAGTCCAGCTGCAATGCGTTATACCGAGGCTAGAATGCGAAAAATCAGTGAGGATATGCTTGCTGATATCGATAAAGAAACGGTAGACACTCAGTTAAACTTCGACGACTCTTTAAATGAGCCCGTCGTGATGCCAACCCGAATCCCAAACTTATTGGTTAATGGAGCCAGTGGTATTGCGGTGGGGATGGCGACAAATATGGCACCTCATAATTTATCTGAAGTAATTGATGGTACAGTAGCCTATATCGATAACCACGATATTGAGATTGATGAGTTAATGCAACACATCAAAGCACCGGATTTTCCAACAGGAGGTATTATATATGGTTACGATGGCGTTCGTGAAGCTTTTAAGACCGGAAGAGGACGCGTTGTTATGCGTGCCAAAAGCTCTTTAGAAGAGGTAAACGGCAAAGAATGTATTATAGTGACTGAAATTCCATATCAGGTTAATAAAGCTGATATGATTAAAAAGACGGCAGACCTTATTAACGATAAAAAGATCGAAGGGATTAGTCTTATTAGAGATGAGTCAGACCGTCATGGTATGCGTATCGTTTATCAATTAAAGCGTGATGCTATCCCAAATATCGTTTTAAATACCCTGTTTAAGCATACGGCATTACAATCTTCTTTTAGTGTAAATAATATTGCACTGGTAAAAGGAAGACCTGAAATGCTGAATCTTAAAGATATTATCTATCACTTTGTTGAGCACAGGCATGAAGTAGTTGTTCGTCGAACAGAATTCGAATTAAAGAAAGCTGAAGACCGAGCGCACATCCTGGAAGGATTAATCATTGCATCAGATAATATTGATGAAGTGATCGCGCTTATCCGTTCTTCCAATAATGCTGAAGAAGCCCGACAAAAGTTAATCGATAGATTTGAACTATCCGAACTACAGGCTAGAGCTATCGTAGAAATGCGATTACGACAACTTACAGGACTGGAGCAGGATAAATTAAGAGCTGAATACGACGAAATAATAGAGACCATTAAGGACCTTAAAGACATTTTGGCACGTAAAGAGCGTAGAATGCAGGTGATTAAGGACGAATTGCTCGAAGTAAAAGAAAAGTACGGTGACGGTAGACGTTCTACCATCGAATATGCAGGAGGCGATCTTAGTATCGAAGATATGATTCCTGATGAGAGAGTAATTATCACTATTTCTCATGCGGGATACATTAAAAGAACCTCACTAAACGAATACAAAAGACAAAATAGAGGGGGAGTAGGGCAAAAAGGATCAAATACCCGAAATGAAGATTTCCTTGAATATTTATTCTCTGGTACCAATCACCAGTATATGCTATTCTTCACTCAAAAAGGAAAATGTTTCTGGATGAGGGTTTACGAAATTCCTGAAGGTAGCAAATCATCTAAAGGAAGAGCGATCCAAAACCTTATTAATATAGAGCAAGACGACCGGGTTAAAGCCTTTATATGCACACAAGACCTCAAAAATGAGGAATATGTCAACAATCACTTTGTGATCATGGCCACTAAGAAAGGTCAGGTTAAAAAAACTTCGTTAGAACAATATTCCCGTCCAAGAACTAATGGTATTAATGCAATTACCATTAAAGAAAACGACGAATTACTGGA
>Ga0208014_1000609_pt1 | contig 13880 bp, 15 predicted proteins | sample 25_taG_FD_184099 | JGI IMG/M metagenome (GOLD analysis project Ga0208014, IMG submission 184099) | Marine viral communities from Cariaco Basin, Caribbean Sea - 25_WHOI_OMZ (SPAdes) (version 2) | ecosystem: Environmental > Aquatic > Marine > Oceanic | place: Caribbean Sea: Cariaco Basin...
GCTGTAATTCCCTTGCCCGGTTACAAATTAAAAGCCGCCCTAATGATAAAAATGTTAAAATGATCAAAAATCCTGATCTATTTGACTTTTATCTTTTATGGCGGCTTTTTACAACAATTGTTTACATTTTTTAGGTGATAATCCCAGATTGGATGAAATAACTTACTGATTTTTTAATAAATCTACAGCTCTTTTTTGCCCTCTTTCTTTTGCTAAATCTAAGGCTGTTTTACCCGATGCATTTTTTAAAGATAAGTCAGCTTTATTTCTAATCAGTAATTCCATAATTTCTGTATAGCCATACTTAGCAGCTTCTCCAAGCGGAAAGTCACCTTCTTTATCTACAGTATTTACATTCGCTCCTTTATCAATTAAAAAGCGCACTACGTCATAATGGCCTTTAGAAGCCGCATGTTCTAATGGTGTAGCTCCATCCTCAGCTTTTACATCAATTTTAGCCCCATGTTCAGCTAAATACTTTATAATATTTAAATGACCATTTCTAGCCGCAATCCGAATAGGTGTAAAGCCTTTAAACGCATTATAGTTAACATCAGCACCATGATCAACCAAAAGTTTTACAATTTCAAAATATCCTTCCTGTGAAGGATAAATTAATGAGGTCAAACTCCCGGAGGATGTTTTGTTTTCTAAATCAACCGTTGCACCATTTTCCAATAAAAGTTTGGTTATTTCCTGGTTATTATTGGCTGTGGCTCTCCATAAAGGGAATAACCCATCTTCCGTATAAACATTTGGATCAGCTCCTTTTTCTAATAGCGCTTTTACTTTTTGTGCATCTCCTTTATCTACAGCTTTAAAAAGCTTCTGAGAAGATAAATTTGAACAAACGAGAACTAGAATTAATGCTAAAAAAGATTTTTTCATGATGATTTTGGTTGTTACGATTAAAACATAAGCTAATGAACAGGTAATAAGATTTGAACGCGTATTGCTTTAAATATAATGATATTCCTCCAACTTGAAGCTTCATTTATATGATATCATATATTTCTATATAATATGTGCATAGAACAGATTGTCTATGTTTTTTCTTGTAAGGGGCTTACTCATTTTCGCTCTTATCGGCTAATAAAATTTTAAAGTAGTCGGCTACCTTCGAGGCTCCTGCTTTTCCTCCATCGTCAATATTTGATAGTATAACTATGGTATAATGATCGTCGAGAAAATCCATTAACTCGCAATGAATCCCATACCATCCGCCGCTATGTCCAATAATCGTTTGATTATATCTATTATCGATATCAATCCCATATCCTAAATGCGTATTATATCCTTTTACTTTAGGTTGCAGCATTAAATTTGTGGTAGCTTTGTTTAATAATTGATAGTTTCTTAAGGCTTTAGAGAATTTAAATAAATCTTCAATTGTTGAATAATAGAATCCGGCTGGTGATGCTTTAGTAAGATAGTAGTCATTTCTTTTTAAATTTTCACTTTTGCCAAATTCTGAAGTATATCCACTAGCTTTATTCTTTATAATTGAATCTACCTGAATCGCTGATGTTTTCGTCATACCCGATGGTTCAAGTATATGCTTTTGAATATAATCGTAGTAATTTTCGCCAGACAATTGTTCAATTAAGAGTCCCAGAACCACGAATCCTGATCCGCTGTAATTGTATTTAGTCCCTGGTGGACATAAGAGACTATCGTTTGCAAATAGGGAAATAAAATCTGAAATATTCTCATAGTCCTTATTTTTGATCATAGCCAAATCATTAACATAGAAATTATTTAGCCCCGAAGTATGCGTTAAGAGTTGATGTGTGGTCACCGAGTTCCTAACGATTTGGTTTGGATAATCCGGTAGATATTCTTCTATAGGCTTATTAAGTGCTATTTTACGCTGTTCGAAAAGTTGTAATACTGCCACAGCAGTAAACATTTTAGTAATAGAGGCTATATTGAATTTCGTATCAATTTGGTTTTTTACGTCATACTCTATACTAGCAAGTCCATAGGCTCTTTGAGCTATAATCGTGTCGTTATGTGCTACTAATATGGTTCCTGAAAATTCTGAGTCCTTTAGGTTATCCAGATAATTTTCAATTTGTGATGTTGTTGATTGTGCATAGTTTTTAGTACTGGCCAGGAATAAAACTACGTGTATTAAAAGGAAGAAGGCTTTAATTTTCATGAATGCCTGATTAAAGTTAGTAAGCGATGGTGTATGATATTCTGTAAGTTGTGTTACATTTTAAAGTTATTATTTTTAAAGTAAACTACCTCGGGGCAAGCCCACGAGGCATTCGATAAATACAAAATTTCAATTCCGAGGCAAGCCTCGGGGTATTAAACCCTTTGGCGGTGCCAATGAATATCACTGTTTCACAGAAACTATAGCTATAAAAAAATCAAATGCTCTTTTAATTGTAAATCAGTTCCTTGATCAAATCAATAAAAATTTGTCCGTTGGTAAATCTTTATAAAATCTTTATAAGTTAATACTTAAATTTACAAACAAAAGGTGCGTTCAATTCTTCACAGAAATATAAGTTTAGGTAAGCAATATGCCATAGGGATGTCTATTATTTTGCTAGCGTCGCTTACTTCTTACTTTTTTCAGGATTTTATGGGCTATAAAGTAGTTGCTTTAATCCTGTTACTAGCGGTTTCGCTTACCGCGGTAATTTTTTCTATTTTACCCGTACTGGTTTGTGCACTGTTAAGCGCGCTTATCCTCAATTTTTTCTTTATTCCTCCTGTACTCACCTTTAAAATTAATACGGCTGAAGATTTATTGTTGTTTTTAATGTACCTGCTCATCGCTATGATCAATGCTGTGCTAACTATCAAAATAAGGCAGATGGAGGATAAAAAAAGGGATGAAGCAGAAAAAGAGAAAACCATAGCCTTATACAATACCTTACTTAATTCTTTATCACATGAACTTAGAACTCCGATAGCGACGATATTGGGGTCTGTAGATACCATCGTTGAAAACGAAAAAAAATTGTCGAAAGAAAACATACAATCCCTTTATCATGAAATTTCGACTGCCGGAAATCGATTGAACCGTCAGGTTGAAAACCTGCTAAATATGAGTCGGTTAGATGCAGGTATGCTAAAACCTAATTTCGATTGGGTAGATGTGAATGAACTGGTGTTTATGGTCATAAATGAAAATACAGAAAGACATGAACTGCAAAACATAGTATTTGAACCCAACGATAATGTGGCTTTAGTCTTACTGGACGGTGGTTTTTTAGAGATGATCCTGTACAACCTTATCCACAACGCAATGCGTCATAATCCAAAAAACACAACTATTCTTGTATTATGCGATTATCGGGTTAATAAGTTGGTTATAGATATTTCAGATAACGGATCGGGTTTCCCTAAAGACGAAATAGAACTGGTTTTTAATAAGTTCTATAAAATGAAAGGTACAGCTACCGGAGGTACAGGACTTGGCCTTTCTATAGTTAAAGGCTTTACAGAAGCTTTAAACGGAAAAATCACGCTGGAAAATATAAAGACGGGAGGCGCGCATTTTCATATTGAAATCCCTGCTCAAATATCAACCTTAGACATCCAAGAAAATGAATAATCCCAAAATTCTTATTATAGATGACGAGCCCCAGATTCGTAAATTATTACAAATAAATTTAGAAAGTAATGATTATAAAGTCTTTGAGGCCGGTACTGCCAAAGAAGGTATTTTGCTTGCTGCTCGCTATACACCCGATTTGATACTGCTGGATATCGGTTTACCCGATAAAAATGGTCATCAGGTCCTTCAGGAACTAAGACAATGGTTTAATAATCCCATTTTAATTCTTTCTGTTCAGGATAATGAAGCCGATATTGTATCGGCTCTCGATAATGGGGCAACGGACTATTTAACCAAACCTTTTCGTACCGGGGAATTATTAGCTCGTATACGTTCTGCGATACGTAACAGTCAAAATACCGATAATAACGCCATCCTAACTACCGGGGATATTAGTATAGATTTTGTCGCCCGGATAATAAAAGTGCGTGAACATATCATTAAACTTACTTCTACCGAATATGAATTGCTTTTCCTTCTAGCCAGAAACGAAGGAAAAGTGTTAACCCATCACTATTTACTGAGAAAAGTATGGGGGCCTAGTTTTCAGTTAGAAACTCAATACCTGCGTGTTTTTATTGGTAACTTAAGAAAGAAAATTGAAGCCAATCCAAACCATCCAAAACACATTATTACCGAAAGTGGTATTGGGTACCGTTTTCAGTAATTAGTAACGTCACCGAATCCTACTATCTTATTGCGAAATGTTTTTAGCCCTGCCAGGAATATTATCTTACGAGCTTGATGATTATCTGGTTGCTGCGAAATTAAAAAATAATTCTTCGGTTTATATCTGGGGGCTACCTCGACAATCTTTATAAAATCTTTATACCTTTCATTTAAATCTTGATTTTTAGTAAAGCAATCGCTGCCGAGATTTGTAACATCAAATAGCATTGGATCCATGATGATCTCATGTATGCGATAAAATTTATGTTATGAATGCTAAGGCAACTGATTTTTTTACTACAGCCCATTCTAAAATTATTATAGAAGTCTACGCTTCAATAAAAGATTTGCAGCATCAATTAGCACTTCAGGAATTAGAAGAGCTACGGGTGATACTTAACTGTAATTTACTTATTCTTCAAAAAGTTGACGCTCTTATCGCTGCGCAATCTGCAACCGAGTTTGAAGGTAAACTTAAAGAAGCCCAGGCCTGCCTTAAGGCACTTTTACTAACTTTTGAAGGGGGAAAAACTACTTTTGCCAGACCATCTGCGGTTAAAGCAAGACTGCGGAATATCGAAAACCTCCTTCAGAAAATAGTTATTAATCCTAATTAAACTTTATATAAATGTTTAAAACAATACTTCAACAGATTGCTATTTTGCAATTAATCCTGGGAGGCGTTATCCTCGTTCCCGGTGTCGTTGCCATTATCTATGGAGAGTGGTATTCATTACTGGGCTTTTGTATTTCTTCACTTATGATTTCAGGCATAGCCTACGGGATCTATAAAAGCCTTAAAAACGTAGAAGATCCACAATATCAACAATCTTTAATGATCGCAGCCTTAGGTTGGTTGATGATTATCGTTATGGGCAGTATTCCCTATTATATGATTGCCCAATTTACCCCTTTAGAAGTGATGCAGTCTTTTGTGCCGTCGGGATTAGAGTATGAGTCCAGTTTACTGAATTTCCGAAATCCCTTACACTGTTTGTTTGAAAGCACAAGTGCTTTTACCACTACGGGACTCACTATGTCTTATCACGAACCTTCTATAGGAAAATCATTAATGTTTTATCGTTGTTTCTCACAGTGGATAGGAGGGGCAGGTTTTATCGTGATGGCACTAGCTATTTTTAAACAAATCCCAGGTCAATCTGCCCTTCTCTTATATGGTTCTGAGGCCAGTGGCACCAAATTAAAAACCAATGTGATCCAAACAGCCCGTTCTATATGGAAAATATACGTTTTCATCACGTTTTTAATGGCCGTTTACCTGTTTATTGGCACTTATTTTATTTTACCGGATTATCCAATTGTAGAAAATATTTTTGATGCTGTAAACCATGCGATGGCCGGCCAGTCTACTGGGGGATTTAGTACACTGGACGATAGTATTGCAGGTTACCAGTCGGCAAAAATGGAAATTCTTTTTTTGTTGCCCATGCTGGTTGGCGGCTTTTCTATTCCTTTTTTGTACAGGTTCACCATACTGCAAAATTATAAACTGCTATGGCATGATATCCAAACCCGGGCTTTTATTATAGCTTCGGTTATAGGTGGGATTTTATTATCGGTTTTACTGATGAATTCAAACGGGGTATCGGATCCGGTACGTGAAGGTATTTTTCAATTTGTAAGCGGTTTATCCACTACGGGCTGGCAAACAGCGAATATTGGAGCATGGGATGATTTACCGGTGCTTTTTATGGTTGCTGGTGCCATGATTATTGGAGGTTCCGCAGGGGGAACAGTTGGAGGAATAAAAATTATAAGGGCCCTTCTACTACAAAAAGGCTTGCGCTGGCATATTAATAAAATCTTTGCTTCAGAGCATACCATAAAAAAGGTGAAATTTAATAATCGCTATCTACTTCCTGCAGAAATGAATGAGGAATTGGCCAGGGCAGGATTATTTACGCTTATCTACTTACTATTTGTGTTTTTTTCTACCTGTTTTACCGTGTATTTTATGCAAGATGGATATACCCTCGCCGATGCGATATTCGAATCGGCTTCAGCTCAGGGTACGGTTGGACTTTCTACAGGAATTTCAGATCCCTCTATGAACCCAGTACTGGAGTTAATATATATCATACAAATGTGGGCGGGAAGAATTGAAATCATTCCGATTCTGGTATTGGTGAGGGTGCTACTGTATGGTACAAAAATCAGAAACATTTAAATTTAAAAATCATATAAATATGAATATTATAATAGTTGGTGCAGGAAAAACTGGAAAGCATGTTATTGAAGCCGCACTTAAAGATCGTCAAAATGTTTATGTTATTGAAAAAGACGAGCGTATTGCTAATCTTGCGGCTACCAATTATGATTGTGTGGTCATTAATGCCGATGCCACAAATCCAGATACGCTAAAAGAAGCAAAGGCAGAGGATGCCCATGCCATCATTGTAACTACGAATGATGATGCGGTAAACTCGCTTGTTATCTTACTGGCAAAAAAAATGGGGATTACACGATTGGTAAGTTCGGTAAATAACGATGATCTTTTACCGGTTTTTGAACAATTGGGTATTGATACGGTAGAGAGCCCTTATCGCTTAAACGGTAAATACCTATATCGTGCCATGCTTGGGCCCAATGTAAAAGAGTTTTTGGATCTTGGGGATGGTTACGAGCTGTTGGAAATGATGGTTGAAAAAAACTCAAAGATCTCCAACCAGTATATTAAATCCTTATCTAAGGATAAAATTTTGCCCTCAGATTCTTTGGTGGTGCTTATCAAAAGAAACAATCAGGTTATTATTCCTGAAGGAGATACCCGAATTTTTGTTAACGATATCCTGGTGGTTTTATCCCGAAAAAATGTAGTTGCCGAAATTTCTAAAATTTTTGGAGCTGTTTAAGTATGTAAAACCGATCTCAGAATTGAAAAAGAGACCAATTTATTGAAGTATAGTGAGGAAGGTTTATAACTGAACGAATGAAACCTAAAAGAGCTATAATTTGAGTATTGATCAATTAATTGTTGAATGTTAATATGTTAGGTTGAGGGGGGGACATAAGGAATGCCTTCTCCTCTTTTCAGCCAATGGATCAACAATGGGCGATGAAGTACCTACAGATATTACCTTGGAGGATAAGACCACTTCCGAACAGCTGCGGTTGATTGCCGAACTGGACGAAAAGGACAAGTCCATCGTCTTTGGGATGATCGAGACAATGCTCACAAAGAAAAAATTTAAGGACTTCTTCAATAAGAACGTGGCTGCCCTGTAAAAACGTAAAGCCTCACATTTCTGCAAGGCTTTCAAATATTTTTGATAGGTCTTAACTAGTAATTTGATAGTATTTTTGTATTAAATTTTTTTGTCTGGTTTTGGAGTCTAAAATCTGAAAAATATGCTTGAATAATTTTCTTTGATTATTACTCGAGTCGTTAACAAGTATTATCTTCCTCATACTATTATCAGAATAAAATATGGAGGTAGTTATAGCTGTTCCATCCAAAGCTGTTTTTATGGAACTATCATAATCGTCTTTTTCAAAATTTTTCAAAATATCCACAATACCATCCACTTCATCTGGATTAAGATTTAATATTTCCGTTTCGTAGCTGCCAAAATTATTGTTGCTTTTTATTCTACTAGAAATTGAATCAGGTGGTGGGGGTACTTCTGAATGTAATTCGTTAGCATTATAAATAATAATATTTTTAGTTACTAAATTCAAAATTAAATTTAAAGGTTTCGATTCTGCTTTAGAAGTTTGTACAGTCAAAATTAATGTTTCAATATCATTCTCTGCAATTTTATTATTTCCGCAGGAAAATGTAGTGAACAAAACAAACAATAAGGTCAAAATATTAATTTTCATAATCCATTAGATGTTTTTACTTTCCTTTCGTTGAATTTATCGCTCCAAGGACTATACTGGAATTTTTTGCTTAGAGCAGGCCTATAAATATAGAAGGTTGGATGGGTACTATAATCTTTTTTTCCTGCATCTAAAAACTTATAGATTATTCTACTCGAGTACCCCTGATCTCCAATCTGACCAGATGCTCTATCATCAACTACAGAAGTTCCCGGATGGCTATGGTAATCCTTTTTCAAATCTAAGATGTCATAACCAGAAACACTATTAAGATTTCCGACAGTTTCAGAGAAATGACTATTGCCAAGCACAAATCGATTTCCACTATATTCTTGTAATGACCATTCTACATTACTATTGTCACTACCAAACTTAAAAACATTATAGGCATCCGACCTATTATTTGTTTTTGCCCAAGCGCCAACTTTATCGCCCCAAAATGAATTTGCAACAAAATTGGACTAGCAACAAAAAGTGGGACACTATTTTTAAGACTTATGCTACATTATTAAATTGATAAAATTCTTGTTCCATTTCACAAGGGGTTTTATATCCCAAATAAGAGTGTAATCGTTTTCTGTTATACCATATTTCAATGTATTCAAAAATACTGGTTTTAGCCTGTTCTATAGTTTTAAAATTATCATCGTAAATAAGTTCTACTTTTAAGGTTTTAAAGAAAGACTCAGCCACAGAATTATCCCAACAATTTCCCTTTCTACTCATAGATTGGGTTACCAAAGGATTAGATTTTATAATTGTTCTAAATGTTTTTGAAGCATATTGTATACCTCTGTCTGAATGAAAAATTAAATCCATGTTTATTTTGCGTTTACTTACAGCCATTTTCCATGCAGGAATAATGGTTTGGTCGGTGTGCAAGTTTGTACTCAATGACCAACCAATTACTTGTCTGTCAAATAAATCAATAATAGTGGTTAGGTACAACCAGCCTTGATGGGTTGGAATATAAGTAATATCACTTACCCAAGTTGCATTTAACCTACCGGGATTAAAGTCTCTGTTGAGTAAATTTCTACAAACAATATAACCATGATTGGAATCTGTAGTTACTCTAAATTTCTTTTTATGTTTACTAAACCAGTGGTTCGCTTTCATAATTTTAGCTACTCTGCCTCTGGATATACCGTACTCTTTACGTTTTAGTTGTGCTGCTATTCTAGTAGCACCATACCGATGTTTACTCAAGTCAAATTCCTTTTTAATCAAATCTGTAAACAAGCTATATTCCAATACTCGTTTTGATGGACCGGCCGTGTACCATCTATAAAAACTACTCCTACTTACTTTAAAAACCTTACACATTTTCTCGATAGAATATAAATGTCTATAACTAGCTATAAATCCATAGATTTCCCATCGCTCTTGGAAGATGTGTACGGCCTTTTTTAATATTTCGAGTTCAAGTTCTTTTTCTTTAAGGGCTTTGCGTAACCTTTTAATCTCTAGCGTATCATCGGGTATGGGCCTTTCCGGCTTAGGTAAGGTAGTTGTTTGGGCTGCCTTGCGCCATTTATAGATCCTTTGGACTTCTATGCCTAATTCGTCAGCTAATTCTTTAATATTTTCCCGCTGGTAGCTTAATCGAACTGCCTGCTCCTTTAATTCGGGACTGTAATAGCGTTTTTTCATGTTTCTAAGATATTTGTTTTATAACAAAAGGTCTTAAATTTTGTGTCCCAATAAAGGTAGCTACTCCATCTTACTCAAATCAGCTAAATAAATAGTAACACTATAACTATTAGTTTCATTACTTGTGATTTTATACTTATAAGTTTCCCCCAAATAATGAATTTCAAAACTTTCAGGATTCCGATTCTTATTTATGTCAATAGAACCCTTGTTATTTGTTTCTAGAGCATTCTCGTCATTATCCAAAACAACATAAGCTCCTTTGATTGGGTTATTTTCAGAATCTGTAATGATTATCATTCCTTTACCTACATACTCTTTTACCTTGATTTCATTTGTTAGATACTCTTCGTCACTTTTTAAAACTAATGTCTTATCCGTAAACTTCCAAGTACCTTTACTACTTGTATTAATTAAACCAGCATTATATTGATAAGTGAATGAAGAATCTTTGTTTAGTATTATCTTTCCAGAAACTCCTTCAGTTTTGGTTTCATATGCTCCAAAAATTCTTTCTTGCGTATCCTTTTGTGCTTTGCACGAGAATACTAAAACAAGAGTAATCATATATAATATACTTTTCATAAACATTTCTAATTTTGTATATATATCTGCTCATTTGCTGTGCCTTCTAATCTCTGAAAGGCTTGTCTATAAGTAGCAGGACCAAAAGGTGATGTCCGACTATCTAAAGTTCTTTGGGTTGTCCTTGTCCTTATACCTGGATATAATTCTTGTATCTGTTGTACTGTTTTACTCGCTTCTCTAAAAAAAGCTCCACGAGCGTAGGCTTCTACTTCATCCTGCACATCATATAAAATACCACCGTTACCGTTTTGACCAAACGATAATGCTCCTGTCTCAAATTGATAAGCGTGTTTGAGTTCGTGTCCAAACAGCCCTGTGCTATAACCATTTCCAACATTTACGTTTACTTCTCCTGTATCAGTATTATAAGTTATATTACCTCCTTGGTCGCCTGTAACTTCTGGTGAGTTAGTTACCAAATTGTAAACTTGGTCTGAGCTCTCTAACGCATCAAGTTCTGTAATTGTTTGATTCAGTACATTAATATCTGAATTCGCATCTGCATCTTGTGCAGCGTATCGATTAGTAAGTCTTTCTTCCCTTCGAGTATTTCCACTTTCCCTAGCACTATTTAACCTTTCTTCTCTTCTATCAAGTATTCGTTGTCTCCTATCTACTGCATTCTGTCTGTATCTATCATAATGCTCTCTTCCTTGACCTATGCTATCTCCAGCAATTTCATTATAAAGTACTGGGTTGTTTGCTGTAAAAGCATAATTAGATATTGAATAATATTTCTCTGAAAATCTATCAACTTTATTAAAGCGAGCTATTGCAGGGTCGTAGTCTCGCCATTGAAACGCATAAGTATTTTTACCAAGTTCTTTTTCTTCTTCTTGTCCTTGGAATGTTTGGTAGTTATTCTCTACGCCATTAATGTTATTATTATATCCCCTGTGCTGTAAGCCAAAGGGATAGTAATTATGCTCCTCCACAATGGAAGCATTCGGGCTGGATACGCTTCCCACATTATCATAGGTTACCCTGATGTTCCCTAAGTGATCCTTATACTGGTATACATATTTATAGGCATTGTTCTCTTTCTCCACATAGCCTTCCGGGTGAAAATAAAAATCAAAGCTGCCCCCGCGGTAAATAAAATTGCCCGCATGCAAGGTCTCGGTTACACTGCCATTATCGTTCACCCGTTTCTTTAATTTTATCCCATTGGCATCATAAAAATACTCAATTTTCTGGGAACTGCTCCCATTAAAGATAATACTTGTGGGCAGGTTTAGGTGATTTTGAGTATGCGATTTCAAAGTACGAGCGTGATGATATTGTGCCGTCCGTTGAGAACGCTAAAATGATTGCTAAAGTTCTTGGTGTCTCTCTTGATTATTTGGTTTCCGAAGATGATAGCTTGGAAGTTGTGGACGTGGATATGCTCAACCGTATGCGTGAGATACAACGACTTGCGGAGGATGATAAAACTACGGTTATCAAGATTATCGACGCCTTTATTCGTGATACCAAGACCAAAAAGGCTTACGCATAAAAAAACCACCTCGTTAGAAGTGGTCTTTAGTATTTTATTTCCTATATCATTTTATCTTAATTGTCTTAAAAGCTTTAAGAAGTTTAAACTGTTCTAAAGTATCAAGATTACGACCATATAAGTAAAGGCGTTCATTTCTTACAGTCAAACTATCAAAGAAAATTGAAGTTATACCGACACCTATTTTTTTAGGGACTTTCATTTTTACTTGTCTGCCATCTACGGTATCATAGTAATAATACTCGCTATGAAAAGTACCTTGATTCATATCTACTTTAGGTTGCTTTGAAAAAAACATCTCATTTACAGGAAAATCTAAAGAATCAAGTTTTTGTTTTTCTTTAATATCACTAACTCCTATGACATCATTATTATCTGGTGTGTCTCTGCCATAATCAAAAATTATGGTATCTTTTTTTGTAGTTAAAAATCCTCCCACATAAGAATCAATTCCTTTTAATTCTATTCGATTCCAATCACTTGGTACTTTAATAGAGAATGTTTCATAATTTATCCTTTTATCGGCTATATAATCTTGCTTTTCATCACAAGCAAAAAATATAAAGCAAATAAAAAATATGCTTATAATTTTTTTCATATTACTTTTTCTTAAAATCTATTTCGTTCAAGAATATAAATGTTTCTGCTTCTTTCTTTCCTGTTGTCTTGTATGTTGAAGACTCTTTAACAGTTCCATTACCCTGTGTTGAATCGATTTGACCTCCAACAATGTCGCCTTTCTTCTTTTGGGACAGACTCTTGTTGCCATTCACTGTCTCAAACATCAAATCATTTAGCTCTGAATGTTCTAAACCTAAATTATGTCCTAATTCGTGTTGTGCAACTTCGTCGAAGTTACCGTCCGCTATAGTGCCATCTTCAACTGTGGAAACTCTACCTGGTCTATCAGCAAGGCCAACTGTGCTTTCAGTCACATCACTTGCATTGCTATCACCATTAATTTTTTCAGAGATTAATAAAACGTGGTCATTTTCCCTTATATCATCCAAAGATGTAACAACTTTATAATTTATATTGAATTCGGTAATATTATCTTTTATGTTTGTTTGAGTATTTGTATCGTAACCCATAGTATTACCCTCAAAGTTTTTGAGTCTAACTGTTCCGCTTCCTCCACTAAACATTGTTTTCGATAAGTCTGCACCAGTTAAATTAACAACAGATACTGTTACAGTCATCTTAATATCTCTTCTAACTTGATTGCCAACTTTTCGTGTATTAGAGATTTTTGTGATAACATCATTTGGTCCTTGCGGTGCCATACCGTCTGGGTCTTGCCAATAAATAGGATTATCAAAAGCAAAGTTATAAGTCGAGTGTCTGCGCATTTGTTCTGCCAATGGGTCAATCTGTAGCCAACGTCCTATTGCTGGGTCATAATGTCTTGCTTCATAATCATAAACATCATAACCTAAAGATTGTTCAAGCTCTTTACCATTGTATTTGAACTTTTGCGCAACGCTGTTGGCATTGGAACTTACAACATTATTGTATCCTGTATGTTCAAGCCCAAAGGGATAGTAATTATGCTCCTCAACAATAGAAGCATTTGGGCTGGATACCGATCCGCTATTATCATAGCTCACACGAATGTTCCCTAAGTGATCCTTATATTGATATACATATTTATAATTGCTATTTTCTTTAGCCACATAACCTTCCGGGTGAAAATAAAAGTCAAAGCTCCCCCCACGGTACATAAAATTGCCCGCATACAAGGTCTCGGTTATACTGCCATTATCGTTCACCCGTTTCTTTAATTTTACCCCATTGGCATCATAAAAATACTCAATTTTCTGGGAACTGCTCCCATTAAAGATAATACTTGTGGGCAGGTTCAGGTGATTGTAAGTAATACTGGTAATATCCTTATTGGCATCGGTTTTCAAATTGCCATTGAGATCATAGGTATACTCCGTACTCGCAGTAGAATGATCCAAAAATCCGTAATTGTCATTCCCATTGTTTTCTTCGATACGTTGGAGCTTGTTCGAGGTACCCTGGTACTTATAGATCAAATTATCCATGCTC
>Ga0208014_1000610_pt1 | contig 13874 bp, 15 predicted proteins | sample 25_taG_FD_184099 | JGI IMG/M metagenome (GOLD analysis project Ga0208014, IMG submission 184099) | Marine viral communities from Cariaco Basin, Caribbean Sea - 25_WHOI_OMZ (SPAdes) (version 2) | ecosystem: Environmental > Aquatic > Marine > Oceanic | place: Caribbean Sea: Cariaco Basin...
CACATGGTTCACTGAAAAATAGGAAACCACAAGAATTTTTAAACTTTGTTCAGCGCTTAGCTACTGAACAAAGACCAGTATTTAAAATAAATTATTAACTTGAAAAAAGGCAACCTTATTCAGGCAAGGTCATTTTGTAAAGTGTAAAACTTGAACTTTCAACTTTCAACTTTTAACTTTCAACTTTGAATTTTACAAGCCTGCCACAAAGATTCGTCTGGAACTTCGGCAAATACTATTATCGGTTCCTTTTTTACCGGATGAATAAACTCTAGTTTTCTGGCGTGCAGATGAATGCCAGCATCTTTATTACTACGATCAAAGCCGTATTTTAAATCACCTTTTATAGGGCATCCGATGGCCGAAAGCTGACTACGGATCTGGTGATGTCTTCCCGTTTTTAAATCGACTTCCAGTAAAAAATAATTGTCTAATTCTTTTAAAATACGATATTCCAGAATTGCTTTTTTACTATCAGGCACTTCGTTTTTATGGGCAAAAGACTTGTTTTGTTTGGGGTTGCGCTTTAGATAATGCACCAATATATCCTGATCTTTTGGCGGCCTGTTTTTGACCACGGCCCAATAGGTCTTTTTAGCATCTTTTTGCTGAAATAATTTATTAAGCCTGGGTAGCGCTTTTGAAGTTTTCGAAAATAAAACAATACCGCTGGTTGGCCGGTCAAGACGGTGTACCACGCCCAAATATACATTACCCGGTTTGTTGTGCTTTTCTTTTAAATAGGCTTTAACTACTTCATTAAGCGGTTTGTCACCGGTTTTATCGCCTTGTACTATGTCGCCAACACGTTTATTGACAATGATGATATGATTGTCTTCGTGTAATACCTGTAGGTTGTTTTTATTGGAAAGTAACTTATCTGCCAAAATTGAATTTAAAACTTAATGGTAAAATAACTAATTTCTTAGAATAGTAATTTGCATCAGATCATCGGGTGAATTCCTCAATAATCTTCTTATGTTGCGGATATTTTTTAATTAAAAATTCCTGTTTAGCTAGCGTAAAATCACTAAAATCAAATCCCGGTGCAACCGTACAACCTACAAAAGAGAATGCGTTTTGTTGTATAGATTTTGCCGCAAACCAGTAATTTCTTGGAACCACATATTGTGGAACTTCACCGTTTTCCAAATCTCGCCCTATTTTTATTTCTGTAAGTTCCCCCGAAGGAGAAATGGTATATAAAAGAAGAGGAGAGCCATCATAAAAATGCCAAACCTCTTCTTGATTTATTTTATGAAATGCCGAAAAATTATCGGAAGTCAGTAAAAAGTAAATACTGGTAGAATAATTTCGTTCGGTTTTAAAAGCTTCAGGCAAAGCATCAGCCTCTATGATATCTGAACTTCGATAAACTTCTTTAAAGTAACCACCCTCTGGATGAGGTTGTAAATTTAGCCCGGCGATAATTTTTTCCGCAGTATTCATCTGGCAAAAGCTTAGTATTGTTCGTCTTCAGACGGGAAATCACCACTTTTTACATCTTCAGCATAACGCTGAAAAGCCCCTGTCATTTCAGTATGGAGATCTAAATACCTGCGTAAAAATCGTGGATGAAATTCTTTGGTCATTCCTAACATATCATGTACTACCAAAACTTGCCCGTCACAACCGTTACCAGCACCAATACCGATAACAGGAATACTCACGCTTTTAGCAACTTCTTTAGCTAATTTTGCAGGTACTTTTTCTAGAACTACCGCAAAACATCCTAATCTTTCCAAAAGTTTAGCATCAGATTTAAGCTTTTCTGCTTCTTCTTCATCTTTGGCCCGAACGGTGTAGGTTCCAAATTTGTAAATAGATTGTGGAGTTAATCCCAAATGCCCCATTACCGGAATCCCCGCATGCAAGATTCTTTTAATAGACTCTTTAATTTCTTTACCTCCTTCAAGCTTTATGGCATGAGCACCACTTTCTTTCATAATTCTTATCGAAGATCGTAACGCCTCTTTTGGATCACTTTGATAAGAGCCAAAAGGAAGATCTACAACGACTAAGGAACGGCTAATAGCGTTTACCACACTTGTAGCATGGTAAATCATATGGTCCAGAGTCATGGGCAAGGTAGTTTCGTATCCTGCCATAACATTACTGGCAGAATCTCCTACCAGGATCACATCGATCCCGGCACCATCCATAATTTTTGCCATGGAATAATCATAGGCGGTTAACATAGAGATTTTCTCTCCACGTTTTTTCATATCGACTAAAGACTTAACCGTAATTCTTTTATATTCTTTTTTAGCAACAGACATTAATCTAAATTTTTATATGTGTAAAAATAGGGTTTTACTAATAGATTAATTAAGATATTGTCAAGAATTTGGAAAGTCAAAGTTTTAAATACTATTCTTAAAATAGAAATTTAAAGAAAAATACAGTGTATATAAAACTGTAATTAACGTGATGAGCCAATTCCATTTTTTTAGAAAAATCTTACTGATGGCAAAAAGGAAAAACCCTGCAAGTATTAAGATCCAGGGGAATACATAAGGAATTATACCTGCATGATTAGAACTCGGTGGCATATACGTATTGCATGCGACAAAGAATGTAACCAAAGCGGTACAAAAATAGATCCTGAAATTAAATGTCCAGGAATTGCATTTACTCTTCTTAATTTCCATTTTTTAAATTCCGGTAAAGACTTTCTAAAAGTTCACCATCATCTGCGTGATATTGCCAAAACATTGCGCCACCCAGGTTTTCTTTTTTTATGAATTCCGCTTTCTTTTCTAAAGAAACTGGATCATCATAGCTTATAAAAATTTTGTCTTTAGCATTCCATAAATAAGGTGCTTTTGCTTCCTCATCCCAGTAACGATGATATTTACCGGAACGTAAACTATCTTTTATAGCGGTATAATTTAAGGCAAATGACTGGCCTTTTGCTGGTTGGTATAATCCATTATTTACAGGAGTTACTTTTTTCCAGCCACGACCATAAAAGGCGGCACCAATAACTAATTTTTTTGGGTCGGCACCAGCTTCGATATAGTTTTTAACAACAAGTGCTGTACTTTGTCTTTGATTTTTAGGCTCTGCTAGCGAAATCAGTAAATTGGTATGATGGCAGGTTGAGGTATTCCAATCATCATGGAAATCATAACACATAATATTTACAAAATCTGCAATTTTTGCAATTTGATCGATTTCGACATTTTTTAAATAAGTTGGATTAGGAGGAGTGGCCACCGTTAATAAATATTGATTGTTGGTTTTTGCTGAAAACGAGTCTAATTTTTGTCGAATCTTGGCCAATAATAACGTGAAGTTTTCTTTGTATTCGGGGAAGAATGGAGTGCTTCCATTGTTTTTATGTGCCTCCCAGTCTAAATCGATTCCATCTAATTTATATTTTTTTAAAAATTGAAGTGTACTATTAGCAAATCGTGTTCTGGTACTATCACTACTGGCTATCGAAGGAAAACTTGCTGTATTGGACCAACCACCAACCGAAATTAGGAGTTTTAAGGATGGGTTTATAGATTTTAATTTATTTAAAGTTTTAAAATGTTTAGGATCATCTTCATTAGTAATACTTATTTTTCCGTTTTCAATTTTAGCGAATGCATAGTTTAAGTGCGTTAGTTTTTCAGCCTGAACAGGATTTTCAGCTTTCTCCATCAGATCACCAAAAACATAACCAACTATTTTATGTTCTTTACTTGTATTTTGCTGAGCAAAAAGTAAATTTCCAAAGAAATATATCAACGAAAGGAATAGATATATAGCAATTTTCATTAAGTAGATTTTCTAGATTGTTCTAAATTTAGAAAAATTATATAGTAAGTTTGGTAAAGCTTGATAAACTTAACTTTGTTTTAAATGAAACAGATTCCATTAGTAATTATTCTTCTGGCTTTTAATGTTGTAACTGCGCAGAATGAAAAGGAAAAGGTGAAAAACACAATCGATTCTTTTTTTGAATCTTTTCATAACCAGGATTCTGTTACGATGAAAAAAAATGTTTCAGAAAAGGTAATTATCCAATCAATAGGGGAGAACCAAAAAGGAGCAACGGTAGTCAATGAAATTTCATTTTCAGATTTTTTGAAGTCAATTTCAAGTATTCCCAAAGATATTAGTTTTAAAGAAGAGCTATTGGATTATCAAATTTCGATTGATGGAAGTATGGCGAATGTATGGACACCATATAAATTTTATTTTAACGATAGTTTAAGTCATTGCGGTGTAAATTCTTTTCAGTTGGTGAAGATCAACGGTAAATGGCAAATAATTTATATTATTGATACACGTAGAAAAGAAAAATGTGAATAAAAAAGCCATCAATTAAGCGATGGCTTTTAATGGTACTTCAAAAATTGTTTTTCTCTATGGTTTTAAAACCACTCTAAATCGAGCTTCATTATCCATCATTTTCTGATAAGCTTTTTTAACATCAGTAAGTGGATATTCTTCGATCATTGGTTTCGTACCGCTTAAAGCGCTAAATTTTAAAGTATCTTCACTATCCATAGCTGTTCCGCTAGCCCAACCTGCAACGGCATTTTTCCCCATGATTAATTGAAATGGAGAAACCGATAGCGGATCTCCCGTAGCACCAACAACAAGAAGTTTACCATTTGGTCCCAGTCCATCAACCACACTACTAATTGCTTTACTATTAGGTGCTGTTGCCAGAATTAAAGATGCGCCACCTAATTTTTGTAATTCATCTACGGTATCCTGTTCTTTTGCATTTATAAAATGATGCGCCCCAAGGTTTGATGCTAAGGATTTTTTATCGTCGCTGGTGGAAATAGCAACGGTACGCATTCCCATTTTTGCAGCATATTGAATGGCTAAATGCCCCAAACCACCAATTCCCTGGATAGCCACTACATTACCGGGTTTAATTCCAGAATTTCGTAAGGCATTAAAGACTGTAATCCCGGCACAAAGTAAAGGAGCAGCCTCGGCTGAAGATAATTCATCCGGAATACTGGCAATCGCTTCCTGTGGTGCCGTCATAAATTCGGCATAGCCGCCATCATAAGAAATACCACTAATTTTAGCATTTTGGCAATTGATAAAGTCACCGCGACGGCATGGTTCGCATTCAAAACAATGCCCCCCGTGCCAACCAACACCTACACGTTGTCCTTCTTTCCATTGTGTAACACGTTCTCCCACCTTTTCTATGATACCTACAACTTCGTGTCCCGGTATTCTTGGATATTCGATGGGCATCACCCCTTCTTTGGTAATGGCATCGCTATGACAAATACCGCAGGCTTCAATTTTAATTAAAACTTCGTTTTCCTTTGGTGAAGGCTTTTGAACATCAACATATTCAAATTCACCACCTTTTTCTTTTACTTGTACTGCTTTCATCATTCAATTTTTTGTTTCATTAATTTACAAAATTGAATAATGAAGATTTCTAAGTCTTTGTTAAATAAACAAATTGGTAATTTCATCAGCTTTAGAGGACAAAAGTACTACGATTCCGTTATTCATAGCATGAAGCAATATAGGCCAGTATAATTGCTGATTTTGCACCTTTAACCTTCCAAAAAAATATCCGGCGATGATTCTGGGGAAAATAAGGATGAAGAGGATAAAGTTAAACTCGAATCCTGAAACGTAATTCCATACATGCACATAGCCAAAAATTAAGGCTGATAGCATCCAGATTAACCGGTAATACTTGTGAAGATAATATTGCATTTTTTTCATCTTCTTTTCCGGAATGATCGATTTTAGAAATAAGAAGATGATAAAAACGCTTAATAGAAGTAAACTGTATTTTAAAATCAAATTTGCTTTGGCAGGAATAAAAGGAAGGCTTATAAATAAAATCCACGAACAAATAAAGACGAGGATTTCATTTTGCGAAGGTTTGATGAGACTTCTAAAAAGGCATTCTTCTATTATTGGTGCGATGATTACTGCCAGGATAAAAAATACCAATGGATTGTTGGTCATCATCTCATAGATTTCTGTCTGCTGATAACGGTCGAAATCTAACTCAGGAAAAATCGTTTTTAAAATACCCATCCCCATAAAAAACAGGAAGTAGCACGCCATGGTTAAAAAATAATGACGGAAGAGATTCTTGATTTTAGATGGTAAATTTTGCTCGTACAATTATAGAAGGCGATTAACAGTCACTAAGGTTTACTTTTACGGCAAGTCCGCCTTCACTGGTTTCTTTGTATTTGGAATTCATGTCTTTTGCCGTGTCCCACATGGTAGCTATTACCTTATCTAATGGCACTTTTGCTTTGGTAGCATCACTTTCTAAGGCAATTTCGGCAGCATTAATCGCTTTAATAGCTCCCATGGCATTGCGCTCGATACATGGTACCTGTACCAATCCGGCGATAGGATCGCAAGTTAAACCTAGGTGATGTTCCATTGCAATTTCACTGGCCATTAGAACCTGCTCTGGCGTACCACCAAGCAGTTCTGTTAATCCCCCTGCGGCCATTGCCGAGGATACACCTATTTCTGCCTGGCATCCTCCCATTGCGGCAGAAATTGTTGCTCCTTTCTTAAATAGACTTCCAATTTCTCCTGCAACCAGCATAAAGCGTTTCATATCTTCAAAAGTGGCCTTATGATTTTCGATCACCATATAATACATCATAACGGCAGGAACGGTACCGGCACTACCATTTGTTGGGGCTGTAACTACACGTCCCAGACTGGCATTTACCTCGTTTACACTTAAAGCAAAACAACTTACCCATTTTAAGATTTGGCGAAATTTTACTTCAGTATTTCTAATGGCGGTGATCCAACTTTTAGGGGAATCGTATTGTTCTTCGCCAATAAGACGTTGGTGCATTTCGAAAGCGCGACGTTTTACACTCAATCCGCCTGGTAAAATGCCTTCAGTATGGCAACCTATATACATCGATTCTAACATGGTATTCCATATTTGTTGCAGACCGGCGTCTATTTGTTCATCATTTCTTAGGGAACGTTCATTTTGCAATACCAGTTGTGAAATGCTCATATCTTCAGCTTTGCAATAGGCTAATAATTGATTAGCACTTTCTACCGGAAAAGGAAATTCATCAAACTTATCCTGTTTCTTTTTAGCGTTTTTTCGAGTTTTTTTTACAACAAATCCTCCGCCTATAGAAAAGAAAGACGACGAGCATTTTTTACCATTTTTAAGCGTGGCTCTAAAAATCATTCCGTTAGGATGAAAATCCAGGAATTTACGATTGAATTTTATATCAGTTTCAAAGTTAAAAGGAATGTCCAGCTCCTTATTAAAATGAATTATTTTGTGTTCTTTAATCGTAAGAATTTCCTCATCTATAATAGAGATATCCATGGTTACGGGGTCATGACCACATAGGCCCAATAGGGTTGCAACATCTGTAGCATGACCTTTACCTGTTAAAGAAAGCGAGCCATAAAGATCAATATGAATTTTTTCTACCTGATTAAAGAGTTGTTTGGCCTTAAGTTCCAGGATCCAACGTTGGGCGGCGCGCCAGGGACCTAAGGTGTGAGAACTGGACGGGCCTACGCCAACCTTTAACATGTCGAATACACTAATACATTCCATATTGAAAATTTATGCAAACAAATGTATCATTTCAGGGACAGAATCAGAAATAAAAAATTAGCAGTACCTGCCTATTTATACACAATTTATCGAATACTCTGCAAAACTTGCATTGATTTTTGCTCAAAACGGGGATGTTTAAAAATGTCTCTGCCAACCTGTCATAAGATTTTTGCTGGCACAAAGATTGACTTTTAGAGAGCGAAACAATGAATAAAATATTAAATCAACGTATAAAGTTATGAGTAAGATAATTGGAATTGACTTAGGTACAACTAACTCCTGCGTTTCAGTTATGGAAGGTAACGAGCCTACGGTAATCCCTAATGCCGAAGGTAAAAGAACAACTCCTTCTGTAATTGCTTTTGTAGAAGGTGGTGAAATAAAAGTTGGGGACCCTGCAAAAAGACAGGCGGTAACCAATCCAGAGAAAACTATCGCTTCGATTAAAAGATTTATGGGAAATAAATTCTCTGAATCTGAAAGAGAAGCAGGCCGTGTGGCTTATAAAGTTAAAAAAGGAGATAACGACACTCCTCGTGTAGATATCGATGGTCGTCTTTACACTCCACAGGAACTTTCTGCAATGATCCTTCAGAAAATGAAGAAAACTGCTGAAGATTATTTAGGGCAGGATGTTACTGAAGCTGTTATTACAGTACCAGCTTATTTTAATGATTCTCAACGTCAGGCTACCAAAGAAGCTGGTGAGATCGCTGGTCTTAAAGTAAGACGTATTATTAACGAACCAACTGCAGCAGCTCTTGCTTACGGTTTGGATAAAAAATCTACCGACCAGAAGATTGCTGTTTATGACCTTGGTGGTGGTACTTTTGATATTTCTATCCTGGAACTAGGGGACGGTGTATTTGAAGTATTATCTACAAATGGTGATACCCACCTTGGTGGTGATGATTTTGATGAAGTAATTATTGATTGGTTAGCAGATACATTCCAGAAAGCTGAAGATATTGATCTTAGAAAAGATCCTATGGCGTTACAGCGTCTAAAAGAAGCTGCGGAAAAAGCTAAAATCGAGTTATCTTCTTCTTCTCAAACAGAGATCAATCTACCTTATGTAACTGCTACAGCTAGTGGACCAAAACACCTGGTAGAGACATTAACAAGATCTAAGTTTGAGCAGTTAGCAGCCGAATTAGTGACTAGATCTATGGAGCCAGTTAAAAAAGCGCTTCAGGATGCAGGTCTTTCTAAAAGTGATATAGATGAAGTAATTTTAGTAGGTGGTTCTACACGTATTCCTAAAATTCAGGAAGAAGTAGAAGGTTTCTTCGGAAAAAAACCTTCTAAAGGTGTAAACCCAGATGAGGTAGTATCTATTGGTGCTGCAATTCAGGGTGGTGTATTAACAGGAGATGTTAAGGATGTATTGTTATTAGATGTAACTCCACTTTCATTAGGTATTGAAACTATGGGTGGTGTAAACACTAAGCTTATTGAAGCGAATACTACTATTCCTTCTAAAAAGTCACAAACATTCTCTACTGCAGCAGATAATCAGCCATCTGTAGAAATTCACGTATTACAGGGTGAGCGTCCAATGGCGGCAGATAATAAAACGATTGGTAGATTCCATTTAGATGGTATTCCACCAGCACCAAGAGGAACTCCTCAAATTGAAGTAACTTTCGATATCGATGCCAACGGTATTATTAAAGTAAGTGCTACAGATAAAGCAACCGGTAAATCTCAGGATATCCGTATCGAAGCTTCTTCTGGATTAACAGAGGAAGAAATTGCTAAAATGAAGCAGGAAGCTGAAGCAAATGCCGATGCCGATAAGAAAGCGAAAGAAAAAGTAGATAAGCTTAATGAAGCTGATGGAATGATTTTCCAGACTGAAAAGCAATTAAAAGAGTTTGGAGATAAACTTTCTGATGATAAGAAAAAGCCTATCGAAGATGCTTTAGCAGAACTTAAGAAAGCTTACGAAACTAAAGAAGTTGAAACTATTCAGCCAGCTTTAGACAAATTGAACGAAGCATGGAAAACAGCTTCTGAAGAGATGTATAAGGCACAAGCTGAAGCTCAGGGAGGCGCTCAACAAGGAGCAACCGGAGCTGAAGGTGGACAAGCCGGAGGCGGTGAGACCAAAGGTGGAGACGATGTAGAAGATGTAGATTTCGAGGAAGTGAAATAAGCTTCATCCAGATATTTTATAAAAAGCCGCTGATTTTTCAGCGGCTTTTTTTGTACGCAACCTTTTAGGATTTTTAGCATCTATAGTGTGAAAGTATGTTTTAATTCAATCAATTATGAGAAGATCATTATTATTTATCCTTTTAGTCACTTTACTATTTTCCTGTACTGAAGATGGAAATGAAGTCATTGCAAATTCGCAAATTGAGTTGGAAAATGCTTGTACAGCAGAAGATCCTTTAGCAATAGGTTGGATGCAGGATTTAAAGAAGGAGTTACATTGTGGTGAATTTTCCTGCGAAGTTTCAATTATAAAAAGTGAATATGAAGGTGAAACAGTTTTTTATATTCAAATGACAGACCCGTTATGTTATGGATTCGACGAGATTACTTTATACAGTTGTACGGGAAAAAAGATTGAATCATTTACTATTGAAGAGAGCAGGGAGTTCGTAAATAGTCCAGGTCGAGAGATCGAGGAAATCTTTATTTGTAATGACTAAATGAAATTAAAATTTCATAAATATTCATATTGATAAAAAGCCGCTGGATTTTTCAGCGGCTTTTTTTGTACGCAACCTTTTAGGATTTTTAGCATCTACTTATAAATCCAAATATTATGATCAGAAAACTATCATTTTTAATAGTAGCAATGTTACTTTTTTCTTGTTCAGACGATGATGATACTAATTGTCCCGGTAGATTAAATGAAACTTGGTTTAGTAATTATAAAGCTGAACTGAACTCAAATTGCGGAACTGAAGTATCAATTTTTAGAGGTGATTATCGGGGACAGACTGTGTACTATGAATTAATTACTGATCCTAGAGTGAATTTTCAGGCAATGATAACATTTTACAACTGTAGCGGAAATGTTGAAGCCGAATTAACTGCAGAAGAAAGTAATGCGTACTTAGACAATGAAGGACGGGATGATAGAAAGGTTTTTACCTGCTCTCATTCGGGTTAAACTATAAAAGACCGCGATGTCTGTTTTTTTAAATAATTACTTTAATTGACTCAAATTTATCCTCTTTTGGATAAGTGCTTTTTTGATGAAAAAATAAAATAATCATATATCGAAATTCAAAAAACAAATGAAAAAACTTTTACTTCTATGTGTATTAACCTTTCTTACACTTTCCTGTAGTAATGATGACGATGATTCAACAGATTTTAGATATGAACCGTATAATTTGAGCATTGGTTCTTTAAATGATTGTACAGCGCTTGAACTCACTTGTCCTGTTGGCGTCACTTGTGACGAAAACTATTATTATCGCGCTTATAGTTATATGGATGAGCGTTTTCAAATTTATATAAGTTTCGATGCAGACATCGTTAATAATTTTTCCGAAGAAAGTATTCGTAAAAATTTTCGATATATAGATTTTGTATTCCGTTTTCCAGAGTACTCGAACGAAACTGTAAGCTATCATTATAGTCCACTAGATCCTATTAAAAAATTAGATGAAACTTCTGAAGAAGGAGCTAATTTTAGAATTAATAGTTTTGAAAATGGAGTTTTAAATGCAACAATATCTGGGTATACCAATAGCATTTCAAAAATAATAATTTCAGATGATCCAGATTGTAGTATTGGTGACGTTCTTGGTATGTGTGCGGAAAATATTGAGGCGGATATTAATTATAGCATCGATTTAAGTTTTTGTTTAGAGTAAACTTTGGAAAATACAATTGTATAAAAAGCCGCTAAGAAATCAGTGGCTTTTTTTATACGCATCCTTTTAGCATTTTTGCATCTACTTAGAAATCAATTAAATATTATGATCAGAAAATTTTCAATATTAGTTTTAGTCATTTTACTCTTTTCGTGTTCGGGTGATGACGAAGGTCTTAGAGCTAATTTCAATGATTTTGAAGCGATATCTGCAGCCTACCCATTTTCTGATATTCAGGCTGATGACCCAATCACTTATTTTGAATATATCCAGTCGATGCCAGATTATGAAGATCCTGGTGATCCAACTTCATTAGTATATCGCAATAATGTCCACTATTCTTTTGGTGAAATTTGTGCAGATGCCGATTGTAGAACTGCATTTTACAATCTACAAGCAGATGCTGGTTTTATTACTGGGTGTTTGCCTTCATATTGCTTTTATTACATTAAATACCAAACACAAGAGGAAAGTCATGTAGCTACTTCTAAAGAGGATGTTCTTAATTTTCTTGGAGAAATCGATACATCGGGTGAAGCCTTACTTGTTGCCAGAGCTAATGATTATTATTGGTCTGTAAATAATAAAAATAATGGTGCTATTAAAGAAATTCAGGATGGTTTCGAATTAATTGTAATGCAAACGGTAAGCTATTGTTTACCTTTTCAAACTAATCGATTTCATCTTAAAGTAGATCGCCAGGGAAATATAACAATACTTTCTGAAGAGATCGCAGAAATAGGTGAAAATTCCTGTGTATAATTCGTTTCTATATAAAGAAATTATAACCCAAATAAGCAATATTGAATACTAAGAGCATCACAAAGCATACTATTGTAAATATTCGGTAATTTTTACCGGGACGGTCGGCTTCTGGCATTTCTTTGCCGGTAACTAATTTGTAATTAAACCAAGCGAGTATAGGTGCAGATAAAAAAGATAATCCCGCGGCAAAATCTACCAGAATAGTAAATGAACCTGAGGTAAAGTATAGAATGGCTAAAGATAGTATTGGAATGATAAAGATTGATATTTTATAAAATTGCCAGCGTTTTTTTCGATTATCGGCTTCAGCTTCACTTGATTTTTCTGGATAAAATAATTCAGAAATTACCCTGGGATACGCATCAGTCACCGTAATTACAGTACTTAGCATGGTTACAAAAGCAGCTATGGCAATCACCGGTTTACTCCATTCTCCCAATGTTTTTCCGTAGAGATTAATAAGTTGCGAAGAAAATTCTACACTATTACTGCTAAAGCTTTCGCCACTTCCAAACATCACCAAAACGCCAAGTAAAAAGAACAATACTCCAATAAAACAAGCCGATAAATAACCAATATTAAAATCTAAAAAAGCGCCTTTTAAACTAAGCTTCTCTCTATTTTCGTGTGCTTTTTCTTTGGTCCAGATCGAATGCCAAACGGCAGCATCTAAAGGAATAGGCATCCAGCCCATAAATGCAATGATAAAACCGAGGCTTGCGGTAGTCCACAAAGACGGAACTTCAACAGTTTCTATCGGTTCTTTTTGAATTCCCAAAGCCATGCAGACCGCAGCTAAAGTAGCAAGTGTAAGTAAACTAACAATAATTTTCATGCTTTTATCTAACCCCGGGTATTTTCCTATTAATAATAAGGCAATGCTAGCTCCAAAAATTATAAAACTCCACGTAAATGGCGAAAGTCCAAAATTAAAAAGGCGTTCTGCCAAACCAGCTGTTACGATAGTTACTGCCGCCTGAATAATAAACATGCTGGCAACTGTAATAAATATGAATAGCAAATAAGGAATCTTACCCAGCTGCTTATATCCGGTAATTAAATGTTTCCCGGTTCCGGCTACATATCTGGGACCAAACTCCAAAAAAGGATATTTAGAAATACAGGCCAATAACAACGCCCAAATAAGAATATAGCCATAATCGGCCCCGGCACGAGTAGATTGTACTAAATGGGATACACCAATGGCAGCTCCCGCCAGTAAAAATCCCGGACCGATATTCCTTAAAATTGAAGTCTTTTTTGTTTTTAAGGGGCTTTTTTGTGATTTCATGATGTTTCTAAATCAGATTCAGCGAAAATATTTAAAATTTGTAAGAAAAAATTGAAATATGAAGAGTTTAAAGGTTACAGAAAAGCTTTTAGGTTTTTCAGCATTCAACGAAAAACTAAATATTATTTATTAATAATTGTTCACTACTCACTAATCACTGCAAATGTGACTGCTAACTGTGACAGACTTCTCGATACATTTTATTTTTTCGCTACGCTACAAAACAAAACACTCGAAGTGACATTTTTAGAATTTGTCATCTTATGTTTGTGATGAGTAGATTTACGTGAAATAATGAATACATTTCAATAGAAAAAGGGAAAGCAATAGAACCAGGCTTTGTCATCTCGACCGAAGTGGAGAGATCTTTTTTGAAACAGGATAAAGATTTCTCGACTTCACTTCGTTGCGCTCGAAAAGA
>Ga0208014_1000616_pt1 | contig 13669 bp, 15 predicted proteins | sample 25_taG_FD_184099 | JGI IMG/M metagenome (GOLD analysis project Ga0208014, IMG submission 184099) | Marine viral communities from Cariaco Basin, Caribbean Sea - 25_WHOI_OMZ (SPAdes) (version 2) | ecosystem: Environmental > Aquatic > Marine > Oceanic | place: Caribbean Sea: Cariaco Basin...
AACAAATTCAGAAGCAATTGGATAAACTGGAAGCAACAAAGGCAGCAAACAAAGCCGAAAACAAAAAAGCCGAACCCCAGAAGGAAATTGCCACTTTTGAAGACTTTTCAAAAATGGACCTGCGGGTAGGCACAATAGTCGAAGCCGAAAAGATGCCAAAAGCCAACAAGCTTTTAGTGCTGAAGGTAGATACCGGAATTGATGTTCGAACTATAGTTTCGGGTATTGCTGAAAGCTTTAAACCTGAAGATATTGTAGGAAAAAAAGTGACTGTGCTGGTGAACCTTGCACCGCGTAAACTGCGCGGGGTGGAGAGTGAAGGTATGATCTTGATGACCCAGAACAAAGAAGGAAAGCTCGTATTCGTGAATCCCGATGAAGAGGGAGTGAAAGAGGGTACAGTGATTTCGTAGGTCTCGACTCCGCTCGACCTGACAATGCATTGTCTCCCCGAGCACCTCGGCTGCGCTCGGCACAGGCTCTGTCGAGGGGTTTCTTTCTAGAACGATCTTCAATTTGAAAAGATGAAACTGTATTATGTCTATATCCTGGAATGTTCCGATAAACTCCTTTATACGGGTATAACAAATGATATTTCCAGAAGACTGGAAGAACATAATGCTGGATTAAATAAAAACAGCTTCACCTATAAAAGGAGGCCAGTAGAAGTAATATTTCACCAGGAGTTTACTAATGTAATTCAGGCAATATGGTTTGAAAAGAAGATCAAAAAATGGAGCGCTCAGAAGAAAAGAGCTTTGGCTAATGAAGATGAGATACTTCTGAAACTTTTGGCTGAGTGCCGGAATGAAAGTCATTCTAAAAATAGGAATATTAATAATTAGGAGATTGCCAGTGATCTTATCCTGAATGATATTTAGAAAGGATTGAGGTCTCGACTCCGCTCGACCTGACATTACGTGGTTTCCCCGAGCACCTCGGCTGCGCTCGGCACAGGCTCTGTCGAGAGGTTGCTTCTGAAAACGAATTAAAAAATTTAAAAGGAGGTCTTGACCTTACACGATGTTCAAAATCGCTTTCCATCCAATTTACGTTTTGCCTTTGCCCAAAGGTCATCGTTTCCCGATGGAAAAATATGAACTGGTGCCACAGCAATTACTTCACGAAGGCACCTGCACCCAGGAAAACTTTTTTGAACCTGTATTCCCCAACGAATCTGATATTCTTGCCGTTCACGATAAGAATTATGTAGAGGCGTTAAAGAATCAGACGCTAAGCTACCGTGAAGCCAGGAGCATTGGCTTACCTCTGTCTAAAAAGCTGGTGGAACGGGAATTTCTAATTACCTCGGGAACTATTAAGGCGGCAGAATATGCTCTGCACCATGGCATTGCAATGAACATTGCCGGCGGCACCCATCATGCTTATTCAAATCAGGGAGAAGGCTTCTGTATGTTTAACGATCAGGCGGTGGCGGCAAAATGGCTGCAAAAGGAAAATCTAGCAAAGCAGATCCTTATCGTCGATTTAGATGTACACCAGGGAAATGGAACGGCAGAAATCTTCCAGGATGATCCTTCGGTCTTTACTTTCTCTATGCACGGGAAAAACAATTATCCCTTTAAAAAGGAAAAATCTGATCTCGATATAGAGCTTGAGAACAATACCGGTGATGAAGAATATCTAAAGATCCTGAAAGAAACCCTGCCCCGACTTATCGAACAACAAAACCCCGATTTCATCTTCTACTTAAGCGGAGTGGACATCCTGGCTACAGATAAACTTGGGAAGCTGGGCTGCACCCAGGCTGGTTGTAAGGAAAGAGACCGATTTGTACTGCAAACCTGCCATGACCTGAAAATTCCGGTAGAAGTGAGCATGGGCGGCGGCTACTCTCCTCATATTAAAAATATTGTGGAGGCACACGCCAACACTTTCCGGCAGGCACAGGAGATCTACTTCTAAAAAATAACAAGCGCAGGGAGTTCCTGCACTTGTTACTCAAAAATGGCATTTTTGACACCTATTTTTCCGGCAGGATCAATTCTCTGCATACAACTTCGGTTACATATTTTTTGATGCCGTTCTTATCTTCATAGCTTCGGCTGTTCAGTTTTCCTTCGAGCTCAATTTCCCTGCCTTTAGGAACCTGTTGCTCCACCATTTCGGCCATTTTGCCCCACGCGACGATATTATGCCATTGGGTGTCGGTCACTTTTTCTCCTTTGTGATTGGTGTAGGTCTCTCGCGTGGCAAGGGAGAATTTTGCCAGTTTTCGGCCGGTACTTAAGGTGATGATCTCGGGGGCTTTTCCCACGTTGCCCGACAGCTGTACGTTGTTTTTTAGCGTGTTCATAATTGTATGAATTATCGTTATTAGATCCTTATTTTCCGAGAAGCAGTACCTCATTGCAAACCACTTCTGTTACATATCTTTTTATGCCGTCTTTATCTTCATAGCTGCGGCTGGTAAGTTTGCCTTCCACACCTATTTCTTTCCCTTTAGGCACGTAGTTTTCAATAAGATCGGCAGTTTTGCCCCAGGCAACTACGTTGTGCCATTGTGTATCGGTCACTTTTTCGCCTTTGTTGTTCTTGTAGGTTTCGTTGGTGGCGATAGAGAATTTGGCAAGTTTCTTACCCGATTCCATGTTCACGATCTCTGGTGCGTTCCCTACGTGTCCAATAAGCTGTACTTTGTTTCTTAGTGTGTTCATGATGTCAAAATTTATTTTAGCTGAAAGTCATTTGTTCATTTCAACGAGACAAACCTACTACCGGTCTCAAATGTTATTCGGTTGATACTGATTTGTTTTCGTTTACATCCGTTTGTAAGTGTTTGTAAACGAATAATTTTTGCAGCGTAAATTTTTGTATTATTACAAAACTGCTGTGTTACCAACCATTTGAGACCAACCAAGCATGAATCAAAGAGCCTTCTGGAAATATTACCGGGATTTCAATTTTTTCAATCTCATTTTCTCTGTGATCTCGGGAATTTATTTTGGAGCGGTAAGCGGTACGCTCATCTTTCTTAGCTTCGGAATGCTTATTGGTTATCTTGGTTACGAAACCTTCAGAAAAAATGAATATTACCTGTACTACAACCTCGGATTTTCCAAAAGATTCCTTCTGAAGAAGGTGTGGATCTGCAATCTCATTTTTGTGACTCCGCTTCTAATCATACTCTTCCTTTTTCTATGAAACAGCTCGAAGTAAGTAAGCTGAGTCATAGCTTCGGAAAAAGACAGGTGCTCAATGACATCTCTTTCAGCTGTAAAACGGGAGAGATTATTGGCCTTTTTGGCAGGAATGGTTCAGGTAAATCTACTTTGCTTAAAGCGGTAATGGGAATTATAAGAATAGATGCTGTAAGTTTAATGCTTGATGGTTTGAAGGTGAAAACTTCCGAAGTAATTCCGAAGAAAATGACAGGCTATTTGCCTCAGGACAGTTTTCTCCCCAAAGAGCTGAAGGTGCGCGATGTGATTCCCCTTATTTTTCCTGAAGGAGAAGGGCAGGACAGGATATTTTACTCGCCGGGAGTCGCTGCTTTTGAAAACAAAAAGGTCAGCAAGCTCTCTGCCGGACAATTAAAGTACCTGGAATTGCTGTTGCTGGCTCACATGCCACATCCTTTCCTGCTGCTAGACGAGCCTTTTTCTATGGTGGAGCCACAGTATATCGAAAAGATCAAAGAGCTGCTGCTTTCGCTTAGAGCAACTAAGGGAATTTTGGTTACAGATCATTATTACCGCGATGTGCTGGAGATAGCAGATGATAATTTTATTCTGAAAAAAGAGAAATTGCACAAGGTGGAAAACGAGGAAGACCTGGCAACGCACGAATATTTAAAAGTTAGAAATCAATGAAACCTGCTTCGGCAAAAGAAATAAGAGACGAATTAAAACACCAGGACCGGGAGGAGCTTTTGCAAATTGTGCTTCGCCTGTCGCGTTTTAAAAAGGAAAATAAAGAACTGCTTACCTATCTCCTGTTTGACGCACAGGATGAAGAGGAATACAAGCAGAAGGTGAAAATGGAGATGGATGCAGAATTTGAGGAAATCAACCGCAGCAATGCTTATTACACAAAGAAAGGCATCCGAAAGATCCTCAAAAATGTCAAAAAATACAGTCGATATTCGGGGAAAAAGGAAACCGAAGTAGAATTGCTGATCTATTTTCTTCAGAAGATGAATGATTTCAAACCTTCTATCCGTCGGAATAAGATCCTGAAAAGCCTTTATGAACGGCAGCTGGACCTGGCGAAAAAGAATATGGAGAAGCTGCACGAAGACCTGCAGTACGACCTGAACCTGGAGCTGGAGAAACTTGAGTAGTAGTTAGTATTGAGAATTGAGTATTGAGAAATTTTAAGCACCAAGCACCAAGCACCAAGCACCAAGTACCAAGCACCAAGCACCAAGCACCAAAAACCAAATTCCAGTATAGTTCAATGTTCCAAACTGGTAACTTTACTGGCAACCCGAAACTTTTTTAATTGTTTATTGATAATTGATCACTGTTAATTGTAAACATGACTTTCCCAAACTTACAAACAACCCGCTTAAAAGCTACGTCAGATCACAGAAGCAGACCTGGAGAATGTCTATAGTGGACTCTCCAATCCAGATGTTATAAAGTATTACGGTGTAAATTACAACAGTCTTGAAGCGACCTGGGAACAGCTGGAGTGGTATGCAGAACTGGAAAGGACCCGAACGGGCATATGGTGGGCGATAATTTCTGCTGAAGACAATAGCTTCTGCGGGGCAATTGGGTATAACAACCTGAGCAGGGAACACAAAAAAGCAGAACTGGGATTTTGGCTGCTTCCGAAGTATTGGGGAAAGGGATTTGTGCAGGAGGCGCTGGAAGTGGTGCTGGAATATGCTTTTAAAAAGTTACATCTCCACAGGATCGAAGCCTTTGTGGAAACTGAAAATATCAGCAGCCAAAATACCCTCCAAAAATGCCATTTTCAGCAGGAAGGAATTTTGAGAGATTCAGAACTAAAGAACGGCAGGTTTATTAGTGTGGCTGTTTTTTCAAAATTGAGTAGTGAGTATTGAGAATTGAGTAATTAGATTTGAGGATTTGAGGATTTGAGGATTTGAGGATGATCTTGCGCTGTTGTTTTTGTGTGATAAAGACTGACAGATAAAATCCCATAAAAAACCATCCTTTCATCCGTGGCCTTCATTTCAATTAACAATAAGCAATTAACAATGAACAGTCAAACAAGTTCGATTGAGCAGGTTTGGTGAGCAAGTATGAGTAGAGAGAAACAATTTGTGCATCCGTGGCCTTTATTTTCAATTAACAATTATCAATAAACATTTAAAGGTTTGAGTAAGCAGGTCTGAGTAGAGAGAAATTATCAGTGCATCTGTGGCCTTCTTTTCAATTAACAATAAGCAATTAACAAGGAACAGGAATTGTTTGCGGTTTTTGCGCAACCTCCGCGGACTTTGCGTGATAAAGCCTGAGTAAACAGGTTTGGGTGGAAAGAAAGATTCGTGAATTCGTGTCCTTCATTTCAATTAACAATTATCAATAACAATTAAAGGTTTGAGTAAGCAGGTCTGAGTAGAGAGAAAATATCAGTGCATCTGTGGCGTTTTTCATTGAGTGAGAAAGTCCAACAATTAGAAACTATTAATGAATCTGGGGTAAAACGTATCAATAAAAGTTTATCAAAAAATCACTATTTTTAAAAGTATGGAAAAAGGCTGTCTTGAATGTGGAGAAAAAATTGTGGGGAGAACAGATAAAAAGTTCTGCAGCGATTACTGTCGCAATGCATATAACAACAATCTCAATAAAGACAGTAAGAACCTGGTGCGCAACGTTAATAACCAGTTGCGCAAAAACTACCGTATTCTCGAAGAGCTAAATCCCGATGGGAAAATTAAACTCTCCAAATCAAAGCTTCTCGCCAAAGGTTTTAATTTCGATTATTTCACCAGCATATACACTACAAAGACCGGGAATACCTACTACTTCGTTTATGATCAGGGTTACCTGCCGCTTGAGGGAGATTTTTATGCACTTGTAAAGAGGATCTAAGAGCCCCAGCTTTGTCCTTTCAGAGCAAGTGCTGCCCTAAGAACGTCACTCTGGCTTAATTGCCCTACAAGTTTGCCGTTGCTCACTATAGGAAAGCGACGAAACCTATGTTCAATGAATTTTTTTGCTGCTTCGAGCACATTCATTTCAGCATCTATAGTGATAGCGTCGCAGGTCATTCGTTTTTCCACAAGGTTGTCATCCATCGGCAGATTATAATACCTGCTGTCTGATATATGTTTTATACAATCCCCTTCAGAAATCACTCCCTGCAAATTATAATCCTCGTCCACCACACAGGCACCCGATATCTTATGATGCATAAGTTGCTCCATCACTTCGATAACAGTTTGGTGTTTTTTGAAGGTCACCAGGTCTGTCGTCATATAATCTTTCACGCACATTGGAGTACTTGCAGCTTTTTCGGGCTCGGCCCTTCTTCCTTGAAAACTCTTTATTCCCATAGCACAAGTATTTGATTGTTAGCTCTTAAAATATGAATTTCCTACAATAACAGAAAGGGAGTTGGCAATACTTTAAGATTTTTGGACAGCCACCTTAGTTGTTGAACTGCTTTTGGATATATTTGAATATGGCTAAAAATATTCAGGCACTTATTGCGCTTCTGGTTCTTATTGCAGGTATCACCTGGAGTGTGCAGGGAACACGCCCTTATGTAGAGTTAAATAAAGAAGTACCAGCTAATGAATTCTCTACGGCTCGGGCTTTTAACCACGTCAAGGCACTGGCGCAGCAGCCTCACTATGTGGGGAGTGCAGCCCATTCTCAGGCGCGTAACTATATTGTAGATCAACTTGAAACCCTGGGCCTTCTCATTGAAATGCAGGAAGGTTTTACCCTTAATAAAACGGGAACTTTAGTACGTTCGCAAAATATCCTGACGCGAATAGCAGGAAAGGGAGAGGGGCCGGCGCTTCTTCTTATGTCACACTATGACAGTGCAATGCATTCGTCGCCGGGAGCCAGTGATGCTGCCAGTGGCGTGGCAACTATACTTGAAGCTATCAGGGCGTATCGTGCTTCAGGGAATGTTCCCGATAATGACATTATCCTTCTTTTTACCGATGCCGAAGAGCTGGGCCTTAATGGTGCCGAATTGTTTGTAAAAGAACACCCGTGGGCTGCCGATGTTGGGCTGGCACTCAACTTTGAATCTCGTGGTAGTGGAGGGAATTCTTTCATGCTGCTTGAGACCAACGGAGGAAATAAAGCCTTAATTGATCTTTTTACTGAAGCCGAAGTCCCTTATCCTGTGACAAATTCCCTGGCTTACAGCGTTTATAAAATGCTGCCCAACGATACCGATCTTACTGTGCTGCGCGAGCAAAGGAATATTAATGGACTCAATTTTGCTTTTATCGATGATCACTTCGACTATCACACGGCTACAGATATTCCTGAAAATCTTGATGCCCGTACGTTGGCCCACCAGGGAAGTTATTTAATGCCTTTGCTGAAGTATTCGGCTTCGGCACCACTTAGCAGTCTAAATTCCGAAGAAGATGTGCTATTCTTTGATATACCAGGTCTTAATTTAGTAACGTATCCATACAGCTGGATCTTTCCCCTGTTGTTCATTTCGCTTCTTTTGCTACTTGCTGTCATTATCTTTGGGATACTGAAGAAAAAGCTAAAGGTCAAGCCAATACTTAAGGGATTCATGCCATTGCTGCTATCGCTTTTTATGGCTGGGTTGGCAGGTTATTTTTTTTGGGAATTTGCTCTCTGGTTTTACCCGCAGTACCAGGAAATGGAGCACGGTTTTACCTACAACGGTTACTGGTACCTTGCAGCCATAATCTTCCTGGCCCTCGCCATTTGTTTATACGTTTATCACAGGTTCCGGAAGCCTCAAAATACACATGAACTCCTGGTAGCCCCGCTTATTTTGTGGTGGATAATTAGTGCCCTGGCTGCAGTCTACTTAAAAGGGGCGGCGTATTTCGTGATTCCGCTTATGTTTGGGATTGTACAGCTATTCATTTTGATCCTCGATTTAAAATGGAAATTGATCCTCCTGGCCTTTTTGTGTCTCCCAGCTATTTTTATTCTCATGCCGTTCATCCTGTCATTCCCTGTCGCCTTGGGGCTTAAAATGCTCTTTCTGTCGGCTGTTCTGGTGGTGCTTTTATTCGTGCTGTTGTGGCCGATTTTTGGAGCGCTAAGGAGTAATCAGCTTTTTGGATTCGTGAATTTTGTGATTTTTATAGGACTCTTCCTTGTTGCACATTTTCAATCGGAATTCAATGAGGCACGGCCACGGCCAAACAGCCTGGTCTACGTGGCCGATAAGGATAGGAATATAGCCACCTGGAACACTTATGATGCCGGGCTCGATACCTTTACCGCAGCTTATTTTGAAGATGCTGAAGCTGCACAACAAGAGTATTGGTTTGGGAGCAAGAACGGCAGCAGTTTTAGCAAAACCGCCCCGGCACCACAAATTATGTTGCCTGCACCCTATATCTCTGTTCAAAAAGCCAGTAACGAAGCTGAAGGAGAGGATGTGTACCACGTAAAAATCGCTCCAAACCGGGAGATCAATCGAATAGCCCTTTTTGCCGATAAAACGATTAATTTCAAATCTTTTAAAGCCAACGGACTGGAAGCAGGCTATCTTCAACCCGGCCAGAGTGAGCTACACGTTCACAAAAACAGGTGGTGGGACCAGTTGTTGTCTTATTACGCTGTGAGCAAAGACACCCTGCGCCTGGAAATGACTGTTGAAGAGGGACTGCAGCCCGAAATTACCCTTTTGGAGGGGTCTTATGACCTGTTCGAGAATCTGCAGTTGCAGGTGCCTGCCCGCGATGAGGCTATGATTCCGCGGCCTTTTGTGCTGAATGATGCGATTGTGGTGAAGAAAACGTTTATTTTAAAGTAAAGCACCAAATTTCAAGCACCAAATTCCAAAATAGACATAAAACAAATTACAGATATTAATGTCATCGATCGTAAAATATTTTTTCCTCACGTCACACGTCTGTTCTAACTTCGTACTTCTAAAATCTAACTTTTCATAATTTGGAAAACATCTCCATACTCGGAACCGGCTGGCTGGGATTACCGCTGGCTAAAATGCTTCTTGCTGAAGGTTTTTCGGTAAAGGGCTCCACAACTTCTGCTGAAAAACTTCCGGTTTTAAAACAAGCAGGGATTGAGGCTTTTCAAATAAAAGTTACTGCGGAAGGTGTTGAGGGAAACATTGAAGATTTCCTTTCCAAAAATGGTATTTTGATCGTGGATTTTCCCCCGGGACTTCGAAAAAACCCGGAAGTGAATTATTCCGAAGCAATAAAAAAGCTGGCTGAAGCTATTGAGGCTTCAGGTGTTAAAAAAGTGATTTTCGTGTCCTCAATTTCCGTTTATGAAGAGACAGAAAGCTTTCCTGTTTATTCCGAAAATACTCAGCCAAATGCCACTTCAGCTTCTGGGAAGGAGATCATTTCCGCAGAAAAAATTCTTCTTGAAAATACCATTTTTGACACTACTGTAATTCGCTTTGGCGGACTCATTGGTGCGGGGCGCCACCCTGTGAAGTACCTTGCCGGCAGGAGCGGACTCGCAAATCCGTTGGGGGCTGTAAATCTCATTCACCTGGAAGATTGCCTGAAGGTGATAAAAAAGGTACTCAAAAATGACATTTTTGGAGAGGTATACAATGCCGTTTTTCCACTGAATCCGCCGAAGGAGCAATATTATCAGCAAAAAGCACGGGAAATGGAGTTGGAGCTTCCGCAGTTCGATCATTCCCGGCCATCTGTGGGGAAAGTGATTTCAGCTTCAAAAGTGATGCGGCAGCTGGGAGTAGAATTCAGCGCCGGAATTTGATGAATATTGACGGCACGGATTACAAATCCGCGCCAGCTGTTCATGTTTTTTCGCGATGGGATTTATTGCTTGAGTTTTGTGTCGGGTATTTTTATTCATGTGATTGCTGCTGGTGGCAGTATCGGCACAGATTGCAAATCCGCGCAACCAATTAAATACTCTTTAGAAATTTGGAATTTGGAATTCGGTGCTTGATAATTAATCTTAATAACTTTTGAAATTTTGCAGTGGCATCATACCTCCGTTTTTTTTAGATTTGAAGTTTTGAAAAATTCGAGGATAGACTATGAGCGCATTTGTGATAAGTAAAAGAGATAATGGGAATTATAAGTTCACTTTTGCCTCCCGGAAGGGAAAAACCATCTTCACCAGCATTGCCTGCAGGGAAAAAACCGACTGTGAAAAGATCATAGAGACAATTCAGGGGGAGCTCGATTCTTTCACATTCAGGAAGGCCAGAACGGGTTCGGGAAAATATTTTTTCAGGATTACCCGCGGCGGATTTGTGCTAGCCACCAGCCGAAAATTCTCTACGGAATTAATGCTTCAAAAAGGTATTCATCAATTCTTAAAGTATGTCCCCGAAGCCGAAACACTGGATTTTTCTCTGAATGAAGATGTTTTTGCAGAGGTTGAAGAAGAAGAATGATCTTTCTTATTATTTAAATATTTTTTTGGGGGATTGCTGTGGGAATTGCTGTGGAAATTGCTGTGGAGACGTTGCATGCAACGTCTGTACTTTTCCATTTCCTCCATTTCCTCCATTTCTTTCCCCATTTTTTTCTCTTCTATTCTATCTTCTCTTCCTCATTTTTCTTTCCTTTTTTTCTCTATTTTCTTTAGAATATTTCCGGGGGTGAAAAAGGTGCCTAAAATGTCGTTTTTGAGAGGTGTTTTTCTTCTGAAGAAAAGCAATCTTCTTCAAAATATCTTTCCGAAGAAAATTCAGATTAAGTTTCGAGAACAGGGGTGTGATTTTCCTTTTTTACCAGGAACATCACATAAACCAGGAGTCCGCATGCAATTAGGGAAAGCAGGATCATGACGTTCCATGTGGTGGCGTACCCGAATTTGTTGATCATCTGCATTCCGGAATTGTGGCCAAAAATATGGCCTATAGAAAAGGCGATACTGTACAAAGCCATGTAGGAACCTTGTTTTCCACCTTCGGCTCTTTTGAGGGCAAAGCTGTTTGAAAACGGAAATGCGATCATTTCGCCAAGGGTCAAAAAGATCATTCCTACAAGCAGGATTCCCACCCATCCTGTAAGATTGATAAGCATAAAACTGATGGCGACAAGTATAGAGCCCGTGATGACGTGGAAAAGCGTGGAACGGACTTTTGCTTCCAGGTATTTGATGAGGGGCATTTCAAACAGGAAGATGAGGAAACCGTTTAAGCCCAGTAAAACTCCAATCTCGAACTCGCTTAGAAAATGTACTTCGGCGTAATATAAGGGGATGGTGGAGAAATACTGCAGAAAAACAAACCCAAACAAGATCATGGCACCAATGAAAACCAGGTAAGGTTTGTCTTTCATCATGGACTTCGGAATGCTGTGGATTTCTTTGGGATTTTCAACAGCTTTCTTAGGATGAAGCAACTTTAGGAGCAGAAAACCTGCTGTGATACAGGTAATCCCATCTACCCAGAAGAGTCCGCCGTAACCGGCACCTGCAATAATCAATCCGCCAACGGCGGGACCTGCGGAAAATCCGAGATTGATAGCGAGCCTTATTAGTGTGATAGATCGAGTTCGGTTTTGAGGTTTGCTGTAGGCGTTAATGGCGACAAAAACTGCGGGCCTAAAAGTGTCGGCTACCAGCATTACGATAAAGATTCCGGCGCAAATTCCCCAGAAAGTGGTGGGAAACTGCAAAAAGATAAATAGCACGCCCGAAATGAGCAGACTAAAGGCCATGGTTTTGTAGTGGCCAATCCTGTCGACAAGTTTCCCGCCCAGCCAGGAGCCGGCAACAGAGCCCAGGCCAAAGAAAGTGAGGATCCAGCCTACTTCTTCGAGAGAAAAGCCGCGGTTTTTAGTCAAGTATAGCGAAAGGAACGGAATCACCATGGTTCCCGCCCGGTTGATGAAGGTGATAAACGCCAGCAGCCATACCTCCCGCCTCAGGTCGCTGAATGATCCTATATACGCCTTAAATAATCGCTGTAACATTGCTGAAAATAAAAGGCTGAAATTAAATTAAAAATGGATTGGTTTGGTTGCTGCTGCCAGTATTTTTTTAGTAGCCGCAGTTTACAGTTTTAGAAGTTTCTGCTACTGCCATGCTCACTATGGGGCAATTATATCTGTTTTTTGCTTAATTCATGGAGTTTTAGGATGGTTTTCCAATTCCTGGTGGTAGCTTCAACTTTTAATCTCTTCTCAAAAAAATTGTTGTTCAGTTTTGTTTGGTGGTATTTACCTTCGCAAAAAATGAATACATCTTTTTCTTCGATTTTAAATTTGTCCGGGGCGTAATTGTAGGATTGTGTTTTCTCTAAATTCTCTTTTGAGGGTGTTTCCTTTAGAAAGGTCAGATGTAATTGATTGATGTCTGCATTTTTATCAAAGAACGGATTCTTACGAATAGAAGTCTGTAGTTCTTCTGAATCCCGAACAATGACAGGTACTACAAATCCAAATTTTTCTTGAATAGCATCTTCAAGTAAATCTTCCAGCTTAGAGTTTTTTAGTTGAGAATTGAAAAGGAGATTGCCACTTTGAATGTAAGTTTCTACTTGTTCCAACTCCAATTTTTCACATAAGGCTTTTAAATCGGCCATTAGGATTTTTCTTTTTCCACCAACATTTATTCCTCTTAAAATTGCAATTTTTCTATTCATGTGGATGGTGATTGTGATTAGCAAAATATCATTTTTGAAAGGTAAAGATTTCTTTAGGGAATTATTTTATGATCAATGGAATTTATCCTCTTTCCATTTTGCCGGGTTATTTTTGATGTAGTTGGAAATGTTCTGAAAAGAGATTTCATTCCGGATGATGATATCATAAAAGCGGGTTTGCCATTCAAAATCAAATCCCAGCCGGTGGGCATGTTTTGTAGTGGCCGATTTATATGATCTTATTATTGTAGAGATGGAATTGGATTTTGGGGAGATCTTTGCCATTTGGGGGTGCTTCTGGGGATGCTCCTGAGACGTTGCATGCAACGTCTGTACGGAATCTTTTAAATGATTCCTGGGGGAATCATTTTCTTCTTTCGGGATTTCCGGATTTTTAAGGATCAGAATGCCGTGGATGTGGTTGGGCATCACAATAAAATTGCCTAATTCCACGCCAGAGGCGTGGTGGGGGATTTCGTGCCACAGGATATCTGCAATCACGCCTGTGGGAGAGAATTCCATTTTTTTATTTTTGATTTCTCCGAAGTAGTGTTTTCTATTGGCGGTGCAGATGGTGATAAAGTACGCGGCATTCCATCTGTAATCCCAGCTTTCTAGTCGGGCAGATTTTATTCGGTATTTATTTTTAAAAAGGTCGGCCATTGGGCACCTGCTTAATGAGTGTGTTGCTAATTTTGGTTGAATTTATTCTTCTTCCGAAGAGGTTTTAAGATATAAAATTTTAAATATCAATTGTTTGTAAGATAAAGATTTCTAAAAAAAGGTGTTTAAAAATGCCATTTTTGAGAGGTGTTGGTTTGGGATGGTGTGGTTGCGGAGACGTTGCATGCAACGTCTGTACCTTTTCTTTTTGAATAATTCCGGGGGAATTATTTTTAATCCCTGCGGGCTTAATATGCTTTTTTTCCTTTGGAAA
>Ga0208014_1000619_pt1 | contig 13611 bp, 10 predicted proteins | sample 25_taG_FD_184099 | JGI IMG/M metagenome (GOLD analysis project Ga0208014, IMG submission 184099) | Marine viral communities from Cariaco Basin, Caribbean Sea - 25_WHOI_OMZ (SPAdes) (version 2) | ecosystem: Environmental > Aquatic > Marine > Oceanic | place: Caribbean Sea: Cariaco Basin...
CGGCCGGCATAGGCGTTATCGAGCCACGCAAGACGGTGCAGCGGTTCCTTCCACCTTTTGTTTTTCTTCAGGGTTTTGATCCCCTCCGGGCATTAGCCCGCCCCGGGGGCCCAGCACCCGTCCCGTTGAGGTGTTTTCCTACCGATCCTTGGACAGTTCTTTAAAAACTATAACACAAGACAACCGTTTTACGACGCTTTGGCGGCGGCTTCCCAGAGCGCCTTTTCTCTCACCTCGAAGCCGCGCGGCGCGGGCATTTCGAAGGAAAAAGAGCGGTCTTCGCCGGCGCTCTGTTACAAAAAAGTTTGGCGCGGAGCGAAAAAAGTACCGGTAAAGCGGCCAGTGTTTCCTCTGGTAACATCTGTAAACATGGTGGCGTTTTGATGGCGCCCAATCGGCGTTTTGCGCCTGCCACAAAGAGCGGACCTACCGCACAAAAGAAAGTAAATACTGAAGTGTCATTTTGTATATTTATTTGTCTACTTTTTCATAAAGATGGCGTTTTCGGCGGTCGAAAAACACGCAAAAAGTGTCTGTCACCATAAAATGTGACCGGCTGGTCAGTGCCGTAAATAAAGGCTTTCCGGCTTTTTTTCGTTTTTTGAAACACCTGTTTTCACGTTTTCTTGTGTCCGACGTCTGTCAGGCCCCTATAGCCTCAGCAGATGCACCACCCCGAGGGTGCCTAACCCGTTCATGGACAGTTCGGGACATAAAACCAATAACGATCGTTTGCGGCGCACATCCGCAAACAATAGAGAACAACAAACAATCGGAGGGAAAATCCGCATGCGACCGCTTCCTTATTTGAAGACCGGGCTGTGTGCCAGCGCCCTATTGCTGGCACCTGCTATCTCCCTGGCGAATATGGGCAACACCGCCACCACCTACGGCTTGCTGCCCACGGACATCGCGTCCGCGCAAGCGCTTTCCATGTTTAATACCCAGGTTTCCACCGCGTATTATAATCCGGCCTACTTGGCGCACAGCACCAAGAGCGAGCTCACCGCCGGCCTGATGCACGCCGAGCATAATCTCAAGGCCGACAGCCAGCAGTTCGGCACCTACACCGTGCAGGACGACCCCACCCAGCAGGTGCTGCTGGGCCTGAAAGCCGATCTCAGCGACCTCACCGAGCTGGGCCAGCCCATGTACCTGGGCGTGATGATCGGCTCCGAGAAGTTCGGTGACGAGCTGCTCGCCTTCGGCTCCCGCACCGACGCCGACGGCCAGTACTTCAACTACGGCCGCCAGCCGCTGTTCCTGAGCATCGGCGTGGGCACCCACGTATGGCGCGGCCTGGACATCGGCATCGGCACCAAGGTTACTCTCAAATCCGAGGCCTCCCTGGTGGCGCAGACCAATCTGGCCGGCGACACCGAGTACGAAGAGCTCAATGTCTCCGCCAAGCCGGTGCTGCGTCCCATCATCAGCATGAACTTCGACTGGGAAGAGACCTTCTGCCCGGACGCGCAGTGCTGGTATGACGGTCTGGAAACCGCGTTCGCCTTCAAGGGTTACTCCGACTCTTCCGTGGAAGTGAACGCCAACACCATCATCCCCGGCACCATCCCGGATCCCGGTCTGTTCATCGATATCGCCACGGTGGATTCCTACCAGCCCAACATCTACACCCTGGGCATGCAGCTCAAGCGCGACACCTGGCGCCTGGGCCTGGCGCTGGAAATGCAGGAATGGTCCGCCCTGGAAGACGAGCTCAACAACGACACCGTCAAGAACAACCTGGGCCTGGAGTTCGACGACATCGTCATCCCGCGCATCGGCGCCGAGTACTACCTGAACGACACCTTCACCTTCACCGGTGGCGTGGCGTTCGAGGAATCGCCGCTGGCCAACGACGTGAACCCGGAAGTGAACTACCTGGATTCCGACCGCACCGTGATCGGCCTGGGCATGAGCGCCACCTTCGACCACGTCTACGGCCTCAAGCATCCGCTGCGTCTGGACTTCGGCTACCAGTACCACCTGATGGAAGAGCGTGAGTTCCAGATCGTATCCAGCCAGCCGACCGCACTGAACAACGACGTGGTGGAAACCAAAGGCGACGTCAATGTATTCGCCGGCTCCATCAGCATGCAGTTTTAAGGGGGCACCATGAAGACAAGAATGATCAAGCGGAAAGGAACGCTGCTGTCCTCCGTCGCGGTGCTCGGCACCGCGATGCTGCTTACCGCCTGCGGCGGTGACGGCGGCGATTCACCTGTCGACGATTTCGGCAGCAACCCGGGCGAGGGCGACAATCAAGCGCTGCTCTACGCCTATCCCGATAACGGCCAGGGCGAAATCTCCACCGCCGCGCCGGTGGTACTGCGCTTCTCCAGCGCCGTGAATCTCGGCGAAGCGCAGAACTCGATCACCGTTTACGAAGGTGATGCGCAAACCGGCACCGTGGTGGCCGTCACCCCGGAATCGGTGGCCAAAGAACCCAACAACGTGCTGCTGCAGCCTGACGAGGACCTGAAGCCTAACCAAACCTACACAGTGGTGATCGAGGACCTGCGTCTGCGCAAAGGCACCGCCAAGGACCAGACCCTCACCTTCACCACCCGGCCGCTGCACGAAGGCCCGAAAAGCCTGGTGGTCAAGGACGAGGCCTTCGAAGTGAGCCGCCGCATGCCCGACGGCTCGGCCATGGAACCGGTGATGGATTTCTCCAGCTTCCGCTTCCAGTTCACCCAGCCGATCGACCGTGCCACCGCCACCTACGGCGACTCCGTGACGCTCACCAGCAGCGGCGGCGACACCGTGGACGCGACCCTGCTGATCGACGGCGCCTACATGACCGTGGACCCGGAGGCAGAATACTTGAAGGCTGGCGAAACCTACACGCTGGACATCACCGCGGACCTGGCCAGCACCTACGGCGAGACCTTTGGCGCCGAGAGCTACACTTTCAGGCCGAAAGACTCTTCCCCGGGCCGCGATCCGGCGATCCTGGTGCAGAAACTCACCCAGGGTGATACGTCCCGCCTCACCGGCAAGCCGGTGAACGAAGTGCCCGTCAACGGCACCCTGCTGGGCGAGGACAAAAACATCACCCAGGCCAGTGCCGAAGTGGTACGTGCTGAACTGGCGGATGTGACCACCTACACTGACGTCACGCCTATCCGTTTGCCCAAAGGTACCGTCCTGAGCGGTGAGAAAATCGATCCGATTCTTATCGGCGGTGAAGTAGACGCCGGGTTTGATTCCGGCGATGTCACTATGACCGTACTGTCCGACGCCAGCGGCTACCTGGTGCCGAACCCCTATGCTGAAAACAACCCGGATGCGCTGCGTATCGTGCACCTGCTGATGGACGTGGGCATCGCCACCAGTGAAGCGCGCGCCAACGGCGCCTTCACCCAGGACCTCCTGCACATCGAGTTGGTGGGCCTAGCTGAAGTGGACCCGGAAGCTGGTGTGTTGAACTTGGATGCGGTAAGCGTGGTTGAGCCGAACATTCTGGGCCAGGAGTACGGCTATGGGATGCTGAGTTTTCAGTTGCAGTCTTATAAGGACCAAAACAGCTCGCAGGAGATGATAGTCGATACCTCTCCACCTCAGTTGCAAAGCTGGACCCAGAGTGACAGCCGCTTGTCTGGTACAAAAGATACTATTATTTTAAACTTTGACGAGCCGATTGCCCCATCAAGCATTAACGGGAATGTATTCTTGTATGAGAATCAGCAGCCCTTACCTATTAACTACCATGTTGATGGGTCGGCAATTGTTGTGCGCCTAGACAGAACAAGCGATTTAGGGGGGGGCTACAAAAAAGTTTCTTCTGACTATCTAAAAAAGAATAAAGAAAATGAAATATACCAGTACAATATTACTGTAAGCGGTGGCGTTGAGGATATTGAAGGTAATACTTCAGATGAATTGAGTCTTGAATTTCAATTGCCAACTGTCGTTCAAAACAAAACTGTTTTACAGCCGGGGCCTGCAAGCTTCTTGGATGAAGTTGTGAACCATTCCCCTGTCTTATTGGCCGTATATCCCGGCTTTCCATGCGCAGTAGAGCCAGGAACTACCGATATAGCGAATGATGTATCAGGCAGATGTGCTGGTGGCTTCCCAGGCATCACAGATGGTACGCCAATAGACAATAAAGAGGCTGACGATTTGATACCTATAATGAACGTATCGAAAAGCAGGCCGATTGTCGTGAAGTTCTCCGAGCCGATGTCTAGCAGTAGCATAGTTCCCGGGGTAACTTTTATAGTTGAAAAGCTAAACGAGGACGATACTTATAGTGAGGTGCCGGGCGTCCTTAAACTGGATTCAGATACCGCTTACTTCTATCCCGAAACTGAGTGGAAAGCCGGCGAAGTATACAGGTATACTCTTGCATCATCAGGCTATGAGATCGATCAGTTTTCCGGGGATGCGAAGAAGATTGCTGCCAACAGTAACTATGAATGCGGCATGACAGCTATTTGTGATATTTCAGGATTGCCATTGCAGACCCAGGCGCTCGGCTATGTTGAGGTTACGCCTATAAGCGAAGGTGGGGCTCCGGGGATTGATGTTGTTCGGGAAAAAAGAGTTATTAGAACGGGACCCGAAATGAACGCTGGTGGCCCAAACATGGTTCAATACTTTAAAGGCGCCGAGCCATCTTCAAATGTTCTCCAGTTACTAGAAACAGCCCCTGTTTCTGATGTTAACGCTAATTTATTCAGTGAACGAGACACGTCAAATAACGTATTTTTTGGTGCGGGCCGCTATAGTTTCGCGGTTCAGGAGCCCGGGCCTACGGATATCTCTGACCCCTACACTACAGAGCAGTATGATCCAGACGGCGTTATCGGCGCACCTAATAGTGTAAAGCTCTTGTCTCGCTTCAATACACAGCCTACGCCTGAAATCGCTGGCGTTAATGGAGCCAATATTGGTTGTAGTTACCAGTTCCCAATACAGTCTTTTGATAACCCAGCGCCCTTGCCGTGCCCCGAACATAAGTTTTCCTATCTTATCGGTGCGATGTTCGCTGAGGTCACCAACGAGATCTCTGAGCAAGGCTTGAAGGTTAATCTTTGGCCTGCGCAGATAATGGCGAGTTCGCTAGACATCACAGCGCCTCTCCGGTTTAGTCCTGGCGCGGAGCTGCCTTTCCCAGGATTGACCGGCCCTCAGATGCTACGGCTGAGGTATTCTCAGGACTCAGACGGTGAAAGGACCAAGCCTATACCAGCTTTTATTAAGAATACTGGCGACGGCCTTGTTTTGCGTGCAGAAGTAGATCTCTATGTGGATGCACCTTATATTACTGAGTATGCGGTAGGCGCTCCGGAGAATACTCAAAGTCTAATGAGTTACCCGATCACTATGAATCTCGAAGGGGCGGTTTCTTTCTTGGATGATGGGCGTATGCAGGTAGAACAATACAATATCAACCCTGTTGATATTTACTTGGATCTTCATAACGCATCTGGTGGCAATTTTGGTTACGCAGACCTCTTCGTTCCAGAACGAGGTAGCAGACTTAATTTTGTTTCTGACTTAATAAAATAGTATTGTGATTTACTCGAAATGATTTTTTTGTAGATTTATAGATCAATGTCTAAGCCAACTTCGGTTACAGGGGTTGGCTTTTTTTGTGCTGAGAGGTTATGCCCTGGTCAGCAGAAATGCGAGAGTAAGTGTTTGCTCAGTTTAATAATTAGATCTATATCGGATTTTAATTATTCCCGCTTTTGTATACGTTGACCACGGCTTAAATAGCTTTTAATGTTGCTGTAATTTCTTCATTAGATTGATGCTACATTGTGTGTCAATCCGTTAGAAGCATGCCAGTCTTTTATGCATTACTTTCTTTGACTGAGTGCCAGTTTTCTTGGTTTGGCGCTGAGGTCTCAGCTGGAACTGCTGTTTAATTTTTTTGGTTGTAGAATTTTCCGGTCTAACATGCAGTTTTATCAATGATGCGTGAATTTATAATACTTAAATTGCAGGGATCTTCTGGTCGTGAGAGCGAATGTAGCTGATTACCCATTTTCGCGATGATTTTTCAAGGTACATGTAATTGCCCTTCATTTTTTGACCTGTGTTAGTGTTTAAAGGAGTAACGCTGTTGGTCGCATTCTCCAAGTGATCGCCGCTATCCCTATATATTCTTGTCAGAGCTAAACACTATAAAGCGTGAATGCTCGTTGGGTTAAGCTTGGTTGTTTGCCTTTCGATTTTTTTGGGAAAGGCCTAGTGACGTTAGTATGTGATCTAACCGATTAATTCTGCCGGCGCTGAGCCTAGTGCCCTGCAAGACCGAGTTGGTGGCGTATGATCTTTCCCGATAAAATGGGCACGCTTTGTTTCATGCTAGCATTCTCCCGTCTTCCGCCGGCGGCCTATACCCAATGCCAGAGGGTAACCGTTTCTGATTATGGAACTGGTTGATATAGCCGCTCAGAAGTGTTCTCAGTCCCTCTCGCGTTTGAACGACACGCCATGGATCACTTCTGCCTTCATGCTACGGAAGAAAGATTCCATATGCGCATTGTCCGTACACTGGTTGGGCCGGTATTCATACCGAGGCGGATTCCGTGTCTGCCCAACTCGTTCTGGATTAGACATGCTCCGTATTGGGCACCTCGATCCGTGTGGAAGATAAACGCCGGCCAGGGTATCTTCACCCGTAATGCGTGAGGTACGCTCGTAAAGTCAGGTTCGTCGTCTTCCGACTACCCAAGACCAGCGGATCACGTTTCGCGAATACACATCGAGTACAACCGCCAGGTATCGCCACTCATTGCCCCCCCCCCGATATAAATGAGGTCTGCGACCCATTGTTGGTTCAGACCGGTAGGTGCTGGCTGATTCAGCAGAATATTCTGCGACGCTAATAAAGCGCCCAATATTCGGCATTCGACGGTATGTCCTGCAGCATCCCCGATGAGCGACGCCTCGCGCATTAGCCTTACGGGCAACGCTGATTCACCCACGGCACAAGGCTTGATGCGCTCGCGGGCTACCATAGGCGCGCCGGTTGATCCGGTGTATTCGCCGCACTTTCTTCAGCAACTCACGACCCACCCGCGATTTTGAGACTCCTCACGCTTACACCAAGCGTAATAGCCACTCCGTGAGACGCCCAACCAGCGGCAAAGATATCTTACAACTAGTTCTCGTCCGTGGGCTTGGATGAATTCAAACCTTTCTGATGTTGATCCGCCAGATACCGTTGCCACTTTTTAGGAGGTCGTTCTCCTTCTTCAGGCGCGCGCTATCCCGCGTCAGCCTGTCGAGCTGTTTAATTCCTCGGTCGGTGGCGTTCTTTTGTTTTTCATCACATCCACACGTTTTTGACCATCTGGCCTGATTCGGCCTTCGCGGTACTCTTAACGCCACAGTGAGAGCATAAACGTATGGATATCTAGCCCTGCAGCGACCTGCTGGACCTTGATTCCTTCTGATGATTGAGTTAGACAGTCTTCAGCTTAAAATCCGACGAGTACTCCCAAAGTCTTTTTTTCATGCTTGTGTCGGGGCATTGCCCACCTCCTCTCGTTAGGAGAAGGTGTCCACTAAAGTAGAGGAGCTACAATATCGGTGAAAAAACGGTTGTTGCGTTTTCCTGCTTCCTACTGAGTTAAAATTATAAAACTATAATACGGTGAGTGCTCGTGCGAGCGATTGAGGCCTGGTTTTCGATCGGCCCTGGCTTGTATCTTAGCGCATTTCTATAGAAAGAGATATTAAGTAAGCTTGCATCCAGACGAGGATGGCATAGGCAGAATCTGCTAATGATTAGGCGGCATTTATTTTTCTACTTTGATGTTAAAGCTTGAGCCCGATAGGTTTAAAGGCGGTGATCCGGTTATTCAGAAGTCCAGGCGATCTGATCATTCGTTTGATGGGCTGTAGACTACCTCGTAGATTATCTCTTGTCTCCTTACGGAGATTCTTGCTGTGCCTGTATCTTTGAAGACTTTAAAGATCAGCTTGTCCTGGGCTGGATCGCCTAATGGATAGCCGTTTGCGGACTCTATTATATCTCCCGGTTTCATGTCGTATTCTTCTATCAAATACCTGGAATTTTCGGTCACTAAGTATCCGTCCGCCTGTCCCGGTGTGATCGGTTGTAGACCCAATTGGGTGACTAGTTTTTCCCGTGCTGTCGAAGACTCTGAAGGCTGCTTGCGATAGACCCGATGATCTGGGTCGCTTGATTTGGTACTCGATTTGCTAAAAGTAAGAAGTATGTCTTTGGTGTTCACGTTTATTGTTGCCGAATCGTTCGTAACGTACTTGAGGAAAAGGCCGTTTCTTCTCGTTTTGCTATTTAGTATTTCAAAATTTCCAGATTTATCGGATAATATGACCCAGTCTGGAGTTGAGCCAGACCCTTTGATAACCCCTTTCAATAAAATTGATTCGCTAAATGCAGGTCTGGATGCCGTGACTGCTTGGCCTTGTGATGCGCCGACTGAGCTGGCGTATAGTAGATAGAAAAATACTAGGACTGCTTTTTTCTGTAATTGGATATAAGGCATTTCTAGAGCCTTTAAAAGGCGGGCCAACAAAGGCCCGCCGTTAGCGTCTTACCAAGCATTAACATCGTTATTAGTCTGGCTATACAGCGTGCCATCAACAGCACAACCACCTGTGCCAACAATACCGGCATCGAAGTCAAAGAACGAAGGATCGGTCACGTCGGAGGTGCCGTTCCCGAAATCGACAGGAATATAGCCTTCACAGACGGTGGTAACACCGTACAATGTTACAAGTACTTCGTCGACCACACCGGATACAAGGTCGAGAGCATCAGCGTCAGCAGGCGATGCTGAACCCGGAATACCTTGATTGCTCAGGGAGGTGTCAGAGTATGCATACCAAGGGAAGCCTTCTACGTCCAGAGGGCCGCAGAAGAACGCACTGCCACTGATATCACCGTCAACAACAGTGATTTGCACTTGTCCGCTGCCATCGATTACGACGTTGCCTTCAAGTGTCAAATCACAGGTGGCGTTTGCCAGAGGTGAAGTGAGAGAGCTGCTACCAGTGAAGGTATAGGAACGGCCCGGATCGGTGCCATTAGTATAGCTTGTGGTGCCATCTTGATAGTTGATGGTGTCCCACTGTCCTGGAACGTTTGTCGGTGACACCTGAGCATAAGCTGCGGTGCTTAACAATAGGGCGCCTGCGGTGCTCAGGGCTGCTTTCTTCATAATAGACATGAGAGTCTCCTAATTCTTCCGTTTAATTGGATGTTTTGCGACGGCGATCTTTACTTCTTCCATGGTCGCCGCCGTGTCGGTGGGTGAGTTGTTGTTTTACCCTCCCCGAACCGACACGATTCACGTTAGAGGAGGAGGGAAGGCGGGAGAATAGCAAATTTTGAAAACAGGTCTTTCAAAAAATGAAAACATGAAATTCAACAAATGATAAAGTAGAGCAGGAACAGTGACTTGGGGCTTATATCTTGCGTACAACCATAAACAATAAAAGTTCTGCGTCCCCGACGAACGGTAGCATATGGCCGACGAGCGGTAGTAAATTTGCGAAGGTCGAAAAAGCGTGACCGGGATTTCGTCCATTCTTTAAAACCCAGTTTTGTTTTTCTTGTAAGCTTTTGGCTATTTAATCTGTAAGTTTTTCGCCAGTCCTTTATGTTTGTTACCAAAGGTAGCATTTTAACCATTTTGTAGTGTTTCCTCTTGCCGATTGGTGTCACGGGTCAAGCAGTTCGTTCCGTGATTATCGAAAAGTTTTGCATTCTCGCCGCTTTCTTAACGTTTCCTTCTATTGGCAAGGCGCCGCTATGTAGGTGCCGGGCGTTGTTTGGGTGGCTTCGTGAATGGTGGTTCGTGATTCAGTGCCTACAGGTGTGTACAGGACGGCAGGCCGCTTCACTCTCGGAGCAGGCGTGTGGCGCCTTAACTCAGCGTTGCCGAACCTCCCGCCTCGGCGTAGTTTCAGAGACGGCGGTCACCGCCGCGAAAGGAATAAGACTAATAAATAAGGAGATACACCATGAAAATCGAACGACTGAAAACCTATCTGTTATCCGTGTCGGCGGGCTGCTTGCTGGCTCTGCCTTGGTCTGCGTCGGCTTTTACGGTCTACGACGACATCACACCGCTCGGTTCAAGCGTGCCGGCTACGCCGGTCGCCTTTGAAGGTGTAGTGACGACAGCGGGAACGCCGTGTGACCTCAATCTGGAGGCCGAATTGTTGGTCTACGGCAGTACGGTGGAAATTAACGTCCTAGCGGGGAACGTGACCGGCGCTCCCTTGTGCAGCACTATTGTGCTGCAAAACTTCCCTTGGACGTCGACGACGGCCACGACCGCGTTCCCTTCGACGTTCTGGGCGATCGATAAAGTCCCTATGACCTTCCACAACGTGTCCATCACGCCCTGTGGAACCGGCAGTGCGGCGCTGCTGTATGACAACTGGAACCCTGTGGAGGTGGGAACGATAGAGTATCGCTTCTCTACTATTGAATTTTCCAACTCGATAGTGGGCTTGTGCTCGCTCAACGGCGTTCTGAAAATGCAAGGCACTGACTATAACTTAGTCAATCACTGATCCTATCGCGGCGGTGGCCCAACGGGCCGCCGTTGTCTCTTCTAGTTGCCCGAGCTTTTATTGCGACTTGGTTTGCTTTCTCGGCGGCCGATCGGGTTCTGGTATCTATAGACGACGCTGCGGAAATCGTGGTGCAGCCGGTGCGCGTCGCACGGCTCCCCTTTTTGCGTGACCCGCAGTTTCGACGTCGGAACCACGCAAATTCAGCCTTTTGCACGTTTTTGGCCGTGCAACAGGAGGTTTGGCACGGTTTTTTGCTGTTTTGCGCCTCTTCTGGCATTTGATTTACCGGCCCGCTGCCGGTGGACGGACACCCCACGCGTCCCCTCCACTTGGAGTGGCCCCTATGGCGCCTCAGCGAACTTTTCCCGAAATACACGTCTATGGTTTTTGCGGCAGTCGCATAATTAGCCTTGAATAACACGCAAATCCTGCCTTTACGCCCGTTTTTGACTCTAAATTCGGTGGCTTTGGCACGATTTTCCACTGTTTGACGCCCCTTCCTGGCTGTCATTTGCCCAGAATTGTTCGTCCTGGCTTACAAGAATCGTCGGCGCCGTAGGACAGACAGCCGACATGGCCCGGGCCACGCTTGGCAGATACCCATCGACGAGGTGCCTATGGACAAATACGACCGCAGGATGAGTATGAAAGGAGGGGGTGCGCGTGTTCGGTGATCAAGAGAAGCGAAAGCGCTGGGGTTGCAGACGATGCGTATTTTCTGGAGTGCGCGAGAAACCAAGGTGGCAACCTTGTTACGCTGGACCAGCAAATGAAGCGTATCGCCTCCCAACTGGGTCTGCGGGTCCTGGAGCCATGAAATGAAAGTGTTTACCTACTCCGAAGCGAGACAGAACCTGGCGAAGTTGCTGGACCTGGCGAAAACCGAGGAGGTCCACATTCGCCGAAAAGACGGCTCTGTCTTCATTTTGCGCGCGCAAATCGAGTCAGTGGAATCACCGTTCGACATCCCTGGCATACGAACACAAGCCCGTACCGAAGACATTTTGGAGGCGGTCGCGGATACCCGTGCCCGCACCTGAATAGCAGCCTCACGCCTTCGGCCAGCTTTGGTGCGTTTTATTGGCGCCTTTGGTGGCTGGCACGTGCTAATCAGGCTCGTTTGCGGTGTCCGCAATTAGCGTCTATTTCCTCGCTGCTTTTGCGCCGAACGCAACTTTTGTTGCTGAACACGCAAAATGGCGCTTTTCACCCTCGTGACACTCTTTTCCCGGCTTTTTGCCCTACTTTGCCAGTGTTAGCCGCGATGGAGCCGCAAAGTGCGCCTGTCCCTTCTTACCGCTTAGACACCCTTCGTCTGAACTGCCCACTCAGGTCCTTACAAATACGCTCTCGAATCACTGACACGTTTTTCCGCTATTCCCCACAGCCAGACCGGTAAAGCCAGTGGCACCCTGCTTCCTTAATACAAGGAGGTCAAAAAATGGGTGGCAAAGACGGGCGCGCTTATTGTATCTTATTGGATACAGGTGCTGCATGAATGCCGTGATCACCACACAAGTCTTCCGAGAGTGGTTGCACCGACTCAAGGATGAGCGCGGCCGCATGGCGATCCTTAGACGTATCAGCCGCGTTGAACAAGGCAATTTTGGCGACCACAAACCGGTGGGAGAAGGAGTGCAGGAGCTGCGCGTTCCCGTTGGCCCAGGCTACCGGGTGTACTACGTGCAGACGGGCTACGCCATTTATGTGTTGCTGGTGGGCGGCGATAAAGGCAGCCAAAAGCGCGACATTGCCACCGCCAAACAGATGGCGGCGGCGATCAGGAGAGAGCAATGAAATCATCAACCTCACAAGAACTGGGTTTACGTCCTTTCGATATCACCGAGTTTTTGGACAACGATGTAGCCATCACCGAATACTTGACACAGGTGCTGGCAGACGGCGATCACGAAGAACTGCTTGCCGCCATTGGTCATGTCGCGCGGGCTCGCGGCATGACCGACCTGGCGCGTCAAACCGGATTGGGCCGCGAAAGCCTCTATAAGGCATTGCGCCCTGGTGCCGATCCGCGCTTTTCGACGCTGATGAAGGTGCTGCATGCGCTCGGCGTACACCTGCAGGCCGTGCCCGACAAAATTGCCTGACCTCCGATCGCTCGGCTGTACTTGCGCTACTCGCAACCTTTGTTGCCAAACACGCAAAATAGCGATTTTTCGGTTTGTGACACGCTTTTCCTGTCTTTTTGCCCGGTTCTGCCACCTTATTGCCCCTAGCTGACTTTTCGTGCTGGCGGACAATGTTTTCAGCGTTGACGTACAGCGCCTCGAGGCCGTAGCCGTTAACTTCGGACCGCCTCAACGGTCTTATCCAGCTGCATCATGATGCGGGCCTCGGCCTTTTCCTCAGAGCGCTTTTTGCGGCAGCCGCAGTTAATCCTGGAAATCAGGAAAATTTTCCCTTTTTCCCAGCTTATGACACAGGAAAAGCCGTTTTGGGGACGCTTTGTCACCGTTTAGCGCCTTACTTGAACTGCCACCGACCAGAAGCCGCCGTATTTTCCGCTCTCACTGACAAGGATTGTCCGCATCGTAGGACAGACAACCCAGCTCCTCTTGCTCAGGCTTTGCGATATCCACCAATCAGGCCCTGTGGATGACTGGCACATTTCGCGATTGCCGTTTATTCCTGAACAGGTATAATTATGCGACGGAAACGGAAAATACTGTATTGGGAGGGTTCCTCGAAGAAGGACTTCAAAGCATTCCCCATTGACGTACAGAAGGACATGGGCGTAGGGCTATTCGTCGTCCAGTTGGGTGGTACACCGGACTCGTCCAAACCCTGGAAGGGCTTGGGTCCCGGGGTCTATGAACTGGTCGAGGATCGCCGAGGTGATACTTTCCGAGCTGTCTATACAGTGAGAGTGGGCGATGCAGTTCATGTCTTGCATGCGTTCCAGAAAAAGTCCAAGTCCGGTATCGCCACGCCGCGCCCGGACGTCAAACTGATCGAAAGGCGATTGAAAGCAGTGCTTGCCCACTACGGCTAAGCGGGAGGAAGTGATGAAGCGTAATGCCACTCCTAAAGGCACCGATAACGTACTTTTGGATT
>Ga0208014_1000626_pt1 | contig 13484 bp, 9 predicted proteins | sample 25_taG_FD_184099 | JGI IMG/M metagenome (GOLD analysis project Ga0208014, IMG submission 184099) | Marine viral communities from Cariaco Basin, Caribbean Sea - 25_WHOI_OMZ (SPAdes) (version 2) | ecosystem: Environmental > Aquatic > Marine > Oceanic | place: Caribbean Sea: Cariaco Basin...
CTAACAACTAAAATAATTGCTTATCTATATGGGAGCTAATATGAGCGCTGAAAACTCAGAAGTATCAAACAACGGTATCGTCATTATTGGTGCAGGTTTGGCAGGCTGGCATGTCATTGATGCCATTCGTGCGAAAGACAAAGACATTCCGATTACCTTAATTACTGCCGACAGTGGCGATCGTTATCACAAGCCAATGCTGACCATGGCGATTAGCCAAAAGAAAAGTGCGGCAGATTTGGTCAGAGCAACGGGCATTGATGCCGCAGAAGCTGCAAATATTAAGCTACTTGCCAACACGCAAGTAACGGATGTTGACGCTAGCACTCAACAGTTGCAGCTTATCTCTGCACTGCGCTCAGATCCCGTTTATACCAATTACGCTACGATCGGCTATGACAAGCTGGTACTAGCGATGGGTGCGCACCCTATCTTCCCAAAAAGCTTGCCAGAGGATTTAGTATGGCATGTCAATCATATTGAGCGCTTTGGACAGTTGCAAGAAAAGCTAGCCACTGGCAGTCAGCACGTCGCTATCGTTGGTGCTGGTATGGTCGGGACGGAGATTGCAGAGGACTTATTAAAAGCAGGTCATCAAGTGACGCTCATTGATCTAAACGATGCGCCACTATCACAAATGCTACCGCCAAAAGCAACTTCTCGTATCGCCCAAGCGGTCAATTCGCAAGGGATTAACTTTTTAGGAGGGTATCAGGTATCTGCTATTACTCGTATCAGTGATGGAAAACTGCAGGTCAGTTATGAGGCGCTAGCATCAGCGACAGACAGCAGTACTGCTGAGCCAATTGAACCGCTTATGGTCGATCATGTGATTGCCAGTACAGGTCTGACCGTCGATGACAAACTGCCTACCGCAGCTGGTGTCGATTTTGACCGTCGCACTGGGATCGTGGTGGATGCGCCGACCTTGCGTACCAGTACAGCCAATATCTATGCTATTGGTGATTGTATGTCGATCAATGGGGTAGCATGTCGCTATGTCGCGCCATTGCGAGCGCAGGCAGCTACCATTGCTGATGATATCTTAGGTCATGAGCATAACGGCTATGAACATAAGCCACCGATGATTCGTCTAAAAAACAAAGCCATCTCTGTGATGGTAACAGGCGTACCGCAAGCGGTTGGCAATTGGCAAGTTAAAACCGAAAGTGAAGATGAGCTTGTCATGGATTTACTTGGTGACAACGATGCAGTTAGTGCAACGGTAACGATCAAAGCACCTGCAGTGCCTAAAGGCTAAAAGATAAAATCTAATTGTAAAAGTATTACAGACCATAGCCAGTGTTGCCATTTAGTGCAGCACTGGCTTTTTTACGGCTATTACTTTTTAGATTAATCATAATCGATACGCACTGTATCTATATGATTGACAGTCTTTTGTTTAAGGCGCTATATTGGTTGGAGCGTGATTTGACTATCATGTCTATTGAACAAACATATTCAAGGAAGAATATCGTGTTTACGGTAGTAGCACATTTTTACTTTCTATGATTATAGAAAGTTGTCTAATAATCAGTTTTATATCAGTACAAACATTAAACACCAAACAGCAAAACGAAAGGACTCGTGATGACTCAGATTACCGATTTTGACAGCATTATTAATGAAAGTACGCCTAATAACAATATTCTCAATAATATCCCCAAAGTTAATGTAGGCGTGCGTTCAGCAAATGCGCCACTCACCCAAAGCCATGATAAAGGCATTGATGTGCCGCTGATTGAGGCGACCATCGGTGATTTTTTTGATGCCATTGTCAATAAATATCCTGATCGTGAAGCTTTGGTTTCTCGTCATCAAAATATTCGCTGGACGTATCGCGAACTACAAGAGAAAGTTAATCAGTTAGCGAGTGCCATGATTGAAATGGGGCTAGAAATCGGTGATCGCATCGGTATCTGGTCACACAATAATGCTGAATGGCTGTTGATGCAATTGGCAACCGCGAAAGTCGGCGTTATCCTCGTCAATATTAATCCTGCTTATCGTACCTTTGAGCTGCAATATGCGCTGAATAAGCTGGGCTGTTCGGCATTGGTATTGATGCGTCATTTCAAAAGCAGCGACTATACGCAAATGATTCGTGAGCTATGTCCCGAGATTTATCATAAGAACTATCAGCAATTGGACTTGGTGGAGATTCCAACGATTGAGCGCATCATTTGGATTGATGACTCAGAAAGCGATGAGAATTTTAATTTTATGCAGAAATTCTCCGCTTGGATGGCAGAGGGTAACGCAAACGACCCTCGCGTAGTTGCACGCCAAGCCCAGCTTAAGAATACCGATGCTATTAGTGTGCAGTTTACCAGTGGGACGACAGGTACGCCAAAAGGTGCGACCCTAAGCCACCGCAATATCCTCAATAATGGCTACTTCCTTGGCGAAGGTATGAGGCTGACAGAGGAAGATAGGCTATGCATTCCATTACCACTTTATCACTGCTTTGGGATGGTGGGTGGTAACTTAGCCATTTTGACCCATGGTGGCTGCGCGGTGTATCCCAACGATGGTTTTGATCCGCTCACCGTATTGCAAACAGTCGAAAAAGAAAAATGTACCGCCTTGCTCGGCGTACCGACGATGTTTATCGCAGAGCTCGATCATCCAGACTTCGACAGTTTTGACTTGACCAGCTTACGTACTGGTATTATGGGCGGCTCTAGCTGTCCGATTGAGGTCATGCGCCGCGTCATGGATAAAATGCACATGAGCGAGGTGACGATTGCTTATGGCATGACCGAGACCAGTCCAGCTTCTTGTCAAACCAGCTCGCAGACGCCACTCGAAAAAAGAGTCTCTACCGTAGGGATGGTACTGCCCGCGCTTGAGGTCAAAATTGTCGACACTGAAACGGGTGATGTCGTCCCGATTGGAGAGACGGGCGAATTACTCACTTATGGCTACGCGGTGATGAAAGGCTATTGGGGCAGCCGCTTTAAAACACGCGCGGCGATTACTGATGGCTGGATGCATACGGGTGATTTGGCGGTAATGGACGAAGATGGCTACATCACTGTGGTGGGTCGTAGCAAGGACATGGTCATTCGCGGCGGCGAAAATATCTATCCAGTAGAAGTTGAGAACTATCTCTATCGTCATCCGAAGATTCGCGATGTACAAATTGTTGGTGTTCCTGATAAAAAGTACGGTGAGGTACTCGCGGCGTGGATTATTACAAAAGAGCCAAATAGCTTAAGCGAAGAAGAGGTAAGGCAGTTTTGTTGTGACCATATTGCTCATTATAAAGTGCCGACCTACTTTCGTTTCGTTGATGAATATCCAATGACCATCACTGGTAAAATTCAGAAATTCAAAATCGTTGAGCAAATGATAAAAGAATTGGGTCTGGAGTGATTTGAGACTATTAACCACTGGAAAAGCCAGCTTTTTTCTATGTGTGATAAGGCTGGATTTTTTGATTTAAGTCATTCAAGAAATTCGTCACTTAATCATGACTGATGAATTTATCTTATAATATCATTTTAAATGATACATATTGTATTACTATTATTGACAGTCTTCGATTTAAGACGGTATAGTAGCTAACGCTAGTTAATACCTGTTCAAGGAAGAATGAATCGGTGATAGGCGACTAATAAGCACCATAAAAAGTAAAACGAAAGGACTCGTTATGACGCAAACTTCTGATTTTGATGCGACTCAAATTGATTTTGATACTATTCTAAATAGCATTCCTAGTATTAATATGGGCGCACGCTCAGCAAATGCACCGCTTACCCAAAGCTATGATAAAGGTCCTGATGTACCGCTCATTGAAGCGACTATCGGTGACTTTTTTGATGCTATTGTATCCAAATATCCAGAGCGCGAAGCCTTGGTTTCTCGCCATCAAAATATTCGCTGGACCTACCGAGAACTGCAACAGCAAGTCAATCAGTTAGCGAGTGCCATGATTGAAATGGGGCTGGAAATCGGTGATCGCATCGGTATCTGGTCACACAATAATGCTGAATGGCTGCTCATGCAATTAGCAACGGCAAAAGCCGGTATTATCCTTGTCAATATCAATCCTGCCTATCGTACCTTTGAGCTGCAATATGCCTTGAATAAATTGGGCTGCTCAGCGCTTGTGCTAATGCGCCATTTTAAAACCAGCGATTACGCCAGTTTAATCCGCGAACTGTGTCCTGAAATTTATCATAAAGACTACACCCAGCTTGATTTGGTCGAGATTCCGACGATTGAGCGTATCATCTGGATTGATGAGCCAGCATCTGAAGAAACCTTTGGCTTTATGCAGAAATTCTCTGCATGGATGGCGGAAGGCGATGCCAACGACCCACGTGTTGCCGAGCGCCAAGCCCAGCTCAAGAACACCGATGCCATCAATGTCCAGTTCACCAGTGGCACGACTGGTACGCCAAAAGGTGCGACTTTAAGCCATCGTAATATTCTTAACAACGGTTACTTCATCGGTGAGGCCATGAACCTTACTGAAGAAGATAGACTGTGTATTCCAGTACCTTTATATCATTGCTTTGGTATGGTGCTCGGTAATTTAGCGATTCTGACGCATGGCGGTTGTATCGTCTATCCGAACGATGGTTTTGAGCCGTTATCAGTACTAAAAGCAGTTGAAGAAGAAAAATGTACTGGTTTGCATGGCGTGCCAACGATGTTTATCGCGGAGCTTGACCATCCTGAGTTTAAGAATTTTGATTTATCAACCTTGCGTACCGGTATTATGGCAGGCTCTAGCTGCCCGATTGAGGTCATGCGTCGCGTCATTGATGAGATGCATATGAAAGGGGTCACCATTGCTTATGGTATGACCGAGACCAGTCCGGTATCTTGTCAGACCAATGAACATACGCCACTTGATAAGCAAGTCTCGACCGTAGGACTCGTGCAGCCAGCACTTGAAGTCAAAGTTATCGATACCGAAACAGGGGAAATAGTACCTTTAGGCGAAACTGGCGAGCTGCTCACTCGTGGTTATTCCGTAATGAAAGGCTATTGGGGTAGCCGCTTTAAAACGCGTGAAGCCATTCAAGATGGCTGGATGCATACGGGTGATTTGGCGACCATGGACGAAGACGGCTATGTCAAAGTCGTCGGTCGTAGTAAAGATATGGTCATCCGTGGCGGTGAAAATATCTATCCAGTAGAGGTCGAGAATTATTTATACCGCCATCCTAAAATCCGTGATGTACAAATCGTTGGTATACCGGATAAGCGTTATGGCGAGGTATTGGCCGCTTGGATTATTCCTAAAGAGGAGGGTTGCTTGACCGAAGAAGAAGTGCGTCAGTTCTGTAGCGAGCATATCGCCCATTATAAAGTGCCGACCTATTATCGTTTTGTGACTGAATATCCGATGACCATCACTGGCAAAATTCAGAAATATAAAATTATTGAACAAATGAAAGAAGAGTTAGGATTATAAAAACTTGAACCTTTTTAACTGTTTTTTGACCAATAATTTATATCAGTTACCAGTCAAGACAAAAATAACCAGTAGTTAAAATAATTCGCATAAAATATTATTATCATACAAACAACTACTCGCATTTACGCATTAAAGAAAAGGGATATCATGAGCGCCATCATAACCAGTAAACTGAGTCCAAATGCCGCTGAATTTCAGCAAAACGCTGCTGCCATGCAAGAAGTGGTTGATGACTTATATCAGCACCTACGTAAAGTCGTCCAAGGTGGCTCAGAACGCGCACGCGCTAAGCATTTAGCACGTGGCAAGTTGCTACCTCGCGAGCGTGTTGAGCGTTTGCTGGATGTCGGGACGCCGTTTTTAGAAGTGGCACCGATGGCAGCGCATGATATGTATGGCGAAGATATCCCCGCAGCTGGCGTGATTGCTGGTATCGGTCGCATTAATGGTACCGAGTGTATGATTGTCTGTAATGATGCCACGGTAAAAGGCGGCACTTACTACCCAATGACAGTTAAAAAACATCTACGTGCCCAAGAAATTGCCCAAGAAAATCATCTTCCGTGTGTTTATTTGGTTGATTCTGGTGGTGCAAACTTGCCCAATCAAGATGAAGTATTCCCTGATAAAGAGCATTTCGGGCGTATCTTTTTTAATCAAGCCAATCTTAGTGCGGCTGGTATTCCACAAATTGCAGTGGTAATGGGTAGCTGTACCGCAGGTGGTGCTTATGTACCAGCGATGAGTGATGAGTCTATTATTGTCAAAGACCAAGGGACTATCTTTTTGGGTGGTCCGCCATTAGTTAAAGCAGCAACCGGCGAAGAGGTTACTGCAGAAGATTTGGGCGGCGGCGATGTGCATACCCGTCTATCAGGCGTAGTCGATCATTTGGCCCAAAACGATACCCATGCACTATCGATAGCGCGCAATATCGTTAGCCATCTAAATCGTCCTGCTAAAAACATTCCCAATCAAATCCAACCACGTCCGCCGCGCTATGATGCCAAAGAGCTATACGGCGTTATTCCAACCGATAAGCGCAAGCCATTTGATATTAGAGAGATTATTACCCGTATCGTTGATGACAGTGCCTTTGATGAATTTAAAGCGCGCTTTGGCACAACGCTGGTTTGTGGTTTTGCGCATATCGAAGGCATGCCAGTGGGTATTATCGCTAACAACGGTATCTTGTTTAGTGAGTCGGCACAAAAAGGCACACACTTTATTGAGCTGTGTTGTAAGCGCAAAATCCCATTAATATTCCTTCAGAACATCACCGGTTTTATGGTCGGTCGTAAATATGAGAACGAAGGCATTGCCCGTCATGGCGCTAAGATGGTAATGGCAGTAGCTAATGCCAAAGTACCTAAATTCACCGTTATCGTTGGTGGTTCATTCGGTGCGGGTAACTATGGTATGTGTGGTCGTGCTTATAGTCCGCGTTTCTTATGGATGTGGCCAAATGCGCGTATCTCTGTAATGGGTGGCGAGCAAGCAGCATCGGTCTTGGCAACGGTCAAGCGTGACAATTTTGATCGTAAAGGCGAGGCATGGAGTGATGATGATGAAGCTGCATTTAAAGCGCCGATTCTCGATATGTATGAAAAGCAAGGTCACCCATATTATGCCACCGCGCGCATGTGGGATGATGGCGTAATTGACCCTGCTGATACACGTCATGTATTGGCATTAGGGTTAAGCGCTGCCTATAACGCTCCGATCGAAGAGACGACTTTTGGTGTTTTTAGGATGTAAGCATTTTCAGACCTTCCCATAATAAGCGGCTACTGCATCAACCTCATTTGAAGTACGATTTGTACATCTACATTCGGTTTTCTTGTATTAACATTATTATGGATTGACCAAGCGTTGGTTTAAGTATTTACATAAAAATATAGAGAAAGTTATGCAAAAAGACAGTGATAAAAATTATAAAAGCCTATTGGTTAAAGTGGAGCAGCACGTTGCTACGGTGACATTAAATCGCCCTGAGATACGCAATGCTTTTAACGATGAAATGATAGCTGAGCTAACCGATGCATTTAATACGCTTGGTGCTGATGATGAGGTACGTGTCATTGTGCTAGCAGCTGCTGGCAAGGCCTTTTGTGCAGGAGCCGATTTGAATTGGATGCGTGCCATGGCAGATTATAGCTATGAAGAAAACTTAGCAGACGCAGACAAATTAGCACAGATGCTTAAGACTATTTATGAGTGCCCTAAGCCAACGGTTGCGGCTATTCAAGGTGATGTTTATGCAGGCGGCATGGGATTGGTAGCCGTCTGTGATGTTGCCATCGCTGTCAAAATTGCTAACTTCTGCCTAAGCGAAGTGCGTTTAGGCTTAACGCCTGCAACGATTAGCCCTTATGTCATCCGAGCACTGGGTGCTAGAGCATCGCAGCGTTATTTCTTAAGTGCTGAAGTATTTGATGCCAAAAAAGCACGTCAGCTTGGCTTTATCCATGAGCGAGTTAGCGAAGAATGGCTGGCTGATGAGGTCGCTATATTTTGTAGCAAAATCGTCAAAAATAGCCCTGATGCAGTCAAAACTTGCAAGCAGCTATTACACGACGTCGCTGGTGCGCCCATCACTGATGAGCTGATCACCGATACAGTAAAAGGTATCGCTGATATTCGCTCATCAGAGCAAGGTAAAGAGGGCGTGCAAGCCTTTTTGCAAAAACGTAAGCCCAATTGGTTGACGGCAGATTAATAATGCACAAGAGACAAATGAGTAAATAGATAAGACCTCAAATAAAAACGATAACACACAGGGATAGTTATGTTTTCTAAAATTCTAATTGCCAACCGTGGTGAAATTGCCTGCCGAGTAGCCGCGACTGCCAAGCGTCTGGGTGTCAGCACCGTCGCTGTTTACTCTGATGCGGATCGCGAAGCCAAGCATGTGGCTGTCTGCGATGAAGCGATTTATTTAGGTGGCTCAGCACCGAAAGACAGCTATCTAAAAGGTGACGCGATTATCGCGATAGCGCTTGAAACTGGTTCACAAGCGATTCATCCGGGTTATGGATTTTTAAGCGAAAATGCTGACTTTGCGCAAGCCTGTCAGGATGCAGGGCTGGTATTTATTGGCCCTTCAGCTGATGCTATCCGCGCTATGGGCGGCAAGTCTGAGTCCAAGCGGTTGATGGAGATAGCGGGCGTGCCACTGATACCGGGCGATCATGGTGATAATCAAGATGCAGAATTTTTGCAGCAGCAAGCAGATAGTATTGGCTATCCTGTCTTGATCAAAGCCAGTGCAGGTGGCGGTGGTAAAGGCATGCGTATCGTTGAAAAAAGCAGTGATTTTATTGATTTATTAGACTCCTGTCGCCGTGAAGCCATTACCAGCTTTGGTGATGATAAAGTATTGGTTGAAAAATACGCATTAAAACCACGCCATATCGAAATCCAAGTATTTGGTGATACGCATGGTAACTATGTGCATTTGTTTGAACGTGATTGTTCCGTACAGCGCCGTCACCAAAAAGTATTAGAAGAAGCGCCTGCACCGGGTGTTGATATTGCGATGCGTGAGGCGATGGGAACCGCCGCTATCGAAGCGGCTCGCGCGGTCGATTATGTCGGCGCAGGCACGGTTGAGTTCATCGTTGAGCAGCGCGAAGATTCTATGAATTTTTATTTTATGGAAATGAATACGCGGTTGCAGGTTGAGCATCCAGTCAGTGAAGCGATTACTGGTGTCGATTTGGTTGAGTGGCAGCTCTTGGTCGCGGCAGGTCATCCATTACCAAAAACCCAAGCCGATCTGACTATCAACGGTCATGCTATTGAGGCGCGCATCTGTGCCGAAAATCCTGACAATAGCTTCTTGCCCGCGACCGGTACGTTGTTTACGTATCAAAAACCTGAACACAGTACCTTTATGATTGATAAAGACGGTACTGGCGTACGTATCGATGATGGCGTGCGCGAAGGTGATGTGATTAGCCCGTTTTATGACTCTATGATTGCCAAGCTGATCGTTCATGCGCCAACGCGAGCGCAAGCGTTAGCCAAGCTTGATCGAGCACTTGCCCAAACGCGTATCGTGGGTTTACCGAATAACGCGGCATTTTTACGCTATATCTTAAATACAGAATCTTTTAGCAAAGCCAATCTCGATACGGCATTGATTGAGCACGAGCGTGATGCGATTTTTAATCAGCAGCCTTTGGCATTATCGACGCTGGTTGTGACCGCCATTACTCGGCAACTTGCCAGCGAGATGGCAACGCAAGAGTCAGATATCGACCCATTTAGTAAACCTACCGGCTTCCGTGCCTATAGTGATTACACTCGCTCATTTAGCTTGGTTTATGATGAGCAATCATACAGTGCTCGCATCAGCAATTGGCACAATGCAAGTTGTTCTGATAGTAAAAAAGGTAGCGATAACCTCAGTAGCTTTACGCTCGTTATCGAAAAAGAAGTCGCGAATACGCAGGATAATAGCAATATCAATGTCGCTGCTGAGATAGAAATGGTTTATGAAGGTCAAGTGAGCTATGCCAGTAGCGACGAGCACAATCATACGCTATGGTTAGAGGGTGCACGTATCAGTGCACAAAGCTGGGTGAATAACGAGACGGTCTATGTGTTCACCGATAGTGGACGTGATGAGATTATGCTTATTGATATTATGGCGCACGTGGGCGAAGAGTCTGCCGCGGTTGGTAGCTTGAAGTCACCAATGCCAGGACAAGTGGTTGCATTCAAAGTAGCTGTTGGCGATACCGTGAAAAAAGGTGAGCCATTAGCTGTCATTGAAGCGATGAAAATTGAGCATACCATTACTGCACCGACGGATGGGGTGGTGGCAGAATTGCTATTTGCAGCCGGTGATTTGGTCGCTGATGGTGATGAGCTATTGCGCATTGATGCTGGCGAAAATACTGAGAGCGAATAGCTGACCAAGCCTAATAAAAAAGTCTCATAAAAAGGCGAATAACAATAAGGACGACAAGCATGAGCCATTCGTATCCAAACCATTCATATCCAAGCCATGTCAGAATCGTTGATGTCAGCCCGCGTGATGGACTACAAAATGAGTCAACGACGGTACCGACTGAGGTTAAGCAAGCGCTTATCAATGATTTGATTGCGGCAGGTGTCAAAAAGCTAGAAGCAACAAGCTTTGTCTCGCCAAAGTGGGTGCCACAGATGGGCGATAATAGCGCGCTGCTTGACGTGCTCGCACCTACGCGGCATACAGAGGTTTGCTATTCAGTCTTAGTACCCAATATGCGCGGTTTTGAAAATGCTATTTTGCACCGTCCTGACGAAATCGTTATTTTTGGCTCAGCTAGCGAGACCTTTAGCCAAAAAAACATCAACTGTAGTATTGATGAGAGTATTGAGCGCTTTGCACCAGTAGCTGCTGCGGCAAAAGCGCAGGGTATCAAAGTACGAGGCGTAATCTCTTGTACGGTTGGCTGTCCTTATGAAGGCGACATTGACCCAAGCCAAGTAGCGTATGTGACTAAGCGTCTGGTAGAGATTGGTTCAGAGCAAATTGGTATTGCCGATACCATTGGTGTTGGTACGCCGCTCAAAGTGCAACGAGCCCTGCAGGCAGCTCTAGAATATACTGATATCTCTATGCTATCGGGTCATTTTCATGACACTTACGGTCAAGCATTGAGCAATACGCTAGCCGCACTACAAATGGGTGTTAGCGAATTTGATACCTCAGTGGCTGGACTGGGCGGCTGTCCTTATGCCAAAGGCGCAACAGGCAATGTCGCGACCGAAGATGTGGTGTATATGCTGCATGGTATGGGTATCAGCACTGGTATCGACTTAGATAAATTAGTCGTGGCAGGCGAGCGTATCAGTGCGTTTTTAAAGCGTCCAAATGGCTCAAATGTGGCACGTGCCATCATCAATAAACGCCATTAATAAACGTCAGTCTTAATTAGTATAGTGGATTGACTGTGACTTCAAAAATGACATTATAAATACAGTTATAGTGGTTTTAAAAAAATATTAAAAATCGAAATTTAAAAACATCAAAACACAAGGAATAGTTATGAGTTTACCTGGATTGAATTTTCAGCTTGGCGAAGATATTGATGCATTACGCGATATGGTACAGCAGTTTGCAACCAATGAAATCGCCCCGCGTGCTGCCGAGATTGACAGTAGTGACGAGTTTCCCATGGATTTATGGCAAAAGATGGGTGATATCGGTCTACATGGCATCACTGTTCCTGAAGAGTACGGTGGCTCTAATATGGGCTATGTCGCACATATGGTCGCGATGGAAGAAATCAGCCGCGCTTCGGCATCGGTAGCGTTGAGCTATGGTGCGCACTCAAACCTATGTATCAACCAAATCAAACGTAACGGTTCTGAAGCACAAAAACACAAGTATTTGCCAAAACTGGTCAGCGGTGAGTTCATCGGTGCCTTGGCAATGAGTGAGACGGGTGCTGGCTCAGACGTCGTTAGCATGAAGCTTAAAGCTGAAGAAAAAGACGGCAGTTACGTGTTAAACGGCACTAAAATGTGGATCACCAATGGCCCTGATGCGGATGTGATGGTGGTCTATGCGAAGACCAATCCTGAGCTAGGCGGCAAAGGCATGACAGCCTTTATCGTTGAAAAAGGTATGGAAGGTTTTGGCACAGCACAAAAGCTGGACAAACTCGGCATGCGTGGTAGCCATACGGGTGAGATGACTTTTAACAATGTGACCGTACCGAGCGAAAACATCTTGGGCGGCCTCAATGAAGGCGTTAAGGTACTGATGAGTGGGCTAGATTATGAGCGTGCTGTATTGGCTGCGGGTCCTATCGGTATCATGCAAGCGGTGATGGACAATGTTGTGCCTTATATCCATGATCGCAAGCAGTTTGGTCAAGCCATCGGCGAGTTCCAGCTTATCCAAGGTAAAGTGGCAGATATGTATACGATACTGCAAGCAGGACGCAGCTTCTTATATACCGTTGGTAAAAATCTCGACATGCTAGATCAGCGCGGTGCTGGTCATAGCCGAGAAGTGCGTAAAGACTGTGCCAGTGTGATTTTATGGTGTGCCGAAAAAGCCACTTGGATGGCAGGCGAAGGCATTCAAATATTTGGCGGTAACGGCTATACCAATGAGTATCCACTTGGTCGCTACTGGCGCGATGCCAAGCTATATGAGATCGGTGCAGGTACCAGTGAAATTCGCCGTATGTTGGTCGGTCGTGAGTTGTTTAATGAGACCAAATAATACTAATAGGTATAAATAATTAGCTAATTTTTATCGAATTATGTTCACTGTAAAGCTAAAAACGTGCTACGTTATGTCTTTCATAGCGTGGCACTTTTTAATGACTTAAATAAAAGACTTTTATAATGATTCGTAAACGAAATACCAAGTTCGCTCTTAATCACATAGCTTCCAACAAGACAGCTTCTCATTTTCTTACCAACATAAAATCTATCAGTACTTATGGTCTGTTAACCACTCTGTTTGCATTATTTACGATGACAGCGAGTATGGTGCCTGCACAGGCAGAGCTGGTTGATTTGTCTAATCGTGAACCCGTTACTCAAATTTCTATTAGCAATGCAAATTGGGTGGTAAGACCTATTTTGAGAATCGAATCTCATTGTATAAACACTATGAGTACCGGCGATAAGCTCACTCTCTTGTTATATGGATCGATTGATAAACAAGGCAAAATTACTAGAGTACAATTCAAAAAAAGCAGCGGTAATCAATGCTTGGATGAGAATGCTATTCGACAGGTAAGAAGCGGCCGAATGAAACCAGTCATGGTTAAAGGAAAAGCCGTAATGGCAAGTTTTAGCTTACCTATCATTTTTACAGTGCCATAGGTAGTAATAGAGAAGTTAGACGTGTTTAAACCAAAAAAGCAGTACGCCTAAAACGTACTGCTTTTTTATTAATCATTTTATAAGGTTCATAAAATGATTACGACTGTTTGGTATGATCAAAATATCGTGCCAGACCATTCAACAATAAGTCATCACGCAAACGTACTGGTCGATTAACATGCTGAGAAATAATAGCTGCATCACCACCCGT
>Ga0208014_1000628_pt1 | contig 13465 bp, 12 predicted proteins | sample 25_taG_FD_184099 | JGI IMG/M metagenome (GOLD analysis project Ga0208014, IMG submission 184099) | Marine viral communities from Cariaco Basin, Caribbean Sea - 25_WHOI_OMZ (SPAdes) (version 2) | ecosystem: Environmental > Aquatic > Marine > Oceanic | place: Caribbean Sea: Cariaco Basin...
TGATTCATCACCGTGTGAATGGTTATGAATCCGTATCACATTTTTAAAATCGTGCCATTGTCTGTCTTGCAGATACTGGCACGTTTTGTTGCGTGGGTGATTATCAAGATACCCAGTTTAAGTATCATGCGTACGGTCAGTATCAATATGGCGTTAATTGCTCCTAAGCTGACCGATGTACAAAAACAAGTCTTAACCAAAGAGATTATTTATCACCAGTGTTTGACCAGTATTGAATCTATCAAAAGCTGGGCCATGCCACCTGAGTGGAGTATCGCTCAGATTCGCGACGTCCATAATAAAGACATTTTATTAGAAGGACTTGCTAATTCCAACGGCATGCTAGCTATCGTTCCGCATCTCGGTACGTGGGAGATGATGAATGCCTGGCTCAATCAATTTGGTTCCCCAACCATTATGTACAAACCAGTTGATGGTAACTTTACTAACGAGTTTATTCTTCAAGGGCGTGCGCGTCTCAATGCAACTTTGGTGCCTACCGATGGTAGCGGTGTGAAAGCAGTGTTTAAGACACTCAAACAAGGCGGCTTTAGTATCGTGTTGCCAGACCACGTCCCTGAGCCATCAGGCGGTGTGATCGTACCATTTTTTGGTATCGAAACCTTAACCAGCACCTTAGCTTCTAAGCTTGCAAGCAAAACCAAGTGTGCGCTGGTTGGGCTGTCTTGCATTCGCCGTGATGATGGGCGCGGGTTTGATATCTACTGCTACAAGCTTGATGACCCTAACTTATATAGTCGTGATGCCAGTATTTCCACAACGGCGCTAAATACTGTGCTGGCGCAAATGATCACACCGCACTGCGCCCACTATATGTGGGGCTATCGGCGCTTTAAGCACATCCCCAATCTTGGCAACCCTTATCGAGCAGACCCTGCAGTACTGGCCGACTTTGTCCAGCACAACCAAGCAAAGCGCGATACGAACGTAAAAGTAAAGCCACAATAAACTATACCAAATATGCTAGTATTGATAGTTAGTTTTTTTATTTTTATTCATATATCCATACGAGTGCATCATGACGACAGACAAACCAAACGCTACCCATGCCGATCATCAAGCGCACGAGCAGCGCTACATCATCTGTATGAAATGGGGCGATAAATACGGTAGCGAGTACGTCAATCGCCTCTATAGTATGGTCAGCCGGCACTTAACCTTAGACTTTCAGATGGTCTGTCTGACTGATGACAGCAGCGGTATTGATCCGGCCATCAACTGCTATCCAATACCAGAGATGGATCTGCCCGCAGGCCCTGAACGCGGCTGGAAAAAACTCACCTCCTTTAAGCCTGAGCTTTATGACTTAAAAGGCATGGCATTATTTTTAGACATCGATATTGTGATCGTCGATAATATTGATGGCTTTTTTACTTATGACGCCCAGCATGACGACAGCGTGGTCATCATCCGCGACTGGAAAAAACCGTGGCGTATGATTGGTAACAGCTCCGTTTATCGCTTTAAGGTGGGTATGAATACCTACCCCAACCTTTTGTCCAACTTTGAACAAAACTTTGCCACCATTCGCACCCAAGTGCGCCATGAGCAGGCCTATTTATCCAACTATCTGCGCGAGCATCATCACCTAGAGTATTGGGATAAAACGTGGTGCGTAAGCTTTAAGTACCAGTGTATCACGCCCATTCCTTTTAATATGATTCGCGCCCCAAAACTGCCTGATGGTGCCAAAATCGTCATCTTTCATGGCGAGATCAACCCACCAGATGCCATTAAAGGCGGCAGTGGTAAATGGTATCGTTATGTGAAGCCCAGTCCTTGGCTTGAAGCGCATTGGCAGTAATGATGGCTGTCTCACCTCATCACTGTTATATTTAGTAATCAGTGATGAAGACCAACTTATTGGACGCGACCATAGTGAAAACCACAGAGATATTACCACGCGCAAACCACATTGAGATCGATCAGCAGACCGTTACCATATGTGCATTTGATGCCAGTGAATCAAGAGAGAGCCTTGCACATCAGACGATACAAGTCATCGCCTCAGGGCCTTCTATTGCTGATTTGGCGTTTGCGGCGATTCAAGATAGGGCGACTATTTTTGTCAACGGTAGTATCAGCTTGCTGGCTGAGCATGCCTTTGACAAAGTCGCAGGTTATGTGATTAGCGATGCACGCTTTATTCGCCATCGACCTGAGATTTTTAAAGACCATTATAACGGTCAGCCGCTTTATGCCACATTGGCAGTATTTGAGGCGCTGGCGATCGCTCATTCTGATATCCTGCTCACGCACCATAAAGCGATGCGGGTCATCTGTCCTGTCGATCGTCATTGGGGCGTGCAGTCAAACCGATCGTGGTTGAGCAAACTGACCTTTAAACGGCGCAGGCTTAATAAAAAAAGACCCCTATCCGACTTTTCAGACCACCCAAACCTTGTGATCGACAGTAACCATAGACCCGCCATTGGTGTATCACTGGATGTCACGGATGGGTTTGTGGAGGCAGGCACAGTCGCTTATGTGGCCGCGCAGTTGGCTTTTTCGCGGCAGACGTCCGAGATTCATTTATATGGCATTGATTTGTTAAATACTAATCAGCCGAGATTTTATGAAAATTTAAACAACAGCGCGCCTTGTAAACTCGACAAAGCTATCACTGATCGGATCGTGCCCTCATTTGATTTGTTGGCGCAGGTATATAAAGCGCGCGGCGTGATGGTTTATAACCACTCAGAGGTGTCGAAGGATCTTTTTCACAACTTAGTATACCAAGCGACCGATCAAATCTAAGTAGCGACTGGCAAAGCCACATCCTGTTGCGACCCAACAATGATCGCCGCGCACGGCCACACATTTGCCAAGGTATTTACAATCAACCACGCTGCCCATCACCTCTAAACACTTGATACTACCGAATAATAAAATCCGAATCAGAATATCTCAATTATGCTAAAATCGGACGATGATCAATACTCTTAATAGACTCACCCTATGACTTTAGTTTCAAATTCCTCTAACCCCTCCAGCAAGACCATTGTGTTGGCGATTTCTTCCCTACGCATTGGCGGCGCTGAGCAGTTTGTCATTACACTTGCAAAAAGCTTCAAGCACTTAGGCCATAATGTACACATTTTGCTACTACATCCAGAGATCGAACTGCCCATACCTGCGGATATACCAGTTCATGTATTCCCCTACGACACTTATCGAAAAATCCCAAGATTCATGCGCAAAAGGCTCATTGCAAAAGCACTCGATAACTTTATGTTAAAGCACATGGGCACGCCAGATTTGGTGCTTTCTAATTTAAAATCTATAGATCAGTTTTTGGCATACAGCCAGCTCGCCGCCGTTTACTTGGTGGTTCATAACACCCTATCTAAGCTGCATAGCCTCTCGTCACGCTCCTTAAAGCAGCTAAAAGAGATTTATTTGGCCAAACCTTGCATTGGTGTCAGTCATGGCGTCACTCTAGATTTGCCGATTTTACTTGAGCATTCCTTAGATATCACCACGATCTATGACCCTGTTGATATTGAAAAAGCGCAACGTTTGGCTGATGAGTTTGTACCTCCTTACCAGAACTACTTGGTCAACGTCAGTACCTTTAAAATGGCAAAACGGCATGACATCTTGATTGAAGCGTATGTCAAAAGTAAACTTGACTGCCCACTTGTCTTGGTAGGTGATGGCACTGAGCGCACAGTATGCGAGCAGATGGTTGACAAGCTAGGCATCGCTGATCGGGTACACTTTATCGGCATGACGGACAACCCCTACCCTTATATTAAACATGCAACGGCCATGGTCATCTCATCAGACTTTGAGGGCTTAAACATCGCGATGCTAGAAGCCCTCGCGCTCAATACCCCTGTTATCAGTACCGCTTGTCCATCAGGACCGCCTGAAGTGCTGCCCGATCACCACCTGGTGCCGGTGGGCGATACAGACGCTCTCGCACAAAAAATGCAACAGGCAACAAATGACCCAGCGGCCTTCACAATGGTATTAGAGGATAAGTTTTATCCTGATTATGCCGCCATGCGTTATTTAGAATTGTTGGAGCACACCGCTTGTACTGCTGACTGAATTATTCAGGGTAGGTGATTTTTTGTTTTTTATAGCCTTTTATGGTGAGGCGTAGTGAGTGCGACAGCGCAACCACCCCAAGCTGTTTCCATAGCCTTGCAAGTTCTCTATTCACTTTTTGCGCTTGGGTCAACTTGATTTTTTTGACAGGTCGAGACTGTCTTTCATGCTCAAGACAGCTGGCAAAGCGTTCAGACTGCATGTCTAGTATTTTATCTTGAATACAGATGGCGGGGACAACCTGATACATCGCACTTTTTTTCTGATCGATCAGATCGTCAAACATAATATGATCGACAGGCCTATCTATGCCGAGCGACTTTGTGAGCGCCACTAGCTTTTTGGCACCCACTTGACTGATGATGTAGCCTGCCATTCCCATGTGTCGGCTTTTCATTCGGCATAATTTATGCTCAGCCAACAAAGGCACACCTTTATCAATCATCACCCGACCATACATGGTTTCAAGTTTAACCACATCAAAGTTAGGCGGCAACCAATCAAAATCACTCAATAACACTTTGGCATGTTTAGAAAAGTAGATGTCATCTTCAAAAACCATTAGATAGGGCATGTCGTTGTCAATCACTTGTTGCCATAGACAGTAGTGGCTCAAGTAGCAAGCCGTCTCTCCCAATGACACCTTATCTGTGTTTACGTTTAACTCATGTTTTTGTAGCGTCGCGTCGATTTGTTGTTTATTGATCGCATTAAAATAGTCAAAATCGAGTACCTGCTGCGCAAACAGATGGTCAATATGCTCTCGGCGCGTATATTCCTCAACCAAACTGACCACGGCTATGGGCTTCATAGTAAATACATCCTTTTATTTGATATAAACTTATAAGTTGGGTTGAGGGTATACAAGCATCAATATGACTTAAGCGATTGATTGCATAAAATCAATATATTGCTGAGCAATGCGTTCAGGTAGCAAATTCTCATCAAATGGCGCGACAAATTGTTTTGGGTTTTGCATCGCTTGTGACATCTTTTTCGAGATGGCATCGATGTCATCCACTGGCATCAAGTTATGCTCTGGTAGCATCTCTTTAGGGCCTGACTGACAGTCGGTGCTGATAACAGGCGTGCCCATCGCTAAGGCTTCTGCCAACACCATAGGAAACCCTTCTCGGTTCGAGGTCAACACCTCAAACGCGGCGTGCTTGACATAAGGATAGGCGTTTTCTTGAAACCCCAACAACGTCACTTTATCCGTCAACTCAAGCTTTGCGATCAACTGCTCTATCTCGTCTTTGAGCTTGCCTTGTCCTAATAGCAACAAAGGCAGCGACTGATCTGTTTTTGCATAAGCCTTTAACAAAATGTCGTGGCGCTTGGCGGCTTTAAAACTGCCGACATGGACGATATAGTCTTGATGCTGAGGGATGGTTGGGATATCAGGAACAAAAGCGGTCGCTAAGCGCTGGATGGCCTCTTGGTCTATGGGGTTATGGATGGTGCTCACAGGTGTGATGTCCCCAAGGTGATGCACAAAGTCGGCTTTGACCCCATCGCTCACGCACACGCAGGGATGAGCGGCATACATGGTTGTCAGCTTTTGTTTGAGCTGATTCAAGTCGTGGACTTGGTCAAACTTATAGTACAGCGATAAGGTGCTGTGAATCACATTGACGATGTTTGGCAACTGACTGTACGCCATGACATTATTGGGACGCTCTAGGTTGGATAAAATAATATCCGGTTGCCCTATGTTATTGACAATATACCGATCAAGCGCGCGCGCAAAAATTTTATGGCGGCGCGTCTCTCCTAAAATGAGCTTATAGGGCTTAAACCTAAGCAGGTGATAGTTCAGATCAGGGCTTAGCTCATACTCAACGAGTGGCTTGAACCTAAGCACATGTACTGTGTAGCCAAGCTTGTGAAACCCTTGACCTAATGTGAGCACTGAGCGCTCAGCGCCGCCACCTTGTAGACAATTAATGACCAGTACGGCGATTTTGGGTTGCTGACTCATAGATAACGGCCTGTTAATGGATATAAAACACGTGCTTTTTAGCGTTTAAACATTTTGGCAAAAAATGACTTGGTTTCATTTGGGCGCGTGATTTTATTGCCGGTATAGCGGCGATGAGTTTTTTGACCAAAATCACCAAAGGGCGTGACGCGATAATCCTCTAACTGATAGCCATTGTCTAAGGCTTCATGATAGTAGGTATCAAATAACTGTACCAAGTCGGTTCTGGGGTGCTGCATGATGTCGCCATCAAACCAGTGGCTTGCGCCCTCTTGTTTTAAACGCGGCAGGGAGTATTGATGACTAAACTGACTACCCATATCTGAATAGTGCAAGATTTTGATGTCTTTGATGTCCAAATCCTCGCCATCAACGCAGTTATAACTGTCTTGATAAGGCTCAATCAGCTGGGGATTTTTTCTGATGAATTTCATCATTTTGCGATGAGCGTTGGCATCTTTTCTGAGCTTTTGAATATCAGGAATGACAGATTTTGCTTTTTGGCAGTCCCAAACACAGGTGCACAGTCGCGTCATGTCGGTATGAGACTTCGCAGCGACGATGGTTTGACCTTCAATGGGATGCTGCCATAATGCCGCTAAGTCATCTAATACGACCATATCAGCATCCATATAAATGGCACGCCCAGAGTAATCACAATACTCAGGAATCGCCCAGCGAAACCCAGAAAATGGCGTTGCCCATTTAGCCGTATCCCAGCCTTTACCTAACTTGGGGTCTGAATACCAAAAACTCTCAGGATCATGTGACAACTGCATCCAAACGATCTCAACAGGCAAGCTTGTGTGCTTATGGATGCTATAATCGAGCACCATCATCTGCTCTAGATCACAGTTGTTAGGATCGCAGCCAACAAAAACTTTGATAACGTCATTACTCATAAAGCATGTTCCTACATTGATAATACAGAAGATCGCGCGCTGACATTATATCTTAATACGTTAGGTGATATAAACACTCCCAGACTTTTAACTATGCTCGCGTGTCAATAACCCTTATAATGTCGACCATTTTCAACCAGCGCAGCGGCGCTCAATCCTGATTATGATACCCATCACGTGATCAAAAGAAGCCAACAATGAACCAACTGAACCAGAAACCTGTTTTTGCCAACTCTGCTAAAAACACTCATGAGAACGCGGACAGTCATGAGTATGATAAAAAAACATGGCAAGGCTTGTTTTTATTTTTAGCCGCCTACTTCATCATCTGGTCGATCGCGCCTGCGTTTTTGGCGACAAGTGTACCACTCGATGTAAGTGAGGGTATCAGTTGGGGTAGCGAGTGGCAATGGGGGTATTATAAACACCCCCCACTATCATCATGGGTATTATATAGCTTTTATGAAGGTTTTGGGCATATTGGCCCTTATTTGCTCAGTCAATTGTGTGTGCTGCTGACGCTGGTTTTGGTTTATAAGCTTGGCAGGCAAGTGTGGGACACTCAAACGGCACTACTAGGGAGCGTCTTGACGCTTGCGGTGGTGTATTACAGCTATCCGAGTTTGGAGTTTAACCACAATGTGGCACAATTCCCGATTTGGGCTGGGCTATATTTGGCGTTTTATCACGCCATTACACGCAATCAGCTGCGTGCTTGGTTGCTCGTTGGGGTGGTCGGCGGCATAGGTATGCTTACCAAATATACGGTGATATTTTTACTGTTACCAATGGCTATTTATCTTTTATTACCAAGGCAATGGCCACTGTTAAAGACCCCAAAACCATGGGTTGCAGCGGCGGTGATGCTGGCGATATTTGCGCCACACCTGTATTGGCTGATCACACATGAGTGGCTGCCACTGACTTATGCTAGCGGGCGCGCGCATGATGTAGAGGAGACAGCGAATACGGTGGCGCGTCACTTTACGTGGGTGGGCTTTATCATCGCGCAGCTCATCGCTCATATTCCGCTCATTTTCATACTGGCGCTCAATCGTAAGCGATTGCTAGGCGTTCGCACTTATCAGCAAAACCTATCTGCTCATCACGCTTTATTATGGTATTTATGGGCCGCACCTATCGCGCTTTTGGTGGTGCTCAGCTTAGTGTTTGGCATTGGGCTGCGCGATATGTGGGGGATGCCGATGTGGGCGTTGTCAGGCCTATTGGCTGCCTCTTTTATTGTCCCCTCACTGCAGGCAATGGCTGCCTGCAAAGTAAAAAAAGCGGTGATAATTTGGCTGATATTGGCGACTGTTTTATCACTGGTCTATGTGGGACTTGGCGATAAAATCAGACACAAGCCTTCACGCATGCAGTGGCCTGAGCAAGCCCTTGCGATGCAAGCACATGATACGTGGCGCTCATTAAGCGCGTGCCCCATCGATAGCGTATCAAGTGATCGTTGGCTTACAGCGTTGGTGGCGATAAATAATGATCACCCCTCACAAATGATCTCAGGCCCTGCCAGCCATTCATCGTGGATGAACATAGCACGCTTAAAAGCGCATGGTACGCTGGTTCTTTGGCAAGAGGAAGATCCACTGATGCTACCGCTGCTTGATGAGCTGAATCAAACCGGACAGGCGCATGAGTCATTCGCCATTCATCAAGGACAATGGCAACTGAACTGGCGTGATGATAGTATTGAGTCACTGACCGTCAATTGGATGACGTATGTGCCAAAATCTTGTGTCCCTACTTCTAAATAGCGGCTAGGGTTTTATGAGCGGATGCCCTCCCTTGTGGCTAGTGTTGAGTTTTTGATGGTTTTTTAGTGAGTACTACCCCCATTTTTATAATAAGTGAGTTATGACGCAATCCACACCTTATCTGTCCATTATCATGCCCGCTTATAACGATGCTGTGGCACTACAGTCATTTTTGCCGCACGTTTTTGCGTTTACTGAGGCGCTCACGCGAAGCGATGATCCCTCATTACAGGCAGATTGTGAGATCATCATCGTTGATGATGGCAGCCGCGATCATCTCACAGATGTCATTGATGCGGCGATGGGCACGCGCCCCTCCAATACGGCGCTACATCTGATACGCTTGTCGCGTAATTTTGGTAAAGAGCCTGCGCTTAGTGCCGGACTTACTCATGCACAAGGCGATATGGTGGCGATGATTGATGCTGATGGTCAGCATCCCATTCCCGTGCTGGCACAAATGGTTCAGATGATAGCGGGTTCTAACATCGATATGGTGGCAGGGATTCAGGCCAACCGTCCATCAGAGAGCCGCCTTGCCAAGACCTTAAAAAGCAGTTTTTATCACTTTATCCAAGACCGTCAGCGCTATGAGATCCGCCCCAATGCTGGCGACTTTCGGGTGATGAATCAAAAGGTACTGCAAGCTCTACGCGCCTTGCCTGAGCGTCAACGCTTTATGAAAGGTCTGTATGCATGGGTGGGTTTTAATACCGTGTATTTGCCGTTTACGGCGGACAATCGAGGGAGTGGTGAGAGCAAGTTTAACTACGGCAGTCTGTTTGAGTTGGCGCTGGTTGGCATCACCTCTTTTTCACAAAAACCGCTGCGCCTCATCTCTCGCATGGGCTTTATCGTCTCCCTACTTGCCTTTTTATATGGGTTGTATATCGTCATTGAGACGCTGCTATTCGGTAGTGATGTGGCAGGCTGGGCGACGGTTGCGGCGGGTATTATGTTTTCAACGGGTATTCAGCTGGTATGTATTGGGGTCATTGGAGAGTATGTCGGCCGGCTCTATGAGGAGGTCAAGCAGCGCCCACTCTATCTGATCGATGAGACCATCAGTAGTGACTTAGATCGTAGTAGTGACTTAGATCGCAGTAATGACACAGACCATCATGGCTTGGATCAAACGAGCCACAGCAGCAGCCCAAAAAGCCTCTCGCATGACTGATACCAATACAGTGTCATCAGCTGCCGCCTCTCGGCAAGCGCTATGGTTTTTGGTCGTGGGCGCGCTGGCCGCAGGCGTACACTTTGTCGTATTGGTTGCGATCGTCAGCACGACGACGGTCACGCCAGTGTGGGCCAATGTGCTGGCGTTTTTGGTTGCCTTTGTAGTCAGTTTTTTGGGTCACTATCATTTAACCTTTAAGCAAAACGCTCAGGCTATTGACAGCGCCGTCAATAATAATAACAATACGAGTGCAAGTGACGCGAACACCAAAGACACACTCAAGACGGCTGTCTGTACAGAAGACATGAAGGCTGATCACGTCATCTCTTGCAATAATAATACACCGTCACGCCTACACCATTCAAATAGCATCACCACTGATAGTCGTACCACACCCCGTGCTATGCGCGGCACTCATACTCCTACCAAACCTGTGTCGCCACTGTACGCACTACTCAAGTGGTTTGCCAGCTCTGCACTCGGTTTTATGGCCAACCAAGCGTTGTTTGTCACAGGTCTTCACTGGTTAGGAGCGCACTACTATATGCTTGTCTGGTTGGTGGTAACAGGCATGATCACTATCATGACCTTTGCGTTAGGTAAACTTTGGGCATTTAAATCATGAACTCTAATAACGACAATTCTTCTCAAAACGTCATCACCAATGACGCCAACAACGCGCGCGCGATCATCATCAATATTGACGACTTAGGCCTCTCAGGCGCGGTCAATGAAGCGGTAGTACACTTGGCAAAGCGTGGCCTTGTGGGCGCTAGCAGTTACATGGTCGGCGGTACGATCAGTGACTTGGAGATTCGCGCGCTTGACGATTTGGGCGTTGATGTTGGCCTGCATTTAGACTTAACTGGCGTGTTTGCCTCGGGGCTACCAAGCTCCCTTAAGTCACTACTCATGACCAGTTATCTGCGGCGTTTGCAGCCAGCAGAAGTCTCAGATGTGATCAAGCGACAACTTGATCAATTTGAGGACACTTTTAATCAAGATCCTGTGTTTATTGATGGGCATCAGCACATTCATCAATTCCCTATCATTCGTGATTGCTTGATGCAGGTGATCAGCGAGCGCTATCTACCAGATACACCTATCCATGCTCGCGTGACGACGCCGCTTATCAATGATGTCAAGTCGCAGCTCATATATCGCCTTGGCGGCGAGGCTTGGCATGCGTTATGTGACAGTCACAACCTCTCGACCAATGACTATTTCGGCGGGGTCTATGATTTTGAGGCGTCCGTGAGTACACTGTCACAACTGTGGAATCAGTGGCTGACTGAAGCGCCGCGCACCAAGTTTTTAAAGGCAGGGCTACACACCCAACTACTACTGCTTGAGCCACTTGGCACTTATGCACAGTACAGCAACACCACCCCGCCCATACATTCTGTGCCGCTTAGCCTGCCTCTAGATGTCACGACAACACTGATTATGTGTCACCCAGCAGCGCCTAATGATGGCTGGCAAGACAATATCAAAGCGGCGCGCGAACGTGAGTTTGAGTGGCTGATGAGCCATCAGTTTGAGCAATTACTAGAGCGCTTACATATCAGATTAGTAAAGTGGTCAGATATGACGCCCTAAACGCTCAGCCTTTCAATGCTATGTTTATAAATTAAGGAAAATATATGCCCACGCGTGACGCCAAAGACAACATTCTTTTCATTTATCATCGTCTCGATGGCATTGGTGGCATCGAAACACGCTGGATCGATGAGTTTAAGTACTTGCACAAGCACAACTATCAAGTCTATTTATTAACCAATAAAAGAGCTTTTGATCCAAAAGTTGCTACGCTTTTTGATCACTGCCACTTCATTACCGTTGGTATCACAAGCGTGTCTTTGGCGACTGACTTTATCAAACTAGTCGATGCTATTGTGGATACCATTAAAAGCAATGATATTCACGTGCTAAGCATACACATGCTTGACTTGTTTGCTTGTGCGGCGGTGATGGCCGCGCAGATTTGCCGTATTCCTGTGGTTTCTACGGTTCACGGAACACCAGATATATATCGCGCACCTTTTAACCGTTTATTTATTCAAAACCTAGCAGGTCATAGTTTCAGTTTATCAGTCAGTGTCTCTAAACATTTAGAGGGGATACTTTCAACTCAAGCACCTTTAACACAGGTGCTTCCCAACTTAATCAATTTGGACAAATATCGTCATCAGACAAGTAATATCATGCCAGCTTGGCTCTTGATCAGCCGCATCAGTGCCGAAAAATTTGCGTCTATTTTACGTTTTGTACAAGCTGCCAGTGGTTGTGACATACCGGCTATAGATATCGCAGGCGGCGGCGATGCGTCAGAGTTACACAAACGTATTCAGGCGTTAAACGTGACCACTCAAGTAAATTTTTTGGGAGAAATCAAAAACATAGCCGAACTAATACCAAGATATTTAGGTGTTGCTGGTATGGGGCGCGTTGCGATAGAGGGCTTGGCCTGTCAAAAGCCAGTATGTATCATCTCACCTGAAGGTCAGCTAATAGGCCTTGTGACCACACACAACTTTGAGCGTCTCAAAGATTATAACTTCACAGGTAAAGGGCTTGTCGCTATTGACAATCAAACGCTCGCCGAACAGCTAAAACAGCATACGTCTGAGCACACTCAGCTTATCTACCAGCAACTAAAACAGGAGCTTGGGGTCGATAATTGGCATGAGTACCTACAACTGTATAAAAAAACGGCGTTTATAGACAATCCAGCTTTAGAGAGCCTTTATCATAAACTGTCTTACTTTGCCGTTACCCTCACGCGTCCGTTTGAAAAAGATGCGTTTTTTTGGCATTTATTTTATGAGACGCTCATTGAATACAAGCTTGATCATATAAGAGAGCTGTATCATTACTATAATGACAGCATTGGGCTTGATAGTGCGTACCCAAACCCTTATGAAAAGCACGCCAAAGCCAAATGGCGAGATAAATTTAAGTAATCAGAGGTCATAACTCCCATAAAAAAAGCCAAGGCCCATGCTAGGTCTTGGCTTTTTTTATATCACTAGGTTTATGGAATACGCTTAATCAATAAAGCTCAACCAATCCATATACTGCTCATTGCGACCATGAACCACATCAAAGTATAGGGTCTGTAGCTGCTCAGTCAAAGGTCCACGTCCACCATTGCCGATAGTACGATCATCATATTCACGAATAGGTGTCACTTCGGCCGCTGTACCTGTCATGAATATCTCATCTGCCAAGTAAAATTCATCACGAGTGATACGGCGCTCAACGACCTTGATTCCTAGATCATCGGCAAATTGAATGATGGTACGACGCGTGATGCCGTCAAGTGCACCGCCCGCTAAATCTGGCGTATGCAGCACACCGTCTTTGACTAAGAATAAGTTTTCACCTGCGCCTTGGCACACATAACCCTGTGGATCCATCAGAATGGCTTCGTCATAGCCATTACGAGTGACTTCTTGGTTTGCCATGATGGACACTGGATAGTTGCTCGAGGCTTTTGCCTTACACATGGTCACATTGGTCATATGATGAGTAAATGAAGAGGTTTTTACAC
>Ga0208014_1000632_pt1 | contig 13412 bp, 8 predicted proteins | sample 25_taG_FD_184099 | JGI IMG/M metagenome (GOLD analysis project Ga0208014, IMG submission 184099) | Marine viral communities from Cariaco Basin, Caribbean Sea - 25_WHOI_OMZ (SPAdes) (version 2) | ecosystem: Environmental > Aquatic > Marine > Oceanic | place: Caribbean Sea: Cariaco Basin...
ACAGGCCCTAATAACGTCCGGTAATACTCCCTATTGAACGGAGCCGACAATGATCAAACCCCTTCTGGCCACGGCCTGCGCCGTGCTGCTGCTGGCCGCCTGTGATTCCCGCGAACCGGCGCAAACCTTCACCTTCACCGCGATCCCCGACCAGGACGAGTCGCGCCTGGAACAGCGCTTCGGCAAAGTGGCCGAGCACCTGGAAGAGGCGCTCGGCGTGCCGGTGAAATACGTGCCGGTGAAGTCCTACCCGGCGGCGGTCACCGCCTTCCGCAACGATGAAGTGCAGATGGCCTGGTTCGGCGGCCTGTCCGGGGTTCAGGCCCGGCGCCTGGTGCCCGGCTCGCAAGCCATCGCCCAGGGCCAGGAAGACACCGCCTTCAAATCCTACTTCATCGCCAACAGCCGCACCGGCCTGGCGCCCGGCGACCGCCTGCCCGACGCCTTCGCCGAGCAGCCGTCGTTCACCTTCGGCTCCAAGGGCAGCACCTCCGGCCGGCTGATGCCCGAGTACTACTTCCGCGAACGCTTCGGCGCGCCGCCCCAGGAGCTGATCGACAAGGTCGGCTTCAGCGGCGACCACAGCCGCACCCTGTCGCTGGTGGAAAGCGGCGCCTACGCCACCGGCGCGCTCAACTATCAGGTCTGGGACCAGGCCCTGGCGGACGGCGACATCGACACCGACAAGGTGCGGGTGATCTGGGAAACCCCCGCCTACCCGGACTACCACTGGACCGTGCGCGGCGACCTGGACCAGCGCTTCGGCGACGGCTTCAGCCAGCGGGTCACCGAGGTGCTGCTGGCGATCGACGACCCGGAGCTGCTCGAGGCCTTCCCGCGCAGCGCCTTCGTGCCCGCCGACAACGATGACTACCAGGCCATCGAAGACACCGCCGAAAGCATCGGCCTGCTGGATTGAACCGCAGTGAACGCCAGTGAAGCGCCGGCGCCCCTGTTCCACTTCCGGGGCGCCCGGCTCGGCCACGGCCGCGAGACGGTATTCCCCGCCCTGGATCTGACCGTCCGGCGCGGCGAAACCGTGGCCCTGCTGGGCCCGTCCGGCAGCGGCAAGTCCACCCTGCTGGCGGCGCTGCGGCGCCAGCGGGAAACGCTGTGCGCCTGGTGCCCCCAGGAGCAGGCGCTGGTGCCCATGCTCAGCGTCTTCCACAACATCTACATGGGCGGCCTGCACCGCTTCGGCACCTGGCGCAATCTGCGCGCGCTGGTGCACCCCACGGCGGCCCAGCGCGACAGTGTCGCCGCCGTGGCGGAAAGCCTGGGGCTGGCCGAAAAGCTGTTCACCAGCGTCGACCGGCTGTCCGGCGGCCAGGCCCAGCGCACCGCCCTGGGCCGGGCCCTGTTCACGGAGCGGCCGGTGCTGCTGGCCGACGAGCCGGTATCCAACTTGGACGAACACCAGGGCCTGGCGCTGCTCCGCGATACCCTGCGCCGCCACGACAGCGCCGTGGTCGCCATGCACGACCGCGCCCTGGCGCTGGCCTGCTTTGAGCGGGTGATCGGTCTGCGCCAGGGCGAGACGGTGCTGGACGCGCCTTCCGCGTCGCTGACGCTGGACGACCTGGACCGCCTCTACCTGCCATGAACCGCCCCGCCCCGACCTTCACCACCACCGCCGCCGGCTGGCGCCGCGCCAGCGGCTGGCTGGGGCTGGCCGGTTTGATCGCGTTCGCCTGCGCCGATCTGGAGGTCACCCGCGGCGACCCGGGCGCGGAAATGATGCGCGTGGGCCTGGGCCTGCTGCGCCCGGACTTCCTGGCCACCGAGGGGCTCGGCCGGGCCCTGGCCAACACCCTGGCGTTTGCGTTCCAGGGCGTCGCCCTGGGCGCCGCCGCCGGCTTTTTGCTGGCGTTGTTCTGGCACCGCCGGGCGGTGCGTGCCGGCGCCGCCTCGGTGCGCGCCGTCCACGAGCTGTTCTGGGGGCTGCTGCTGATGCAGGTCACCGGCCTGTCCACGCTCACCGGCGTGCTTGCCATCGCCCTGCCCTACGCCGGCATCTTCGCCAAGGTGTTCGGCGAATTCCTGGAAGAAGCGGACCCGGCGCCGGCGGTTGCCCTGCCCGACGACCGGCGCCGCCTGGGCCGCTTTTTCTATGCCCGCCTGCCTTTGATCTGGGCGTCCTGCAAGGCCTACACCGGTTACCGCCTGGAGTGCGCGCTGCGCGCCTCGGCGATCCTCGGCTTTATCGGCCTGCCGACCCTGGGCTTTCACCTGGAGACGGCGTTCCGCGAAGGCCATTACGGCGAAGGCGCGGCGCTGCTTTATCTGCTGTTTCTGCTGATTCTGACTCTGCGCTTCTGGCTGCGCCCGCTGCTGCTGCCGGTCTACCTGCTGGCCGCGCTGATCTGGGCGCCGCCGGTGTGGACCGGCAGCCTGCAAACGCTGGTGCGCTTCGTCACCGAGGACCTGGTGCCCGCGCCGCTGAAAAACGGCGGCGGTGTCGCCGAGCTGTGGGTGTGGCTGGGCACGCTGTGGACCGAACAGATCGGCCCCGGGGTCTGGCACACCCTGGTGCTGGGCCTGGCCGCCCTGCTGCTGACGGCGTTGCTGGCGCTGGTGCTGTTTCCGCTGCGCTCACCGCTGTTCGGCAATCGCGTCAGCCGGGGGCTGGGCCATTTCATTCTGGTGGTGTTGCGCACCACGCCGGAATTCTTCCTGGCGTTTTTCTTTCTGATCATGCTGGGCCCGTCCATGCTGCCGGGCATTCTCGCCCTGGGCCTGCACACCGGGGCGATCATCGCGCACCTTACCGCCCGTTTCAGCGAAGGGCTGACCCTGCGCGACGACAGCCCCCGGGGGCTCAACCGCTACGCCTTCGAGGTGCTGCCCCGGTTGTATCCGAATTTTCTCGCCTTTTTGCTCTACCGCTGGGAGATCATCATGCGCGAGACCGCGGTGCTGGGTATCCTGGGCATTCATACCCTGGGTTTTTATATTGATTCCAGCGTCGCCGAGTTCCGCTTCGACCGCACCCTGGTTTTGATTCTCGCCACCGTCGGCCTGAATCTGGGCGTGGACGCCTTCTCGCGCTGGTTGCGCGGGCGCCTGCGCCTGTCCACCCGTGGCCAGCCCGTGGAATGAATGAGCAATGAGACGCACCGCCATGACCGACAGGAGAACCGCATGCTGACCCCTTCCGCCACCCAGGATCTGATCATGGTCGGCGGCGGCCACAGCCACGCGTTGGCGCTGCGCATGCTGGCCATGAAACCGGTGCCCGGGCTGCGTCTGACCCTGGTCTCCCCGGACAGCCTGAGCGCCTATTCCGGCATGCTGCCGGGGCTGGTCGCCGGCCACTACCGTCTGGAAGAGACGCACATTGATCTGCAGCGCCTCTGCCAGGCCACCGGCACGCGCTTTATCCGCGCCCGCGCGGTACGGCTCAAGCCCGAGCAGCGGCGGCTCTACCTGGACGACGGCACCCACCTGGAATACGACCTGGTGAGCCTGGACGTGGGCGCCACCCCCAATCTCACCGCCGTGCCCGGCGCCGAGCAACACGCGGTGGCGGTGAAACCGGTGGCGGATTTTCACCGCCGCTGGCAGGCGTTGCGGGACGAACTGGCGGAGCGGGACAGGCCGGCGGCGATCACCGTGGTGGGCGGCGGCGCCGGCGGCACCGAGATGGCGCTGGCGGTGGCCCACGCCCTGGGCGACCGCGCCGGCGTCAGCCTGGTCACCGCCGGGGCGCTGCTGCCGGGCTTCCCGGCCGGCGTGCGCCGCCGCATGGCCCGGCGCCTGGCGGCGCGCGGCGTGACCCTGCACAGCCACACACCGGTGCGGCAGGTGCAAGCGCAACGCCTGCTCAGCGATGACCGCGAGCTGCCGCACGACTTTCTGCTCTGGTGCACCGGCGTGCGGGCCGCTTCCTGGCTGTCGGACAGCGGGCTGCCCTGCGACGACCAGGGCTTCTTGCGCGTCAACGACACCCTGCAAAGCCCGGCCGACGCGCGGGTGTTCGCCGCCGGCGACTGCGCCGCCTTTCCCGGCGATCTGCCCAAGGCCGGTGTTTACGCGGTACGCCAGGCGAAAATTCTGGTGCGCAATCTGGCCGCCGCCGCCCAGGGCCAGCCGCTGGAGCCGTACCGCCCGCAACGGCGTTTCCTGTCGCTGCTGTCCGCCGGCGGCCGTGACGCCGTGGGCAGCCGGGGCGGCGGCCCGGCGCTGGCCGGCGGCTGGGTGTGGCGCTGGAAGGACCGGCTGGACCGGGACTTCATGGACAAATTCGACCGCCGGCTGCCGCGCATGGACGCCGCCGCCCGGGCCGGCGCCCCGGACGACACCCTGCACTGCGCCGGCTGCGGCGCCAAGGTGGGTGCGCAATCGTTAAGCGAGGCCCTGGCGGCGCTCGACCCGGTGATCCGCGAGGACATCGAGGCGGGCGTGGACCACGCCGACGACGCCGCCGTGATTCGCTGGCCGGCGGACCAGCGGCTGGTGCAAAGCCTGGACTATTTTCCCGCCTTCGTGGACGAGCCCTATCTGTTCGGGCGCATCGCCGCGCTGCACAGCCTCAGCGATCTGTTCGCCATGAACGCGGCGCCCCACTCCGCCCTGGCCACGGTCTGCATGCCGCGCCACCATCCCCGCCTGCAAAGCCGCGATCTGCACCGCCTGATGGCCGGGGCGCTGAAGGAATTGAACGCGGCCCGCTGCACCCTGGTGGGCGGGCATACCATCGAAGGGCCGCAGATGGCGGCCGGGTTCACGGTCAACGGCGCCGCGCCGCCGGCGGACCTGTGGCATAAAAGCGGCGCCCGGCCCGGCGACGTGCTGATTCTCACCAAGTCCCTGGGCACCGGCATTCAACTGGCCGGCCTGATGCACGACCTCAGTCGCGGCCCCTGGCTGGACGCCACGCTCGACAGCATGCTGCGCAGCAACGGCCTGGCCCGGGACGCCATGGCGCCGCTGGCGCCCAATGCCTGCACCGACATCACCGGCTTCGGCCTGCTCGGCCACCTGCTGGAGCTGTGCGAGCAAAGCAACCTGGACGCGCGCCTGGACCTGGACAGCCTGTCGCTGTTGCCGGGCACCGAAGAGCTGGTGGCGCGGGGCGTGGTGAGCACCCTGAAGCCGGCCAACGACCAGGTGCTGACACGCTGCGAGCACGGCGACATCGCCGACGACGATCCACGCCTGGCGGCGGCCACCGATCCACAGACCAGTGGCGGCCTGCTGTTCTCGGTGGATCCGGGCCTGCGCGACGCCGCCCTGGCGGCTTTGGCACAGGCCGGCGTGAAGGCGGCGGTGATTGGTGAAATGAGTGTAAAAGATCACAAAGCTTTAACTTGCATAACCCTGAACAGGAACGCGCCGTGCTAGCCTTGAGCCACGTTTTTTAAGTGGAGCGATGTCGATGAAAAAGCAAATTACAGGCGTCCTGACGGCGCTGGTTATGTTGTTTACGCAAGGCTTGTTCGTACCCGCGGCCCACGCCGCCATGGTCACGACCGATGGCATGGTTTCCAGCGAGCAGCGGGCCGCCACCGAACGCAAAGTCATGCGGCTGATGAACCATGAAGCCGCCGCCAAGGTGCTGGCCAAGAACGGCGTCACCCCCGGCGACGTGGAAAAGCGTCTGGGTCGTCTCAGCGACCGCGAGCTGAACCAGCTGGCGCAGAAAGCGGAACAGATGCCCGCCGGCGGTAGCGTGGTGGGTGTGATTCTCGCCGTTATCCTGATTCTGGTGCTGCTGGATCTGCTCGGCGCCACCGACGTATTCCCCGTCATCGATCCGATCGGGTAAATGATCGCCTGCCCGCGCGGCGGCCGCCCGGCCGCCGCCTTGCTGTTTCTGCTACTGCTCACCGCCTGCCAGACGGTTCCGCCGCCGGAACGGGCCGACGCGCGCCCGCAGCAGCGGCTGGACGTGCCCTTTATTCCCCAGGAAGCCTACCAGTGCGGCCCCGCCGCCCTGGGCATGATGCTGCAATGGAACGGGCTGCCCGGCGACAAGACCGAACTGGTCGACGAAGTCTGGCTGCCGGAGCGTCAGGGCGCGCTGGGCATCGAGCTGGTGGCGGCGGGCCGGGCCCGCGGCCTGCTCGCCTATCCGATCAACACGCCCACGGCGTTGATCCAGGAGGTGCAGGCCGGCCACCCGGTGCTGGTCTTGCAGAACCTGGCGCTGCCGCAATGGCCGTTGTGGCACTATGCGGTGGTGATCGGCTACCGCGACGGCGGTGAGCGCATTATCCTGCACAGCGGCACCGACCAGGCCACGGAAAGCCGCTGGAACCGCTTCCTGCGCACCTGGGCCCGGGGCCGCTACTGGGGTTTCGTGCTGCTGCCGCCCGGCGACCTGCCGGACAGCGTGCAACCGGAACCGCTGTTGCAGGCGCTGGCGCCGATGCAGACCGGCGCGCTGCCCTATTGGGAAGCCGCCGTGGCGCGTTTCCCGGACAATGGCCGGCTGCGTTTCGGCTACGCCAACGCGCTCTGGCAGGATGGCCGGACCGACGCCGCCCTGCGCGCCTACCGGGCCACCGTGGCGCGCGCCCCGGATATGGCGCCGGCCTGGAACAACCTGGCCTACGCACTGCGCGACAGCGGCCAGCCGGACCAGGCCCGGGAGGCGGTGTGCCGCGCCCGGCAACTGGCGCCGGAGGACGACAACGTGGCGGACAGCGTCGCCGAGATCACCGACGGGCGGGGCTGCTGATCACGGAATGACGGCGGCGGCTATGCCGGGACCCCGGCCGTTGCTAAGCTTGCAAAAAACCAAAGGCGCTTTCCGTGTTGGCTGTATTGATCAGACTGTTCCGTTCGTTACCACTGGCTCTGTTGCTCGCGTTGCTGCCGATGGCGGCGGCCCAGGCGCAGACCGGTGCGTTCTCACTGCCCGGTATCGGCGACCTGGAGAAACAGCTCTCCGGTGACGGTGGCGAATCCGGCGACGGCGGTAACGGCCCCTCCGATACCGCCGACGAGGACCCGGAACGCGAAGAGCTGCAGCAGACGCTGACGTTGCGCCGCGAGATCGACAGCAACCGGGAACAGATCGACACGCTTTCCGACCGCAGACGGCAGGCCCCGGTGGACCGCAACCGTCTTCAGGAGCAGCTGGCCAAGGCGCGCCAGGACGCCGAGCTGGATTGGCGCGCCCGCTACCAGGACCTATCCCTTGCCGCGCTTGTGGAAGAACTCGGCCAGCAACTGGAAGCGCTGGAAGAAAACCAGCAAACCCTGGCCAAGGTGAGCGGCGAGCTGACCCGCGCGCAAACCCTGCCCGAGCGTGCCCAGAACACGATCAGCGACAGCCTGGCCCGCACCGACGAAATCCGCCGGCGTCTGAACCAGGAAAACGACACCCTCTCCGAGGCCGAAACCACCCGGCTGCGCACCGAACTGGCGGCGCTGGAAACGCGCATTGAACTGCGCAACCAGGAGCTGTCCGTGGCCAGCACCCTGGAAGAGCTGGCCCGCCTGCGCAAACGGGTGCTGGAAGCGCAGACCGAGGTGATTCAGACGCGGCTGGACGTCCTGCAGCCGATGATCAACGAGCGCCGCGGCGAGTCGCTCAGCGCGGAAATCGGCGACGACCAGCTCGACCTGCCGGAAAGCCTGGTGAGTCATCCACTGCTGGACACCGCGCGGCAGCGCAACGAGGCGGTGCGTGACCAGCTCAAGGACACCGCCAGCGACGTGAACAACCTGATCCGCGAGGTGATCAACGCGGAGACCCAGCTGGACCGCGCCCGTTCGCTCTCCAGCACCGTCAACGATCAGATCGAGATGCTCGACGGCAGCCTGCTGTTGTCGCGCATTCTTTACGAGCAGCAGAAAAGCCTGCCGCAGTTCACGCCCCGGGAAGGCCTGGACAAACAGATCACCGAGGCGCGCCTGGCCCAGTTCGACATCCGCCAGACCCTGCAGGAACTGGAAAACCGGGATCTCAAGCTGCCCGAGGACAGCGGCCTGGACGATCAGCAAAAAGCGCAGCTGCGCGACGGCCTGCAACGCCTGATCGACAACCGGGTGGACCTGCTCAATCAGCTCGACCAGGAGCTGGGCCGCAAGCTCAATATCCTGGTGCGCCTGAATCTGTCCCAGGAGCAACTGGACAAGCTGACCCGCAATCTGCACGACATCATCTCCGAACAGACCTTCTGGATGCCCAGCACCCAGCCGCTGTCCCTGGCCTGGTTCGCCGAATTCCCCGGCCAGGTGGCGGACCAGATCAACACCATGCCGTGGCGGCGCATGGTCACCAACGCCACCGACATTCTGCAAAGCAAGTGGCAATGGCTGTTTCTGCCGCTGGTGCTGGCCGGCGCCCTGTGGCTGGTGCGCCCGCGCCTGCGTAAACGGATCAAGTCGCTGAACGGCGATATCGGCTTTCTGAAGCGGGACAGCCAGCGCCACACGCCCCTGGCGATCATCTACACGACGCTGCTCTGCGTGCCCGGGCCGCTGGTGCTGAGCCTGCTGGGCTGGGGGCTGTGGGTGCAGCCCGGCACCCTGAGCACGGTGCTGGGCGCGGCGCTGGCGAAGATCGCCCTGATCTGGCTGGTGTTCGAGCTGTGCTACCGGTTGCTGTCGCGCAACGGCATCGCCCAGCGCCATTTCCGCTGGACCGAGGACAATAACCGGCAACTGCGCCGGCGCCTGCTGATCATCGGCCTGACCATGGTGCCGATGACGCTGGTGATCGCCTTCGGCGAAGAGTGGCCGGCGCAGTTGAGCAACGACCGTATCGGCCTGGTCACCATGGTGGCCGGGCTGGCGGTGATCAGCGTGATGCTGGCGCGTACCGCGCTGGCCTACCCGATCCAGCATTATTCGCGCACCCTGCGCTCGGTGACCACCTTGATCAGCGCCGGCGCGCCGCTGGTGCTGGTGGCGTTGATCGTGGCCGGCTACTACTTCACCTCGGTGCGCCTGTCCGGCCGCCTGATCGACACTTTCTATCTTGCCCTGCTGGTGATCCTTATCGACGCCACCGCGGTGCGCGGCCTGGCGGTGGCCGCCCAGCGGCTGGCCTATAAACGGGCGGTGGCGGAGCGCGAGGCGGAACCCAAGGAAAACGTGGAAGGGGTGGAAGTCGAGGAGCCGCAAATGGACCTGCAGCAGGTCAACCAGCAATCGCTGCGGCTGGTGCGCCTGGGCCTGGTGGTGCTGTTCGGCGTGCTGCTCTACTGGGTATGGGCGGACGTGATCAATGCGTTCTCCTACACCAACACCATTGTGCTCTGGGAAAGCACCGAAGGCAGCGGCGCCAACGCCACCACCTCGCCGATCAGCCTGGGCGATGTGATCACCGCGCTGGCCATCGGCATCGGCACCTTCGTGCTGGTCGGCAACCTGCCCGGCCTGCTGGAAGTGCTGCTGCTGTCACGGCTGAGTCTCAAGCAGGGCTCCAGCTACGCGATCACCACCCTGTTGTCCTATGTCATCGTCATGATCGGCGTGATGATCACCCTGGGCTCGCTCGGCTTGTCCTGGAGCAAGATGCAGTGGCTCGTCGCGGCGCTGGGTGTGGGGCTGGGCTTCGGCTTGCAGGAGATCTTCGCCAACTTTATCTCCGGCATCATCATTTTGTTCGAGCGGCCGGTGCGCATCGGTGACGTGATCACCATCGGCGAGCTGTCGGGCACCGTCAGCCGTATCCGCATCCGCGCCACCACCATCATCGATTTCGACCGCAAGGAAATTATCATTCCCAATAAGGCGTTCGTCACCGAACGGCTTATCAACTGGTCTCTCACCGATACCGTCACCCGCGTCACCCTTAAAGTGGGGTTCGCCTACGGGTCCGACCTGCAGGCTTGCCACGATGTCCTGGCCAAAGCGGCGGCCGACAACCCCCGGGTGCTGCAGGATCCGGAACCGCTGATTCTGTTCATGGCGTTCGGCGCCAGCACTCTCGATCACGAGTTGCGCGTCTATCTCGGGGAAATCGGCGATATTCTGTTCGCCACCAACGAGTTGAACCGCGCCATCGATACCCTGGCCCGCGAGCACGGCGTGGAAATCGCCTTCAACCAGCTTGACGTCCACCTGAGGTCCGCCGCCGACGGTCTCCTGTTCGACAGCGGCAACAAGGGCCGCCACGGAGACACCCGGGGGCATTATGGAGAGACCAGAACCCACTATCACGACGGCGAACGCGGCCGCGACGACGACGGCGGGGACCGCTGAGATCAGCGGGCCAATCCAGCGGGTGGAAATCCGATAATTGCCATAGTGTAAATGTTACACTCGCCGCCTCATTTCAACACGACGCGCTTTCATGTCCCTGATCACGCTGCGACAGATTCAACTGCACTTCGGCGAGCAGCCCCTGCTCGACAATGTCGACCTCACCATCGAAGCCGGCGAGCGGCTCTGTCTGGTGGGCCGCAACGGCTCCGGCAAGTCCACCCTGCTCAAGGTTCTGGCCGGCGAGGTGCAGGCCGACGACGGCCAGATCGAGAGCACCCAGAACCTGATGATCTCGCGCCTGGAACAGGAAGTGCCCGAGGACCAGGACCACAGCGTGCACGACATGGTCGCCGAGGGCCTGGGCGAGCTGGGCACGCTGCTCAACGAGCACGACCACCTGAGCCGCGCCCTGGGCGATCCGGACCAGGCGGAGCGCATGGATGAGAACCTGGCCCGCTTCGAGACCCTCAACAATGAGATCGAGGCGCGCGGCGCCTGGCAGCTGTTCCAGCGCGTGGACACGGTGCTCTCCAAGCTCAACCTGAACGGCGAACAGAACTTCGCCGGCCTGTCCGGCGGCATGAAACGCCGCGTGCTGCTGGCCCGGGCGCTGGTCCAGGAGCCGGACATCCTGCTGCTGGACGAGCCCACCAACCACCTGGACCTGGACGCGATCCGCTGGCTGGAAACCTTCCTCAAAGGCTATTCCGCCACCCTGGTGTTCATTTCCCACGACCGCGCCTTCATCCGCTCGCTGGCGACCCGCATTATCGAGCTGGACCGCGGCAAACTGACCAGCTGGCCCGGCGATTACGACAAGTACCTGGCCGGCAAGCAGGCGGCGCTGGAAAACGAAGAGCGCGCCAACGCCGAGTTCGACAAGAAGCTCAGCCAGGAAGAGCGCTGGATCCGCCAGGGCATCAAGGCACGCCGCACCCGTAACGAAGGCCGGGTGCGCGCCCTGAAAAGCATGCGCGAGGACTACGCCCGGCGCCGTAACCGCCAGGGCACCGCCGGCCTGGAAATCCAGCAAGGCGACAACTCCGGCAAGGTGGTGATCGAAGCGGAGCATCTGCGCTACGCCATCGACGGCCTGCCGCTGCTGCGGGATTTCTCCATCACCCTGCTGCGCGGCGACCGGGTCGGCATCCTCGGCCCCAACGGCTGCGGCAAGTCGACGCTGATCCGCCTGCTGCTGGACCGGCTGACCCCGGACGCGGGCACCGTCAAGCACGGCACCCAGCTCCAGGTGGCCTACTTCGATCAGATGCGCGACACCCTGGACAGCAACAAAAGCGTGCTCGACAACCTGGCGGAAGGCTCCGACGTGGTCGAGATCAACGGCCGCAAGAAGCACGTGATGGGCTATCTGCAGGACTTCCTGTTCGAGCCGGCGCGCGCCCGCCAGCCGGTGCGCTCGCTGTCCGGCGGCGAACGCAACCGGCTGCTGCTGGCCAAGCTGTTCACCAAGCCGTTCAACCTGCTGGTGCTCGACGAGCCCACCAACGACCTGGACGTGGAAACCCTGGAGCTGCTGGAAGAGCAGCTGGTCAACTACCAGGGCACCCTGCTGCTGGTCAGCCATGACCGGGAATTCATCGACAATGTGGTGACCTCCACCCTGGTGTTCGAGGGCGGCGACCCCAACGCCTATGTGGGCGGCTACCAGGACTGGCTGCGCCAGCGCCCGGAACCGAACCGGGGCGACGACGTCAAAACCGGCAAGCTCGCCGCGCCGGCCAGCAAACCGAAACCGAAAGCCAAGGACAGCGGCGGCCGCAAGCTCTCCTACAAGGAAGAGCTGGAACTGCAGGCGCTGCCCGAGCAGATTGAAACCCTGGAGGCGACGCTGGGCGAGGTTCAGACCGAACTGTCCGACCCGGACTTTTACAAGCGCCCCCAGGACGAGATCGCCGACGCCCAGCGTCGGCTGCAGGAACTGGAGCAACGCCTGAACGAGCACTATGCGCGCTGGGAGGAACTGGCCCAGCGAGAGTCATGAAACGGTCCTAAAAGGAAGCTTCCGTGTCGCGTATTATTCCGCTGATTACTCTGATCCTGCTGGCCCTGGCCGGCACCGTGACCGCCAACGAACGCGAAGACGACGTGGCCGCCGAGGCGCCCGCCGCCGACAGTGACGACGCCCCGGAACAGGACGAGGCGTCGTCCTCCGAGGCCGAGGAAGAGGACGACGCCGACACCGTCAAACCCCTGGAACTGCTCGGCAAGACGGTGCAACCGGGCACCTTCGAAACCCTGCACTGGGCCCCGGACCAGTCGTTCCGCTCCATCGCCACGCCGGTGCCGGTGCTGGTGGCCCACGGCAAGGCGCCGGGTCCGCGCCTGTGCCTCACCGCCGCCGTGCACGGCGACGAACTCAACGGCATCGAGATGGTCCGACGCCTGATGTACGAGCTGGAACCCAACGAGCTGGCCGGCACCGTGGTGGGCGTGCCGATCGTCAACCTGGACGGCTTCCGCAACGGCTCGCGTTATCTCAGCGACCGCCGCGACCTGAACCGCTACTTCCCCGGCCACGAAAAAGGCAGCGCCGCCAGCCGGCTGGCGTTCTCGCTGTTCAACAACATCGTGCGCCAGTGCGATTACCTGGTGGACCTGCACACCGGTTCCCAGAAGCGCATCAACCAGCCGCAGCTGCGCGCCGACCTGGACAAGTCCGAGGTGGTGGCCTTCGCCAAGCACTTCGGCGGCATGACCGTGCTGCACAGCCCGCCGGGCGACGGCATGCTGCGCGCCGCCGCCGTGGAAGAAGGCATTGTCGCGGTGACCATGGAAGCCGGCGGCCCCAACCGTCTCGAAGACGAAGCGGTGGACTACGGGGTCCAGGCCCTGGAGACGCTGCTGGAAAACCTGGACATGCGCAAAGCCAGCCGCTTCTGGGGCGCGCCGCAACCGGTGTTCTTCGAATCGGAATGGATCCGCGCCGGCCAGGGCGGCATTCTGCTGTCCGAGGTGGAGCTCAACGATCAGGTGCGCAAGGGCGAGATCCTGGGTACCGTCACCGACCCCATCAGCAACACCGGCAGCGCCATCATCGCGCCCTACGACGGCCGCGTGCTGGGCATGGCGGTGAACCAGGTGGTGCACGCCGGCTTCGCCGCCTACCGGATCGGCGAGGAGAAGAGCGCCGAGGAAGTGGAAGCCAAGGCGGAGCTGTCGGACCAGACGCTCGAGGACAACGGCGTCAAGCCGGAAGAGCCGGCGGCGCCCAAGGAAGAAGAGGAAGC
>Ga0208014_1000633_pt1 | contig 13392 bp, 10 predicted proteins | sample 25_taG_FD_184099 | JGI IMG/M metagenome (GOLD analysis project Ga0208014, IMG submission 184099) | Marine viral communities from Cariaco Basin, Caribbean Sea - 25_WHOI_OMZ (SPAdes) (version 2) | ecosystem: Environmental > Aquatic > Marine > Oceanic | place: Caribbean Sea: Cariaco Basin...
GTTCGGAGAGGTAGCAGTACTTTTCAATGATACCCATTGTGCGTTTGCCACTCCACAGTTCCTTCTCCCGTAACCGGGTCAGTTTCACAAAACCGCTGTCTTCCATGATCCGCTTAAACTGACCGGCAGCGTCCAGAAAATCCTGTAACAAGGAGGGCTTCAACGTTTCTTCCGGAACGATGCTTCTACGCAGCAGGCTGGAATAGGCCGAAGTTGCCGTTTTGCGGTGAGCCGGTTTTTTGGTCAGCAGGATATAACAGCTATGATCCAGAAAGGGGCGTTCATTAAAAAACCGCTCACTTGCCCGGCTTAAAAAACTGGTATCCGCTTTGGTGAAATCAGGCTGATGCCCGGTTTGCAGAAACCAGTCCTGTTTATGCAGTACACTGAATTTGGGCAATACCTTAATCGCTTTTACCCAGGCCTGGTGAAAAGCTTCGTATTCCTGATCGGAAAGGGTAAATATCTCCGGTAGGTCTGCTTTAAACACGACGGTGACATCGCCTTGTTTGCTCAGGATGCAGTCGTGTTCCACATCCATAATCGGTAAAAGGTCATCCAACATTTTTTCCATTCTTATAGTATTTACCGGGTTATTACTTAATTTTTTTTATCATTTTAAAAAAGCCCTGCGGCTTCTGGAGCGGATGGCTTTGGGAACCTTTTTTCGTGCCAGGGTTTTCATGAGTCCGTGTTCCCCGTATTGATGGCTCATGCGGTAGATCTTCATCACCAGCAAGGTGCCTGAGCCGAGAATAACACCGATACATACCAGTGTGGGCAGCCCGATGATATACATGATGGCAAATACGATGAGCAATCCTACCACACCGCCACCCAAATACCAGATATATTGGGCTTTTAATCCCTTAAATTCAATACTGCGGTTAATTCCTTTATTGACCTGATATACACTATTTGCCATATGTTTCTTTTTTTAATGTTATAATCGCATCCTGCTACGGGGACGCTCCGATGCCGAAGCAGCTACTACAGATTCTTTGACGGCATGCCCATTGGTTTGATGTTCCCCGGGTTTGATAACCGGGGTTTGTTCTTGATCCGGTTCATTGGGTTGGTGTTGCTTTAACTGGTTTTCCTGAATTTTAATAGCAATCTGTCGCTCCAGGTTAGCAAGTTCCGTTTTCAGCTCCCGCAGTTCATGCTCCTTGGTAAAAGGTTTGGTGGTGAGTTTTTCAATCTTGGGAAGTTCTGTCTTCAGATCGGAAAGGTTCCGTTTATACCGCTCTTTAAGATGCTCCACCCGGTCAATGGCATTTAAAAAATGTCGTGCTGCCAGCTTCGGATTATCCATATTGGGCAACCCGTTATTGTAGGTGTATTTGATCCCCTCAGTTTCTCTTTGCGCATAGAAACTATTGGAATACCGGTATTCAAACAATCCGTTTTCTTCATAGGCTTCCTGTTGCCTGCGGATGTATAACTGAAAACCGTACAGGTTGCCAATTTTTTCTTCGTGCTGCCCGGCTTGTGGCTTCCAGTTTTGATACAACTGGATAATGTGTTTGCCTATAGCTTCACTGTCACGACCCGTTATTCCGACCAATTGAATGGGGTTGGCTTTAGCACCTTCTTTGGTCATCTTGAGCCGGTCTTTATACACGGCTGCATCGGCAGAGAGCTTTCCGAGTGTTTTTTCCGTAGAAGCATGGTCGTTTTGCAGTTTTTCCAACTGGTATTTATGACGGGTGAGTTCCCGAAAGTGGGAATGCTTCAGGCTTTCCATCACCGCCACTTTCTTTTCCAGTTTGCTTTTCTCCAAAAGGGAGGTATCCCCGGAAAGGATGGCAATATATTCGGAGAAGTTCATACCGCTTTTTTCATCTACAGCCCCTTCATCAATGGTACGGACATTCAGTTCGCTGTTCTTCATTTGGGAAATAAAGGTCTGTTTGTTTTTAAGTAGGTTGAATTTGTAGTTGTCCAGTGATTGCTCCACAGCATAGACATAATTCTGTACCTGATTGCCATAATGTTCTTTGGCAATTCGGTTACCCTGTCTTGCCCCACGGCCATTGCGTTGTTCCAATTCCGAAGGTTTCCAGGGAATATCCAGGTGATGCATCGCCACCACACGCTCCTGTACATTCAAACCGGTTCCTGCTTTTTCCGTACTTCCGAGCAAGATGCGGATTTCACCCCGGTTCATCTTATGGAAGAGTTCCGGTTTCTTGCGATCCGTCCAGTCGTGAATAAAAGTGACTTCCCGGGCTGGGATATTAAAATCCCTCACCAGTTTTTCCTTCAGGGTATCATAAATATTAAACCGATCCGGTTTTGGGGTTCCGATATCTGAAAAGACAATCTGGGTACCTTTATGGGCTTGGGTATTATTATAAATTTCAGCAATCTTTCTTGCGGCGGTATTCACCTTGTTATCCGGATGGTCTCCGTATTTCCAATCATCTACCAATCGCATATCCGCTGCCATTTTCTTGGCATAGTTGGTTGCAATGAGCATTCGCCCTTTATCTTCTTCCGGGGTCAGCCTGCCACGCCCGATGAGTTCTCCATTCCCGGTCTTGGCGAATTGCATCAGGTTTTTGATAAAGACCGATTGCTGGGGTGTAGGCGGAATATTGACCAGGGTTTCCCTGAGTTCCGGTTTATCCAGGTTGATGTGTTTGGCGGTTTTGTAATCGGTAATTTCGTTATAGAACAAAGCCAATTCAGGGACTTTGATAAAATGACGGAAGCGTTCTTTGGCAATGATCTCATTGGTGACACTAAACTCAAAGTCGGTGGTTTTACGGGCAAACACTGCTGCCCAGCCGTCAAAATTCTCAATACGCTGACGTTCCATTTCTTTAGGTCGCAGGTATTTAAAAAGCAGGTACATTTCCGTCAGGCTATTGGAAATCGGTGTACCTGATAAGAAGGTCACACAGAGATCGGAATTGAAACGCTCCTGCAAGGTGCGAACAGCGAAAAGCATGTTAAGCGCCTTTTGGCTACCTGCCATATTGCCCAATCCGGCCACCCTGTTATGGCGGGTAGTAAAGGTCAGGTTTTTGAATTTATGGGATTCGTCTACAAACAAATGGTCAACGCCCATTTCCTTAAAGTTGATGCCGGTGTCTTTCTTTTCTTCAATGTCCTTGAGTACCGTTTTTAATTTTCCTTCCAGATTGTTCTTACGGATTTCCAGGCCTTTGAGCATCTTTTTGGAAATCGCCCCGCCCAACTCCCTGACGGTATTTAGGTCACGCTCAATATGATCCAATTCCGTCTGGAAGATCCGTTGCTGCATTTCCGGGGACTGCGGTATTTTACCGAACTGGTCATGGGTCAGGATGATACAATCCCAGTTATTGTTTTTGATTTCGTGGAATAAGCGCATCCTTTTAGAAGGGGTGAAATCATTTTGCCCCGGGGACAATATCCGGGCATAGGGATAGGCTTTACGATAGGTTTCCGCTATCTGGTTGACATTGGCTTTCAGGGCAAGGATCATCGGTTTTTGGACAATACCGAGGCGTTTCATTTCCTGTGCGGAAACAATCATGGTGAGCGTTTTGCCCAATCCTACTTCGTGATCGATAAGTGCGCCCCTGTTTTGGATGATGCGCCAGGCAGCATTTTTCTGACTGCTGTACAAATCTTCAATGCCCAATGCCTTTTTGTCCAGTCCTGGAAAATTCAGGTGACTACCGTCAAATTCCCGTAGTACATAACAATTGAAGGTATCGTTATACAGGTTTTCGATATGCTTTTTATCGGTATCCGGCAGTTCCTTGAGCCAGTCTATAAAGCCATTTCGTATCTGGTCGATCTTTTGGTGCGCCAGTTGAATGGCTTCATTATCGGGCACTCGTATACTTTTGCCATCCCCGACGGATACCTCATAGGTGAAAAACGGAGTTGTATTTTCCAGGGCATGTTCCAGCAAGGTATAGCCGTAGGTCGTCCGTCCGCTTTTCGGGGTAACCGCAAATTCCCGGGCTACTTTGGTATTCATCCCGGTAGTGACCTTAAAGGCATCCAGGGAAGGGAAATAATTGATATCCGTATGTTGCTCGAAGAGTTCCGCAGCAAAACGTTCGTAATAGCTTATGGGAATCCAGCGTTCGCCCAGGTTAAAATCCAATAGTTCGAAAGGGATGCGTTCGGGTTGAACTTTTTCCAAAGCGTTTAGGCTTCGCTGTGCTTGTGGGGTATCATTTTCGGTATCCGTTTGTTGTTTTGCTTGGCGTAATTTTTCCACCACGTTACCACTCAGGAACTGATCTGCGGTTTCCCAATCTTTGCTTACCGGGTTTATGTAAATATGTTCGCCCAAACGGGCAATGGTTTCCGGTTCCTCCAATCCCATGGCTGCACCAATAAACCTAATATCCACCTTTCCGGTATCGTTCAGGCTGTGTGCCAGGGCTTCAATCGGGTCATCGGAGACAAAGCGTTTTGTGGATGCCTGAGCAGTGCCGGTGAACATATCGGACTTGACAAAGCGTTCACCTTCCCTGCGTTCCAGGGAGGATAACATGGTTAAACCGAAAGCAGTATCTTCCAGTATTCGCCTGCGGTTACCCTGGCTATTTAACTGCCCGTATTGGGAAATGAACCGGTCATAACGCTGGTTCAACTCATCCCGTTCGGTTTGGGGAACCGAAGTTCCTGTGTTTTCTTTTTCGGAGATTTCCAGGTACTGATCCCGAAGGCTGGTATATAGTGTTCATAGAAACGTTTGTCAGCTTGCAGACCTAATGGTTGGAACACCGCATTTTTAAAATCATTGTCAATTTCGGAAAGTGTTCCTACTTGTCCCTGATAAACGATCAGTGTACCTTCTTTATGAAAGGCTTGTATATCGGTAAAGGGACGTGCTGCCTGCCCGTTTAATTGAAATATCCCTTCTAAGGTTTGGTCGCCCTCATAGGTAAACGTATGGGCAAATCCTTGTAACTCCCCGGACAGGTTTTGCAGTTCATGCCCCAATAAGCGTGCATCCATCCAATTGGCGGAGAAATGATCGATCTCCCTGACATTGGAATAGAGTTTATACAGATAGCGATTGGATTTTTGTTGTTTGGCTGCCAAGAGTACAATACTCTCGTGCGTAGGTTTATCAGTAGTGCGAATCGTACTGATCATCCGTGCACTTTCTTTTCGAACGACGGTTGCATCCAAAGGGTTGATATAGGCTATGGCACGGTTAATCTGTTCTGCCGGAGCGGTATCAAAAAGCCCTAACTGTACCGAAACGGTTTCTGCTTTATTTTCGGGCATCGGAAGATAGGTGAGCTTCCTGCCACCAAATTCCTGTTTTTCTTTTGGCAGGGATTGACTTTGGAAATATCGTTCCCGATTCAAACGGGTATTAAAACCTTCGGTAAGAGTCTGTCCGAGTTTTTCACGAATGGCATTGAGGTCGCCTTGCTGCCATACGGTTTCGTGTGCCTGTCCGTATTGATTTTTACCCGGTTGGAGGATATTGCCCGTAATAATGTCCCGATGCTGTTGGATATAACTATTGCTATGATAGGTTCCATATTCATTTTCTAATGGTACGGTAGTCATCAGTAGGGTTTCTTCTTCGGATAGGGTCTCTTTTGTTGCATTCTTTTGAACAATCAGCAGGTGGTTGGGAGCTTCGGTATTGCCGGTATCCTTCATCAGGTTGTCGGGCATAACGGACAGGCTTATAAAATCCGCTTTGCCAAATAAGTATTCCCTTGCTTTTTGATTGGATGGGCTATTTAGGAAAGCATCGGTGGTAATATAAGCCATAAGACCGCCATCAGCCAGTTTATCCAGTCCCTTGGCAAAAAAGTAATTGTGTATCTTTCCCGAGAGTGCTTTATCGGGATACGCCTCATCATATACCGAAAAGTTGCCAAACGGGATATTGCTGACGATAAGGTCGTAGCTGGAATTTTCGATGACGGGAGTTTCTTCAAAACCGGTGATATGGGTTTCTGCCGGAACAGGCAGTGTAGCGTTGATAGCAGAGAGTACCAGTCCGGAAAGGGTATCTTTCTCGACGGCGGTAATCTGTTCCAATTCAGGAAAAGCCTTTACCGCTTCACTGATAAAAATGCCGGAACCTGCTGAAGGTTCGTACAATCGTTTGGGTTGCAGGTTTTGAGTTGCAAGGATAGTATATAAAGTTTCGGGAACTATCTGCGGGGTATAAAAGGCGGTCAGTACACTATTGCGCAAGGAAGAAATGATATTCCTATAGTGAGTTTCACTGTAATTTTCCTTTAGCAGGTCATGCAGTTCCATAATACCTGCATGGTGTTTCAGGTCTTCTTTGGCAGCCCCATTGGCTGACCATTCTTCCTGCGTACCATAAGGGTATAGGATAGCCTTGATCCCTCCAAAGCCTGAGAATTTTTTCAGGTTCGAGACTTCATCCGGACTTAGTTCTTTTCCGTCTTGATGGCTCAGGGCGATTCGGATCGCCCTGATATTGTCTTGTAGTTTTTCTGAAATATTGTAAGCCATATCCACACATTTTTCATTCTCACAATTCCTTTATGGCTGTAAAGCCGTCACCTTCTGCTGATGACCGGCTTTTTCGTATTGGTAGTTAATTCAGATACTCTTGTACCTGTCCAATGACAGTGTGCCGTAGCTGCCTGTCCTCTTCATTTGCTGTATTAAAGCCGTATCCGTTAAAAATGTCCTTGCAGTAAGCAATCAGGTTGACGACTTCATAGGTGAGCGTCCCGCTTTCCCGTAACCGCTCATAGTCGGCAGTAAATTCTTGCTCAACTATTGAAAGGAGATAGTGGTAACGGGAAGGTTTGAGTTCTTCAGTCATCTGCTCCAGGCATAATTCTTCCACAATATAGCTGGGTCGGTTTTCAGAAAGTAACTGTTCCGCCAAAGGCATAATGTCCTTTACTTTTGAATCCAGATAAGTGGTCACCGAATAGTCTTCCTGCAAATTGAACATCAATTCAGGATTGTTGTGGACGATAAACGCCCACAACTTTTCTTTTAATCGCGTCTGCATACTTTAGGGATTTTAGATACCGAAGAATGACTGGATCACGGTAGCCACAACCACCAGGAAAATACAACTGCCAAACCAGGCGGCAGCTACCTTTCCGGTATCCTGATCGCCATTGTTCCATTTTTGATACACTTTGACCGCCCCGATTAAGCCGAGGATAGCTCCCACGGCATACATCAGGTTGGTACCTGCGGCAAAGTAGCTGCGTACTTTGGTATTTGCTTCGTTAATTCCCTCAATACCATCCTGTGCATAAGCACTGTATTGAATGGCCAGTAATGCCATAGCGGCACAAATGGTGATCACCTTTTTACGGTTAAACTTTGTTGTTTTCTTGCTACACGTTTTCATCATTCATCATATTTAGGTTACACTTAAATTTTTTAAAAAAAGCGGAACGCTTTCGCTGTCACTTACCCATCTTTTTCAATCACTTTTGCCCTTCGGCTCGGGGTTGGGCAGGAAAAGACGTTCCGCCGGGATTATTGCCGTTCTTCACTCCACAATGCATCCACTTCTTCCTCATTGAAGGCCACAATCCCTTGTTTTTCACACTCCGATACAATCAGTTCATTTACTGAAGGGCGAAGCCCCGATGTTTTTACGGAGGGAAATTCTTTGAGGACAAGACGTAGGTACTGCCTAAATTCTTCCTTGACAAGTTGTTTACCAAGTGCATCGGTAATGACCGTTTGGATCTTTTCGATCAGGTGTTCTACTTCGGCAAATTCGTCATCGGTCTCCTCATCGGTAGTTACCGAAGTATCTTTTGAAACTTCATTTTGCAAAGTGGGATGATGACCAGGAAAACCTGAAGACGCGGATGTCTTTAAGGTAAGTTTTCGTTTTCCTGCCAACAGGGCTTTGAGATCACCGGAAAAATAACGTACCCCAACAAACAAATAATAAATAGCTAGTAGTGTGGAGACTGCCAACAGGTAGTCTGTCCATGAAATTTGGCTAAACATAAGCTGTTTTTTTATCGTTATTATTAAGCCCATCAATCTTGTGACGGGGTTTTTCTATTAATTCCGATAACAAAGAAACGCACGAATGCAAGCTGCTACAAGTCCAACTTTTGGCTGGAACCTTTTTGTAACCGTTGGAACCTCAATAAAATAGATGTATATCGGGAAGAGATTATTCAAAAAAAAAAGAGAACCTTCTTAAAAAATTCTCTTTTGTGTTTATGATATGGAGGGATGATTTTAAGGCTTTATCAATTTCCATTTGCCATCTGTAAAAAGAAGTGTAGCGGAGCGGTTTATTGGTTTGGAAAGATCACGTTTCATCAAGACAGAAAATGGGGTTATATTGGTACAGATTACGGTATAAGTTACCGGGATAGATGTTTTTCCATTGGATTCAGAACTATTTCCGAGTTTGATATCACTTATGGTTTCTTCTGCAATCTTTACTTTTTGAATGTCCAGCCTCATTTCCTTTGCTGTTGGTTTAATCAGATATGGTTGGGCTGCTTCTGTAAAAGAGATTAGTGGTGAACCAATATCTCTTAATTTTTGTTTTTTCTGAATAGTAACCATTCCTGTTGTATAAAGCTTTAAATCCAGCAACTTTTTAGCATGAGCAGGATCACTACAAAAGATTTCATAATCAATCGTACGTGGAAAGTTTAGATCATTATTGACAATTTTTAGGACAGTGCCCTTATCAGGCTTACTGTTTGTATCACATCCAACTATTAAAATAATAGCGATGAATATAAGAAATAGCTTTTTCATGGTATAGTGGTTTTAATATTCTTTGATTTTTTTAATAATCCGCTCTAATGTTTCAACGGCTATTTGTTTGTCACGTTCTTCTGCTACATAGGATTTGCTGCGCATGCCATCGTAGGACAGGTCTTCTTTATAAGGAGTTGATAAATTGGGTACTATAGTTTTAAATACCTGACTCATGGATTTTGCAACCAATATTCGTAATTCATCGGAAGCGCGAAGGATAAGTCCCATTTGATCGGTAGAAAGCATACAAAGAACTTTCTGCTTTTCCTTTGCGGTTGCTTGCTTGTCTATCGGGTTTTTCTTTTTGCTTTGTAGCGGAACAACTGATAGATGTAATTTCTTTTCCAGGTAAAGAATTTCCTGCGTAAACCAATTCCCCAAAACTGTTTCCAGATCATGGAATTTTGGATTAAGGATCATCTCCGGCTTACGATGTAATTGATTGAAGGCTTTGTAATAATAGAGTAGTGTATCCATCTTTTCAATGGTACTATCATGTCTGTTTATTTGTTTGGCGATATGATCCGTAAACAGGTTCATATAGGCCTTGCTGTTAAAGTTTAAATAGATTAGGAATTCATCCAAAGCGGAGTACGCTTCTACTTCTTCTTTATTATATTCAAGTCCTCCAAGTCCTTGAACAAGTGTTTTTTTATAAAAAATATCACGAAACGTCACTTCATAATGAAGTTGTGTGCTATTTATAAAATGATATAATCTTTTAAGAATGATTTCAAATGCGGGATGTGTTTTAAGCTTCAGACTGGCATTTGATTTAAGCTTATCTAATTTTTTCTTTAGTTCTTTTTTGGTAACGGAGAGATACATCTCTGGAACCCTTTCGTCCAGGATAAGATTAGTAGAAAAGCGGGTTTCAATAAAAGATAGCAACTCATCTATGTTTGAGAGTAGTACTTTAAAGACTTTTTTTAAAATAAGCTTTCGAGAGGTGTCTTCTTTTTGATTTTCGAGTGTCTGATCAAGTAGGGCAATAAGTGATGAATGATACTGTTTGATCAATAAAGCAATTTCTGCCTCTTTCGTAGTGGAAAATACGTGGGTTTTAATAAGTTTTTGAAGACGTAGATTTTCTTCAGGAATACGATTAATAATATTATTAAATTGCTCATTAGTTATAGCCCTCACTTTTGTCTTGGTAGGATTGAGTGTGACTGTGATTAATAAATCAAGCCACTCTAGCGGATATGATTGAACTATATTTTTCATTGTTAATTTAGAATTTTGGAGAGCTGATTGCATAAAAAATTAATCGCTATTCAAAAATTTAGTTTTCACTTAAAAAGTTCGCTACATGTGAGCATAACTTCGGTATTTTTTGAAAACAAATAATGCCTTTGTTGTGCTATTTTCAATAGGGCTTTTTAACGGGTAAATATTTAAAAATATACTTCAAAGGGGGAGGTCTCAATCTTTTCTAAGCCAGTCCAGGGCTTCAAGGCTAAAGTTATCATCGGCCTGAATATAGGCTAACTTGGGGGTTAATTGTGCCCCTAATTTTCTTTTTTCGAAACTTGCGCTAAATCCTAAATCGATTTTGGTACAATTTAGCTCATTCGCTCTTTTAATGGTTTGATATAATAGTTGTCGATAGGTATTAAATTTCTTGTTTTGATCATAATCCATTCCTACTAAGCTAGGTATATACGTACGTCCCGAATGGGTGCAAAACATCACACCAATCGCTTTTTTCGAGGGCTCAACGTTTGCATTCAATGTTAGGACTAAAAACTCCCAATTTTGATGTTTCCCCATTTCCACAAACAATTTTTTTGGAAACATAAACGTATTAATCCCTAGGTTATGGTGCCAAACCTGTTGGAACAATCCATAGAATTGATCAATTTCAGAAGGGGATGGATCTTTAATTATTGATAGGGTAAAATAGTTTTCAAAAGCTTTAACCTCTTTTCTAAAATGTTTTCTGGATCGTTTACTAAGTGTATTCAAATACTGCTCTTCACTCTTCCAATGGAGATTGGTAAGTTCACAAGCATCGGGCATAGCTATGGCAATAAAACCTTGCTCATGGAGGAAAGTGTTCAAGGTATTGGTTTTTTCAAAATCCCTTAAAATAATAAGTTTAGCATCAACTTTGGTTTTTATTTCCTCAAGTTTCTCGAGAAATAATCCTGTGGCTTGAAGATGGTATGGATGAGCATCGTTTAAGAATAAATGAGCTCCCTCTGAAAAAACAGAACCCAGGGATAGCGCCACATCGGTCATATAATAGGGATCCTGCTCTCGTAGTTTTTCAATGCCTTTAGAGGTATTTACCTCGGAAAGCATGTCATTTTTTATTAGTGCACTGGTAAGCGGGGCTGCCAAAATTATCTTGGCGTCTTTATCCTTTATCGTGATATAGTGAAATCCCCAGTTATGCTCCTCTAATTGATTGTTGGTAAAGACCTTTTCCAAAAATGCAAGGCCTTCCCAGTCAAACGTACCTTTTCCGTGAAAACAGCTATCCCATTCCGTTTTATTTATCTGTTGAATACTTTCGCTATATTCCAGTTGTAATTCTTCAACCGGTGTACCTACAGAATGATGTTCTTCAGGTTGCTGCATTCCAAATGATTTGTGAATCTTGCTTAGGTCAGTATGGGTTTCTGCCATGGCCATGGGAAAATAATGGGTCATCGCATCCACTAATGCCTTGATATCCTTCAATTTGTTATGCCTGGAAACCGTTATCCTAACCCCGGTATTCTTAACGGGAACAGCCGGAAACAATCCAAGGTTTACAAAAAATCCGGCATCGATCATTTTCTTAACAAAATTATATCCGGTGGCAGGTCGTCCGGTGCCAATGTAAAATACCGGGGAGCTGTTTGTATGTACCAGCGGCAAATCTGTTAACCCCACTAAATGATTGAAGTAATTGATTTTTTGTTCCAATTCTGATTGTAACGCATAGATCTCGGGAGACAGATGAATATTGGCCGAAGCAGTTGCGGCAGCCACAGAGGCTGGTTCCAGCTGGGCAGAAAATGTAAGCGGACCTCCAAAATTTTTAATCTTTTGATGTAATTTCTTATCAGGACAAACTAGTACTGCTCCACTGGCTCCAAAAGTTTTACTCAGTGTACCAAACAGTAGTATATTTTGGGGAAGCTCTTTTAATACCGACATCACATATCCCGTACCGTGTAGTCCTCTCCAGCTCATTCCGTGGACATCATCAATATAGAGATGTAACTGAGAATATTTTTTCGATAACTCCATCAAATCCTGTAAAGGGGAAAAATCCCCGTACATAGAATACACCCCATCTGCCATATACCAAATTTTCCTGGCTTTATTTCGTAATGCTTTGATAGCATGTTCCAGCATCTCTAAATTACTATGTCTAATCATTCGTACCGTTATTCCTTTTGACTTTAATACCTCGGTCGCACTTTGAACACTCCAGTGCACCTGGTGGTCCAGTATCACGGCATCCCCGTACCGAACAGCCGTCGGAATTACGGCTAAATGCCCCAGGGTACTATTTTTTGTGATAAGTATGGGGTGTCCATACATTTCGGAAATCTTTTCTTCTAGTGGCGCATAGAGCGGATGTGAAATATATGTTTTGGATAAGGGAAATTGTGTGCCATACTTTTCAATAGCCTCTTTCGCGGCATTTTTTAACCGTCTATCTTGTTCAAGACCGAGGTAACCTGTTGTTCCGAAATGATATGCCGATTTGCCATTAATAGTTATATGCCGTCCATTTAATGCGTCGCCCGTTGCCTGTAAATGGATGACCCCGGCATTGGTGGCATTAGTGATGACTTCATCAACGGTATCTAGGAAATTATTGTGTTTAACCTTCGCCATAACTTTTTCATGTAAAAATTTTCTTTTTTAAGCTATGATAAATATTGATCATAATCCTGACCGTTATAATAAAAAGGCTTTTCGGAATAGTTATTCGGCTTTTCGTTCAAATACCATTAAAATCTATGAGAGTAGCTTTCTTTTACTTTATAATGCCTGGATACCGGGCTATTGAGACATATTGATTTTTTATTTATATTAGTGATATTCAAATTTTTACGGGATGATGGTGGATGGTACATACGCAAAAATGTGGATTTCCCATGGAATTTTCTATTTTGTCTATAAAGAGATATATGAGATTGATGGGCCTATGGCTAAGACGATTGTAAGTGAACGCTTACAACTTCAAAACGAGAATTCCTATCCTATATTCTGCGATTTACGAGGCGTTACTACAGCACAAAAGCAAGCCAGGGATTATTTGGCCATTGAAGGTGGCAATTTGACTAAAGCCCTCGCCCTGCTGGTAGAAGATGAGCTTGCAATGAAGGTTGCCCGCCTCTATGTAAAAGTAAGCAAACCGCCTTATCCTATCCGTATATTTACTGATAAGGACAAGGCACTTTCGTTTCTACAGGACTATAAAAAGTAACCCATACTAAAAACTATAATTATGAAAAAGCTAATGAGTAAGGAGGATAAAATGAGATTTGATTCGTTATGCAATCAAATTATCGAGATTGCCTGTGGCAATTTTATGTTTCGACAAGAATCATCTGGAGGTAGAGATCCTTTTGATACTATTTCATTGTTATTGAACATGATGTCTGAGGAGATTGAGGATTCCTGTTTTAACCCCCGGCAGTCGATGGAACATCCCGA
>Ga0208014_1000638_pt1 | contig 13312 bp, 15 predicted proteins | sample 25_taG_FD_184099 | JGI IMG/M metagenome (GOLD analysis project Ga0208014, IMG submission 184099) | Marine viral communities from Cariaco Basin, Caribbean Sea - 25_WHOI_OMZ (SPAdes) (version 2) | ecosystem: Environmental > Aquatic > Marine > Oceanic | place: Caribbean Sea: Cariaco Basin...
CTCCAGGAAATTAAATTTTGGCTTTTTATGGAAATGGCTCTGTTACTTTATATCGTCATTTTCCCTTTTCAGACTAACAGTCCAAATAAAAATATAAGGCTAAAAACAGTTTTTTAAGGGTCGACTAATTAAAAGGGGAAAATTTTATTTTTCGTAGAAAAATTATAATTACGAGCAAAATCCTTAATTAGATTGATTTTTTTCTTTAGTAAGCCGATCAATTTGCTTTTGCTGCTCTATAGTATATAACGTAAGTTCTTCAACTTTCTGAAGTAATAATCTAACCATTTCTCCTAATTCAACTCCTTCTTCGATAACTTCCTCCTTTGTTGGTATATTTTTGAGATGCCCATAATCCGTAATAAATTTTTCTACGTCCTTCAATTCTGGAAGCTTATAGGAGGTTTGAAATACAAAATCTGCCCACTGTTTGGTATCTACTTTCACTTCATTTGCATGTACCTCCCCATTAACACTTAACCTGGCATCTGGATAAATCGTTCCAATCCCAACATAACCATTAGAAGTATTAGCATATAAAAAGGCTGTTTCAAAAAATTCCTGATTGGTATAGTTCAGTTTTGTTCCCGACCTTTGCCTAATAAAATATGTCCCTGCGTCATCCCAAAGAATTCCACCAAACCCGTTGTAAGCATAATCCGCTCTACGCCATATTTGATTTTCTTCATCCCATGTAATATCTGTTATGGATGTCAACCAAGTATCTCTCAACCAGCTATTTCCCGCAGAGCCTAAAACTGTGCTAAATAAAGAATTTCTAAATTTAACCCCCGATTTGACGTGTAACTTATAAGACGGTCTTCCTCCTCCAATTGAAATACTATCAGTAGTGGTCATAAATGTTCCATGGTCTGAGAACTGCGCCTGAGCATTAATAAAGGTAAAGCTTAACATAAAAAGCAGTAATAAATGTTTATTTTTCATTGATATACTATTTAAATAAAAATTACTATCCTATAACCGAGCTTAATTTAAACATAGGCAGATACATCGCTATTAATACCACTCCCACTATAGCACCAATAAGAATTGTTAACATAGGATTTAATAGATTTGTAAACTGCTTGGATTTATAATCTAACTCTTTCGAATATTGCTCATATAGTTTTTCGAATATAAACTCGGTTTGATTCGTTTCCTCTGCAACTTTAAGCAACGTTATAATTCTTGTGTTAAATATGGAATGTTCCCTAAAACTTTCGCTCAACTTTGCTCCCCTCACCACATTTTTATTGATGTTATTAATAGCTTCCTTAAGTGGATAGAATGAAATAAGCGAACTACTCATCTCCAGGCTCTCTGTAATCGAAATTTTGGAATTTGCCAATAGTTTCATTACCTGTATAAATCTTAAGATATATATAGCTTTTATAAAATCACCAACAAGTGGTATTTTAAGAGTTGCTAAAGCTATAAAGCGTTTATACCAATGGTATTTACGAATTAAAAAGTGCAAGACAACAAATAAAAGAAGTACAATCAAAATCCCATAGAAATTATGCTGTAAAAATTCAGAAAAGCTTAAAATCATTTGGGTAATCCCAGGTAATTCTACGTTATTTTGTTCAAAAATATCCTTAAATAATGGTACAACATAATTCATCATAAAAAATACTACTAAGAAAGCCGTGAGAATTACTATAACCGGATAGGTTAGCGCAGAAGTTATCTGGCGCCGCTGGTCATTTTTCTTTTTGCAAAATTCCCCGAGATCCTTTGATACCAACCCAAGGTTACCTGTGGCTTCCCCAACCCGAAGGGTTTCTATTTCATAATCAGAGAATTTCTTACTGGATTGTAAAGTTTCGTAAAAGGGAATTCCATTTACAACATCATCGTAAACCGCTTTAAAAAAGCTACTTTCTTTTTTGGTCTTATTTTCTTCTGATAAAAGTTCTAAGGATTGCCTAAGGTCGATACCTGACATTAATAACACACTTAATTCAGTAAAAAACTGTTCTTTTTTCTTTGTGTTCCATTTTCCACCATTGAAAGATATTTCTTGCTGAAGCAAATCAGAGAATCCATTACCTGATTTCCTCTCATTTTTAAGTGTTTTATTATCTATTTTTACTTTCAAGCCCATTTAAGTATGCTTTAGAATCATTTACACGATAGCAAAAAATCTTTTTTGCGCTCTCTTTCTGGATTGTACCTATAGCATCAAAACCCCCATTAGCAATTGAATCCCCATGATACATGAAGTATATTTTTTGAAATTTGAAGTCTATGGTATCATCCTCCATGATCAAAAAATCATTGTTCAACCTATATATAATCGAATCGATATTATTTCTAAATACAATTTGCTCTTTATTACGATCATAATAGGACTCTCCGTATTTCAAAAAATTTGCTTCCAACCTGCTTTGCAGTAAAATTCGGTTATTTTCTACTGAAAATTGTTTTGATATATTTCCCAGGTTACGTTGAACAATATCCAGAACGGTAAATGACAATGCCACAATCAAAGAAGCTATGATAAGTACAATAACCATCTCTACAAGGGTAAAAGCATTTACTGTTTTCTTAGTATTCATTGTAAATTATTTGTTTCTTCTTAAGTAGTTTACCATTTCTTTTTAGTAAAAGAAATGGCGCTCCATTAGTACGTTCAATGCTAATAACGTTTTCTTCATAATTTTCAGAAAAACCATAACTGATTTTGTCATGTATAAACAAATAAGACAATTCTGAAAACCTTTGTTTAATTTCGTGTTCATCTCCCTGTATATAGTTTCCGAATACATTATTGATACTTAAGCTTGCTATCATAAAAACAATAACAATGAGTACGGAAGCAACCAGATTTTCTATCAAACTAGATGCTCTAAACTTCCTAAATACTTTCTTTTTTAATAAAGCCATGATGCCACTATATAATCTGTTGTTCGTTGCAAAGGCAATGATCCGGTATAATGCGTTTTAAGTTCATTTAGAGATATACGTGAATCATATAAATAATTGATATACTTACCACCTCGATCACTTGCATACATAAAATAGGATGTATAAATACTCCCTATCACTTCACCTTTTAATTCTAAATAGCCCTGGCTATAAACATCTCCTACAAGCTTGCTGTTTGTACCTAAACTGATATCGACATTTCTATTATCATATAAATTGCTATTATTATTTAAAAAAATAACAAAGCCATTCAATAATACATTTTCTCCAATTGTAATATCGGTATACGTACCATCACTTACAGCAGGGTTTTCTTCATCTTCTATTGCTACTATTGAAGAAGGGTAATTAAGTACTACATTATTTTCAATTTCAATATGGTTTGCTATACAATGAATAGTACCTTTAAAACCGTTTTCTATAGTAATATAAGGAGCAACTAATAAAATGTCTTGTAATTTTGAATTTGCACTTACCGTTATCCCAACATCATCCCGAACGATAATGTTACCTATAAGCTCGGCTTGCAAAAAATTCCCTCCATGGGACTGCAATAGATTTACTGGATTCAAAAAGCTGTTATCAAACTTATTTTGTGTAAGGTTGAATGCTTTGCTTTCCATATTATTTCCCAGTAATAAGCCTTCTACATATCTTCGCCATTCAAGATTTATTGGAGGCATTTCAGCACTAGGGTTTATCCTTTTTATTGTTGTAGTCCCAATAAAATATCGTCCGTTAACTGCTCCTGGTTTCCAATAACCATCAGGAAGCTCAAGTCTTCCTTCTAAAGATGATTTTCCTGCCAGAACTAAAGGCGAATGATGATCTTCTAAATAAAGACTTGGGTAAACTGAATCCTTTTTTCCACAAAGCAGTGCTGCTTTTACTAATTGATGATCTTCATCTTCTATTTGTACCTTTCTAAAAGCCCCCCAATAACCGGAAGTCATTTTTAAGCCATTTTTTAACTCGGGGTATGCAAAAAATGCTTGATGTAGAGCAGATATATTTTTAGAAGTATTGAAACTTTTTAATTGAAATAGCCTATGATGATGTACCAGTAAAAGAAAGGAACTTAATAAAATAGCTACGAGAACACCTATAATTAGTACTACATAAAGTGCGTTTGCTTTAAGCCTGATATTTAAATAAGCTTTTTTAAACGACATTTTTAAGATTTTGAATATACTTTTCTTCCTCCCATATAAACTAACACCACTTGATTCTTATCAATTTTAATCAAAGTAATATCCTGATTGCTATCTCCTTTTTCAAAAAAGAAATTATTCCCTTCTATTTCAATTAATCCTATGGATTTTTTATCAGATTCATTGCTAACCAAACCCAAGTATCGAATCTCTGGCCAGCTTACTTTTTTTCGAACAATCTTTTTAGTTTTATTCTCAATTCTCTTTTTATAGACCGTATTCAAAAAAGGATCTCTTGCTACTTCTTTAAGCACAAAGATCTCTTTTGGCTCTGATCCCAGTGTATCAGGAACAGCCAATAATGATTGGCTTTTAGGAACAATAATCTCATTATCACCTCCAGTAAGTCCGCTAACTATTTTATAAATAAGATACCCCCATATAATGAGTACCAATGGTATTAATATATATGTTAGCTTTTTATTTTTCATATATTAATTCATCCTAAACATCCTAACCTGGGAGCTATCAGAAGCATTTCCTGCTCTATCAAATCTCCTCACAAACCAATAGTAGCTACTATCAGTTTTTACTTCATAATTTATTTCATTAGAATGAGTAATCTCCTCCTTTGCAAAAAGACGCTCTAAGCCTTCATCAAAAAACAAATAGATACTATCATATTCGGATGCAGTGTCTTCTGATTCTTCAAAATCTGGCTTCCATGAAAACTTTACCTCTTCTGTATTACTGATACTTTGGTTATCTTCAGGTAAAACCAAAACAGGAGTTGCAGGAGCTGTGTTATCCAAAATATAATTTCTTAAGGAATAAATAGTATGCTGAGCTTCATTTTCAGCTCTAATCTTAATAATAGACAAGCCCTCATTAAAATCTATTGAATATATAGTATCCTGCGTGGTATACTCATTCTCTAAACTACCATCTCTTTCAATTTGAATACGGTAAAGGTTAGCCTCTTCTACACTATTCCATAAGAGACGTATGGATTTACCGTTATTTGACACTACATCATCGTCAGGACTTAAAATCTTAACCTTCCGGTTAGAAAACTCTGTGATATCAATTAAGGTAAATTGGAACGTTTGAGCCAATGATATATATTGTGAATTAAGACCTCGAACCCTCCATTCATAATCTCCTAAAGGTAATTCAATATCAACTGAATGCTCTTCAACTTCTTCGCTATATATATAATTTCCAGATTCGAAATCACCTCGTGCTATTTCCAGCCGATAGCTGGCCGCTCCTTCTAATGGCTCCCAATATAAAGATACATCTGTTCCTTCAATCTCTGCTTTATTAGAAGGGGAAAGAATAATTACCTGATCTTCAGAAATATCTGTTTCAAAAAACACTTCTTCACAAGAAATAAAAAATAGAAAAAATACTATTAAAACGGAATAATTGTATATACATCTTACCATACGCCGTCAATTTTATCAATAACTTCCAGATCCTGGCTATCCTTTTCAGTTCCTTTTGGACATCGATTAGAGATATCTATTAGTTCAGGTTGATTTTTGTAATTTAATTGCCAACAAAAACCTTTCGTTGCTTTTTCAATGATGATCCCATCCTGAAAATAGATTCTATTTTTCACTCCATCTCTTTGGATAGCTTCGATACTATAAATCCCCTTGCCTGGATTTGTTAAATAAAGAACTGAAGCATCTTTGATAAGGTTTACTTGCTTGTCATTAAAATATAGCTCAAGAGATGTTAGTAAATGTAACTCAGGATCATTTTTTAATAGCGATAAGATCTTTTCGTTCTCTGGTTGTTTTAAATTTGAAAGTAAAGCAGAATAATCGGCTATCTCTACAACTAATCCTTTTGGAAAAATACCAAGAGAATCTATGATTTTCAATTTATCGCTTTCTTCAAGCTGAATATTAATACTATTTATTTCACGTTGTTTTAGTCTATTTTCTTGCCAAGAAAGTTTGATTTTATCATTATAAACAGGAAAGCTTTTATTTTTAGAACCCTCCATTATAGCACCAATAGCATAATAACCAGACGCTGTTTCATAGTCGTTTCCAGCAACATAATTATATAAGTTACATCCAGAAAAAAATAGCATAACCAGTATAAGACCTACCTTTGTTTTCATAACCTAATTTAGGCAAACAAAGTAGTGGAGAATTCTAACACTAGAATACAAAAAAACCTTACTAATAGTAAGGTTTTTAGTTTGCTGTTGAAATCCATTATTTGAGATATTCACCAAATAAAACAACTAAAATTATAATTATCATCTAAGATAATCCTGAAAAAGTAATTAAAAACGAACATCTTATTTGTAAGCTTCCCTTAAAAGCGAACTGTTTAAAAGTATACTATTTTGCTTAATTGACTTGTTCTAGGTTTTGGATTATTAATTTTTTAAAAATAAAACGCTCACTAGAAAATGTGAGCGTTTTGAATATCATCTGATTTTAGAAAAATCAATTATAATTAATCATTTGGGACTTCAATACATTTATACCCACCTTGATTATATTGAGGAACCCAACTCTTTATATCCAATTTCACATTTTTAGATTCATTCTCATATGAAAGTAAGAGGAAAGATCTCATAACTTGTTTTTTCTGGTCGTGATCATAAGACAAATTACAAATTGCAGTACTGTCTAACAAGATAATCTTACCCTCATTAATTTTAGATATAGGATATTTATTAGAAAAATAATTCTTCAATATTATAATAGTGTCATTAGTAATTGGTTTCGTTAAATCTTTTCCAACACCATCCGCATATAATTTAAAATGATATCCTGTTGTTAATAATTTATAATTAGAACTATTCTTATCTATATAAGAATTTATTTTTGAAAGATATTCAGTATTATCAACTTCCTGACAAGCAACAAAACAGAATAGATTAAGCGTCGTAATTAATATTAAAAAAAAATTTTTCATCTGTAGATTATTTTTAATATCTAGGTGCTCCTGTAGCATTAATAAAATTATCCGTTTTCTTCATAAAGGTCGTACCAGTAGTGGAACCATTTGGTTTTGTTCCACCATGCCCAGCTGTAGTTTGCCAAGTATAATTGTAAGTACCTCTAACACTGGTATTTTTACCAGCTTTATTTTTCCAATAAGTGGTTACAGGTGCTCCGCTTACGGTTTGACTTCCTACACTATGAATATCATGACTGGCATTAGTTACATTTAGACCGCCTGTAGCCCTTTTCTCTGAACTACTTCCTACATCATCTCCTGCCCAATGTGTTGCTCCATTTGATAAATCTTCACCTCCATTTACCGCATTAATTGCACCCCCCACAGCATCTTGCATAAAAGTTCCATTCCTTCCTTCTGCTGATGTGGAGTTGAATTCAGTTGCCCTTGCATTTCCATCCGTCGCAGCAAATGCAAAACCATCAATAGTACTGGTTACGGTAGCATTAGATCCTCGAGTATTTTTATTATTGATAATAGCACTAGCTATCGCAGATACTTCACTTGAATTGTTTGCCACTGATGATTCTCCGTATGCTGTTGAAGCTAGTAATAGTAATTCAGAATTTGACACTGACAATTCAGTAACTGTGGTAGAGGTCGGTCCTCCTTGTAATGCTCCATCAACAGGCGTAGTTTGATTTGTTGTCACTACATAAGCTTTATCATCATCTATACCATCATTCCCTAAATATTCTCCATTTGCAGCATAATAATCACCAAAAGGTTTCATTCCATCTGGATCAATATAAAATATTGGATTATCAAAAGCATAATTGTAAGGACTATGTCTTCTCATTTGATCAGCAAGAGGGTCTATATTCATCCACCTCCCTATTGCAACATCGTAGTTTCTCGCTCCATAGTCATACCAATCTAAACCAAGTTCTTCATTGAGTTCCTTACCATTGTATTTATAAGGATGTTCCGTACCATTCACGACATTATTGTAACCTTTGTGCTGTAAGCCAAAGGGATAATAGTTTTTCTCCTCAACAATCGAGGCATTCGGGCTGGATACCGATCCACTATTATCATAGGAGACTCTAATATTCCCTAAGTGATCCTTATACTGGTATACATATTTATAGGTATTGTTCTCTTTCTCCACATAGCCCTCAGCATGGTTGAAAAATTCCAATGTTCCGTTTTTATAAACGTAATTTCCCGTATACTCTGTAACCATATTCCCCGGTGCCGTTTTCTTGAGCTTTACTCCCGTTGCATCGTAAATATACGAAATCGTTCCGGTTCCATCGCCTTTATTACTGGTCACATTTACCGCTTCTGGAAGATTAAGATGGTTATAAGCGATACTGCCAATGCCCTTGTTTAGGTCTTTGATCATGTTCCCATTGGCATCATACGAATAATCATTCCCGCTTTTATTCCCTTCATTAAACGCCTTTTACCGTATTCGATAAATTAAAAGCATTGGTATTATTTAAGTTAGTTTCGCCTGCATACAATACAAAGATTTATATATTTATTTTACCAACCTTTGTAAGCATGGTTAAAAATTATTGCCTGTTGGGATGACCTTATGGCTTAATTCGGTTCGTGCAAAGTAGTAAAGTACATTCATTGGTAGATTGGTTACTTCGATTACATCTTCTTCCGGTATGAATTCGGCAACCTTGCCTTGTAAATGGGTCTTTCCCGTTCCAGAACTTCCCAAGCTGATACAGTGCAATGGATTATTTGTTTTGCGAGAAGTAAATATCAAGTACATTGTTTGCCTGTTGTTTTCTTCTCCGATTACTCCAGACATTCCGATTAGTTCGTTGGTTCGTTTTAATAGGTTGGGGTTCTTTAAAAAGGCTATGGCCTGTTTTTCTTCTGTCCAGGTAAGTTCTTTGTGGTAGGGGCGGCACTTCTCCTCTTCTTTTTCGAGCAGTAAAAACTGGTAGTTCTCCAGTTCTTTGGTCAAGTCCTGCAAGGTTCTTCGTGCTACGCTCATCCCTATTTCCAGGCGTTCTGCAATCTTGCGGGTAAATTTCTCTACTTGGTTATCGTTGTACAGGTCGATATTGTGGCGTAGGATATTATGCTGTTTTGGTTTCTGTATCCTTATCGTTACTCGCAGAGTTGAGAAAACAACAGAAAATATCACAGGAGGAACTGTCTAAAAAGATAGAAGTTCATCAAAATGTTATCGGCAGGTATGAGCGTGGGAAAGCTAAACCGTCTATTGAGATTGCCAGTAAACTGGCTGATATTTTCAATGTCTCCCTGGATTACCTTGTTGGCAAAACCGAACTTCTGGTTGATGAGGATATTTCAGAACCTATTTTAACGATACAAAAATTCTCCGAAGAAGACCGTAAGCATATTTTATTTGCCATTGATGCTATGATCAGGGATACCAAAGTTAGATTGGCATATTCCTAAAACTTAAAAAAACTACCTTCTGCGAGGTGGTTTTAGTTATATTTTATTTATAAGTTCCTAGCAAACTTGTCTAACTTCTAGAATAACTTCACCGTTCTTTTTCCATCTGACCCAACCTAATATATCCTTTTCGGAAGGCTCTTCCCCTATATAACAATCTTTATCATCCTTAACCTTTAACCAATCGCCATGTATCTCTACTGAGACATATGTATAATTTTCAAAACCTTCAATAATATCGGAGTTTTCGTTTGGCAGTATATGTAAAGGATTTGTTTTAGACAGACTTGGGTAGCCCTCCAATACATATTCTTCAGGAGTTTTAAATTTGACAAAATTAGCTCCAGTTTCGATTGTACCCTTTTCTTTACCGATCTCCACTCTATATTTATTACCAAGCTTTAAACCTTTCATAATAAACAATCCATATTCAGGGTAATAAGTCTCCACTTTAATTGCGTCCCTATATTTTTGTTCTTCTTCTACAATATCATAAGAATAGCTATTAAAAAAAACTTTCTTTTTATTAAATAAAATTAGATAATCACCATTATCATCACTTATAGCAAACTTACCTCCTTCTTGGTATAGCTTATTGATATTTACAAAAATATATCCTTCTTTTTCCTGAGACAATATTTGCTGCTTATTTGATTTATTTGCTAATTCATTAGTATTCTCAATTTCACCTTCATTATTCTTACAGCTAACCAAGGCAATCAAAATCAAAAGTTTTAATAAAATTTTACTCATTTTTTGCTTTTGAGGTTTAGTTAATGGGATATTGAATAAGGGCTAAGTGTTGATACAGGTTTTTGAAGTTCCCTAGTAGTGACATTAGGTCTATAGCCCTGTAAATGTTCGTGATCATAATGATTTTTAAGATGGTTAGTTCCAGGCACAGAATATTTCTCACTAATAGTAACACCATTGCCACAATCATCTATACAATCTGTATTAACAGTTAATGTAGAGGATCTAATATCTTTATAGCCAAATTTATTTAAGGAGGCATTCATACTTGATGAAGCCTTTAGATCTATCTTATCAAAATTTGTTTTACTATTCCTATAGTTAATCGGAGTTCTGGCTCCACCTTCTCCTGCATAACGAAGATCTGCATTTTTTCCGTTTACGTGAGAGGTACTAGGAGAAGGAGATTTTCCATCAGATTCACTTATGCTTACTACATATATCTCTTGACCAGAATCGGCAGAAGCTCCAATCATAGAAGCTAATGCACTTCCCGATATATATTGACGATCTTCGTTGCCCGGTTTGGTATTTATAGTTACAGAAGTTGAACCACTATCATAATCAATTGTAGGGACCTGTATCAGTCCACTACTGTTTTTATCATAAGTACCTATATCGTGAGAGGAGCCTCCCGAATCAACATAAGTAAAACTATCTGTAGCATCATCTGTTTTTTGTCTCAGTATGGAACCGTCAGAATATATGGTATAATTATCAAAAGGTGCCATACCGTCTGGATCTATATAATATATAGGGTTACCAAATGCAAAATTATAAGGGGAAAACCTTGTCATATCTTCCGCTAATGGGTCAAGTTGTAACCAACGACCAATTGCAGGGTCATAATGACGGGCTTGATAATCATAAACATTGTACCCCAGTTCCTCATTAAGCTCTTTCCCATTGTACATCTGATATTTATTTTTCGTACCGTTCACGACATTATTGTAACCTTTGTGTTCAAGTCCAAAAGGATAGTAATTATGCTCCTCCACAATCGAAGCTTTCGGGCTGGATACCGATCCGCTATTATCATAGCTCACACGAATGTTCCCTAAGTGATCCTTGTACTGGTAGTAATATTTATAATTGCTATTTTCTTTAGCCACATAGCCTTCCGGGTGAAAATAAAAGTCAAAGCTGCCCCCACGGTACATAAAATTACCCGCATACAAGGTCTCGGTTACACTGCCATTATCGTTCACCCGTTTCTTTAATTTTATCCCATTGGCATCATAAAAATACTCAATTTTCTGGGAACTGCTCCCATTAAAGATAATACTTGTGGGCAGGTTCAGGTGATTGTAAGTAATGCTGGTAATATCCTTATTGGCATCGGTTTTCAAATTGCCATTTAAATCGTAGGCATAATCATTACCGGTATTGGTGCCGTCAGATATCAGTATCGCTTTACGAGCGCGATGATATCATACCCTCCGTTGAGAACGCCAAAAAGATTGCACAGGTTCTTGGTGTTTCTTTGGATTATTTAGTTTCGGAAGATGACAGCTTAGAAGTTGTGGACGTGGATATGCTCAACCGTATGCGTGAGATTCAAAGGCTTTCAGAAGGTGACAAGGCTACCGTTACCAAAATCATCGATGCCTTTATCCGTGATACCAAAACCAAAAAGGCGTATGCATAAAAAAACCACTCCGAAGAGTGGTTTTTCTTTATTCTTTTTTCAAAGATATATTAACTGTACTCTTTTTTTGGTGGATTTCCTTTGTCTCGTGTCCATCAGCATAACCATCCAAGGAAACTTTTACTTCTACAAAAGCACCTTTGTCAAAAACAACTTTATATTTTCCTTCATTGTCAGTAGTAATTATCTTGGTTTCGTCCTCTGAATAACTCTGGTCAGGACTATTACCGTATTTCCAACAAATTATAGTTACATCTACATTTTTTATTGGCTCATCGGTATCCGCATTTTGAACAACCCCTTGTATAGTAATATCTTGAATATCCTTATTACAAGACAAAAAACCTAAAAACATAAATATCATATAGCTGTATTTCATTGCTCTTAATTTTGATTTCTCGGATAATTATTTATCCTTGTGTTGATTAATGGTTGTATCGTATTTACTGCTTTTTGTTGTACGTTTCCGTGGTTGACACCAGTACCCGTTATATTCTTATTAACAACATTTGTTTTCGACGGATTAACTGCGCTATTAGGTCCACCACTAGAGCCTGGGGAATTACTTGAACCGCTATTGCTACTACTGCTTCCGCTACTGCCACTTGATGTACCTGAAGAAGATGCCCCTGTAGACCTTGAAGAACTTGACGCTCCAGAGTTACTAGTTTGATAAACATTTAGGTTAGTATCTACATTTTCAGGTATATCGGTATTTACAGTTGTATTTTGTAGTGGTCCATCAGAACCATCTACAGTAACAAGTAGGTCTACATTTATTCCAGCTTCATTCAAACTTTCGGTTAAATCAACAGCGACGTCAACACCATAACTATAACCGTACACAATTACCTGATCTCCAGTTTCATAGTTGTCATTCACAAAATTCATCCCTGTTTCAACTCCCGATGCAGAAGTTAAACCTGGTGCTATAATTGTTCCTGAAAATTCTCTGCCCGAGCTTTGGGCAAATGATTGTGTATTTTGATAATACTGCCCTGTATATCCCGCTTTATCAACAGTAGTCGGTTGACCACCACCTGTTGGTCCTCCGTGATAATAAATAGCTAATACTTTCTCTAATCCTTCTAACTCAACAAAAGCAATAGGGCTGTTTTCAGAAAAGGCATAAGGCGAGTTATATGTAAAATCTTCTGCCAATGGGTCTATCTGCCAAAACCTACCGATTGCAGGGTCGTGAGTGCGCCATTTAAACTCAATAACATTTAAACCAAGGTCTTCGTGAAGTTCCTGACCTTGGAATGTCTTGTAGTTGTATTCAGTACCATTTATCACATTATTGTAACCCTCGTGCTGTAAGCCGAAAGGATAGTAATTATGCTCCTCAACAATAGAAGCATTTGGGCTGGATACCGATCCGCTATTATCATAGCTCACACGAATGTTCCCTAAGTGATCCTTATATTGATATACATATTTATAATTG
>Ga0208014_1000640_pt1 | contig 13277 bp, 13 predicted proteins | sample 25_taG_FD_184099 | JGI IMG/M metagenome (GOLD analysis project Ga0208014, IMG submission 184099) | Marine viral communities from Cariaco Basin, Caribbean Sea - 25_WHOI_OMZ (SPAdes) (version 2) | ecosystem: Environmental > Aquatic > Marine > Oceanic | place: Caribbean Sea: Cariaco Basin...
CTGATGATGAGATGCAGGACATTGAGAACAAACTAAATAACAGACCAAGAAAACGCTTAGGGTTTAAAACGCCTATGCAGGCGTTCTATAATATTAATTAGCGTTGCACTTGGTGTGTTAATCTAAGTTCTATAAAAATCAAAAGCCTACGATAAGTTGAGATTGGTGTTATTTAAGATAATTTCAAAGATAAAAATGGAGAAGGGTCTAGTGAAGCGGGTAAATAGAAAATGGCTATTAGCCTGTTCGACGGCGTTTGTCATGCCCACAGCAACCGCAGAAACGGTCGCCACCCAAGCAGCTGCTACGGCGATTAACCCTAATATTGCTCCTGAGATGACTTTTGACACGCTAACCGTGCAAGCCGTTACCACCCAAGACCACAGTAACCTATTGGGCAATAACAATGCTAGCGACACGATAGTCAGCAAAGACATGCTAAAAAAACGAGCGACCACACTAGGTGATGCGTTGTCAAATGAAGTCGGTATCCACAGTAACGCTTACGGTGGCGGGGCATCTGCCCCCATTATTCGGGGACAAGAAGGAAAACGTATCAAAGTGTTGCAAAATAATGCCGATGTCATCGATATGGCGACCATGTCACCCGACCATGCCATTATGGTTGACCCTGCGTTGGCTGAGCAAGTCGAAGTGGTGCGGGGGGCGACCACGCTACTATATAGCTCGGGCAATGCCGCAGGGCTCATTAACGTCATTGACAACAAAATCCCCACTTCCATGCCTGATAATAACGTAACGGGCGAGTTTGGGCGACGTTTTAACAGCAATAATAACGAAGATGTGCTATCGGGTGCAGTGACGGTTGGGTTAGGCAAAAATGTTGCCTTGCACGTAGAAGGACTACACAAAACCAGTGACGACTACCACACGCCATCATTTAACAAAACCATTTTTGACAAGAGCGGTGATGGTAAAACCCAGGCTTTTGACCATCTACCCAATAGCCATGCCGATTCGCAAGTTGGCAGTGCTGGGCTGTCTTGGATTGGCGATAAAGGCTATCTTGGGGTGAGTGCCACCCACCGCCGTGATCAGTATGGTCTGCCTGCCCACAACCATGCATACGAAGACTGCCAAGCCGATGTCATCACTCAGACATTGCTACATTTTAACAAACCGTATTTTAAGCTGTATCCGTTTTTGGCAAGTGATAAGGATATTGACTATGACAACCCAGGGTTGACCTGTCACAGCCATGGCGAACTAGAGGCCCATACCCACACAGGCGATGCCACGATTGATTTGACGCTAAAACGCTATGATATTCGGGGTGAGCTCAATCAGCCAATAACAGGAATTGACAAAGTCCGCTTTAACGCAAGTCAAGCCGATTACCACCATGATGAACTTGAAGGTTCGGTAAAAAGCAACTACTTTGACAACCAAGCTAAAGTCGCCCGCCTTGAGCTCAGTCACGCCCCGCTGGGTAAAAATGACACGCTAACAGGTGTGTGGGGCGTGCAGTACAGCCGTTCGGAAAATAGCGGACTGTCACCGCAAAAATTTGAAACCTTTACCAATCCTGTCACCAAAAAAACTATTGTCACCCCACTCAATCAACAGCCGATTTTGCACAACAATGCCACCACCAATCGGGCGATTTTTGGGCTAGAACGCTTGCAAGTCACGCCCAATTTGCAACTAGAAGCCAGCGGACGAGTAGAAAAACAGCAAGTGGCGATGGACTACGACCATGAAGCTATCAAGAAAATCATTGGCAAAAGTATCTTTGTGGATGCCGTCTACAACAAAACAGTGGCTGAAGCCTTTGCCTTACTTGAGCCACACAATGAAACCGCTAAATCCTACGCACTGGGGGCAAATTGGCAGTTTAACCCCGACTATCAGCTATCCATTAATGCGTCGCACCAAGAGCGAATCCCCAACGCCCAAGAACTGTACGCACACGGGATGCACTTGGCGACCAATTCCTTTGAAGTCGGCAATAAGAACCTAACCAAAGAAAAATCTAATAATTTAGAACTGGCAATCAAACACCAAGGCGAAAAACTTGATTATCAAGTTGCTACCTATGTGTATGATTTTGATAACTATATCTACCTATTGGCACTCAATGATGCCCGAAACCCCCGCTCGATGAAATACGATGACGACCTGCAAGTCAATCGCTATATGCAATCGTCTGCAAGGTTTTATGGTGTGGAAGGCAACATCGGCTATCAAATCAACCCCACGTACCATATATCGCTATACGGCGATTATGTCAATGGACGGCTGATTGATATCCCTGCCATTCCCGGGGTGGCAGATGGCAAAGGCAATCGCCCGATGATTGAACAGTCCGACCGCTATACACCCCGCTTACCACCGATGCGACTAGGCGGTAAAATCAACGCCAACTTTACCGATAAGCTATCGGCAGAACTGGACTATAATCATGTGTTTGAACAAGATCGCTTGTCGAAATTTGAGCACGTCACTGCTGGGCATAATATGATCAATATTGGCATCAACTACCAAACCCAACTGGCAGACATGGATACCACGTTTTTTATGCAAGGTAATAACTTGCTTAATGAAAAAGTCTATGCCCACGAATCATTTTTGCCAAAACTACCACAAATGGGGCGTAATATCAGTATTGGTATGACGGCAGAATTTTAAGCAGCTTTTTAAAACCAAGGCTTTAAACAATGCTAGTAAATCTTCGACGCCTATCAACCTATAATATCAAGATCGCTGCCGTTGTTACGATGGCTGTGTTGGCAATGCACGCCTTGGTGGCCGTTTGGCTAGTGTTGATGCCAAATGCTCCATTAAAGCCAGTGACTATCACAACCCCAATTGAGATTGAATTTGTCACATCACCAAAGCCTGACGTACAGCCATTGTCAAACCAGCCTATACAAATATCTGATGACAAGCCAACCCCTGTCAAAGCGGGGTTACCAACCGATAGTCAACCGCCTGTCAAAACACACAAAGCAACAACCACAGACACACAACTACCGATTGTTCAATCAACACCAACTGGGGAAGCGCCACTTGAGCCAACCGTTAGTGAACCAACAGCTAAAGATGCGACTGTTGCATCTACTGACCCTATCATTATAGACAACCGTGAGAGTAAGCTTGCCGAACCCTTTGTTCATATGGTGCAACCTGACCCAGCTGTTGAGCGCTTAGCACAGCAACAAGTCGAAGCAACAGCACAGGCAGACCGAGAAAAAGCTGAGCGTGAAACGATAGAAAAAGCCCAACGGGAGGCCAATGAAAGGGCAGAGGTAGCCAAGCAACAAGCCCAACGAGAAGCACAGAGAGCCAAAGCTGAGCAAGCTAGAGTTGAAAGTGAACAGGCTGAAAAACAACAAGCCGAACCAAGCAATAATAAACCCGTTAATTTTGGATCAGGGGATGCCAGATGGAAAAACCGACCCAACATCAAGCTGACGGGCAATCTTGCCAAAATCGCCCAACAACAGCAACTTAACCGCCTAACTGTGCAATTAAGCGTGGCGGTCAATGGCAGTATCACAAGTATAACTATTGTTGAGTCTTCAGGTAATATTCAAATCGACCAATTCATTGAGCAACGGTTACGCTTGTCAAAATTACAGCCCTTTACCCAAAATAGTAAGGCGGTTGCAGGCACAGTGACATTGCCAATTCAAATTCAATAAGTATTAAATTTTTGGAGTATGTATGGATTTTACCCAGTATTGGCAGGCGACCGATTTTTTGGCCAAAAGTCTATTTTTTATCCTGCTTACCTTATCAGTCGCCACTTGGGTGGTCGGGATTTTACGCCTAATACAAAGCCGTAAGCTTGCCAAAACCGTGGCACAACAGCTCACTGACAACATTCGGGGCGAGCAAACCCAACTAACTAACCTACCCACCGAGCAACAAAAAACCATCACCGAACAGCACCTGTTACAGCAAATTAACCGATACCGCTTTGACAGCGAAAAAGGCTTAAGCGTGCTGGGTACAACGGCGGCGATTGCCCCGTTTATCGGACTTTTTGGTACGGTGTGGGGGATTTTTCATGCGCTGCACCGTATTGGTGAAACGGGGCAAGCGGGGCTCGGACAAGTGGCCGCCCCTGTCGGTGAAGCTTTGATTATGACGGGACTCGGCTTGGCGGTGGCGATTCCTGCGGTGATTTTGTATAACTTAGCAGTCCGCTTTAATCGCAAAGCCTTGCATATTGCCAATGACACGGCTCACAGCTTGCTGTCGGACGTGTTGACCCGTCAAACGCAAAACATTCACTAGGGGAAAACGATGGCATTTCAACCCTTCCAATTAGGCGATGATGATATCCAAGGCATGAATGAAATCAACTTGATTCCGCTAATTGATATCATGCTGGTGCTGATGATTATTTTTTTGGTAACGGCAACGGTGCTAAACCCCACCGTACCGCTTAATTTACCCAAAACATCCGCCCAAGTTAATCCTACCCCGCCCAAAGTCGTGCAAATCAGCGTGGATAAGGACGGTAAAATGTTTTGGGATAAAGAGCCGTTAACCCTTGAGCAGTTAAACGCCCGTTTTGCTGAGCAAAGTAAATTGACCGACACACCGACCATTCAGCTACGAGCCGATAAAGACAGTCGCTATGACCATGTCGCTCAATTGCTTGCTTTGGCAAGTCGGCATAATTTAAGAAAAATCACCTTTGTCAGTGTTGAAGGCTGATAGTGAATAGTGTTTGACATACTCCCACCATAACCGATAGGTTTGGTGGTGGGAGTATGTCAAGTCCCTAAAAGAATTGAGAGTGGGGTGATTAAATGACTAAGCAAAATAACAACACAAATAAGAAAGGATATCCCATGACTAAGCCAAGCGATAATAATGCCGACCCGCAAGCCTTACAACAAAAATATGAGCGTTGGTATAACTTATATCAAAAGCAGCTAGAAGCACAGGCGCAGTGGCTTGAGGTCGAGGCATTACGGTCGGAGCTACAAGCTTATTACCTAAATGGGCAGTGGAGAACTGACCGAGAAGCCGACTTACCGATTGAGTATTCTGACGAGGCGTATTCTATCTTTAGTGAAGACGCTTTGTGGAATATGTTAACCGAGCAAGACGAGCTTGCCCGTAAGTGGGTACGACTGGGAATTGATGCTTTAGACAAGCACTAATCAGTCACATCAAATGACAAATATTAGTCTGCTAAACCACACCCATGCCTTGTAATCCTGCTGACCAAAGCAGTTGACCACCGGCTAACTGTAGCGGTCAACTAAATTTAGGCAGAATTCTGCACGATTTGTTAAAAATTTGACTTCCTCCCCTCCCTAAAGTGAGGGGGGGGGGAAGTCGATGTATCCACTCTCTTTAATTTTAGCTATAGTTTTTAGGAGATTCAGATGGGTAAAAGCCAATTAGTTGATTTAATATCTGAAAAAATTAATAAAACCCCATACTCTTCTTTAGAAAATTTTGCTTTATTCATCTTAAGGGAAAAAATAGTTACTAACTCTGCTTCCTCTGAAGATAGGATACTTGATTGCAGTTCATATCCAACCCCTGTTTTATGACTCATTGCATAGGTATCTGTCTTATTGCTATAAGTTAAAGCTATCCGCGGAGGGCTTGCTGAATCAACGCTCTTTAATTGAAACGGTGTTTGATGAGCTTAAGAACTTTTGTCAAATTGAATACTTAAGGCATCGTAGTATGGCAGGCTTTGCGACTAACTTATTAGCAGGATTGATTGCTTATTGTTGGTTTCCACATAAACCTACTTTAAAGAACGTGTCAGCTTATGGACAGGTTTCTAAATTCTAAGGTTTTTTAGGGGCTTATCCCGAATTCAGGTTAAAGTACTATATATTGTGGTTGGATTCACGAGGATACTTCTAAGCCACCTGTGCGGTGGTAAAGAGGTAATAATATTTACAAAGCACATGTATTACAAGGCATTCCAACAAATATCATCATAAAACCTCATTCTAAACTCCAACAGTTATTTGTTGGCAGTACTACGACAAAGATCATCGCCAAGACGCTATCTCCGATTATTTTAGTACGCTAAGACATCAAACTAGCTTTTGCTGTTATCAGCGCGGTTTTAAGATCAAGAGTTAGCCAAGATCAGGCATTTTTTGCCTGATCTTGGCTAACTCTTGATCTTAAAACCGAAGGGCGTTAGGCGCTAAGAGTGGTATTAACTAATCAAACACTTCTGAATGACTGCCCAGCCTGACTAAATCTACCGTATCGCTCTGGACACGGTAGATAAGTACTAAGTCAGGCTTGATATGACAATCTCTAAAGCCCTTATAATTACCCGTCAGTGCATGATCCTTATACTTTTTTGGTATAGGCAAATCATTGGTCAAACAATTTAGCACCTCACCCCATGCAGGGGTGAGTAAGCTTAGATAATTCTTCTTGGCATCACGTTTGAATTGGCTTGATACTTCAATGAATCTCATTAGCCTCGCCTTCTAGCTCGTCTATGAGTTCGGCAAAGCTGTCATACTTAGTACCTTTACCATCGGCAATCTCTGCAATAGCCGCAATGGTTTGCACGTTGAGCTTAGGCTGATAATCAAAGGACAAGGGAACCTCATTGGTATCGGCTATTTGATTTAAAAACAGTCTGATGGCTTGTGAAGGCGTTAGTCCATAGCTTTCAATAACAGAAAACGCCCTATCTTTTAGGTCTCGATCAAGACGCACGTTATAATTAGTTGTAGTCATAGTAATCACCTTTCGCTTATGTATGTATGTTACATATAAACCAATTATACAGCTAAATCAGTATATTTATAACTCTAATTCAATGCCTCGGCTTATCTCCTTCTGCGCTTGCTGACTAGCTTCAAGGACTTGCTGAGCGTGTTGTTCTCGCTGTTGAGTCTGCTGTTCTCGTTCTGCAATGCTTGTATTTGTCGCTGTAATGAGTTGTTTTGCTTGTTTAAATGAAGATTGACTGCTGTCAATCGCTCTATTTGTATTTGCTGCTGTGCGGTCTTTTTCTCCAGTGCGTCCGCCAGCTCGTTGCAGCGTGTTAAAAAGTCGTTCATGCTCAAGCCCTATTTGATTTCCAATATGTGACGGGTCTCGTTGTTGAAGCTCCTCGCCTTCACTCCTTCTTTGGTCGCTATATAGATCATTCCGTCTTGTTCCAGTACCTCCACCTGTGTGAGTGCTTTGGCTTCCAAAGGTGATTGCTCTATCTTTGCCGTTATCTCTGCTAACTCCGCTTTCTTGTTCTTTAGATCTATCCCTGTCCATGCGATTAGGGCGAACAGAACGGCTAATGTGGTCAATAGAACGCCCATCAGTCCTCCTAGCATCGTTTTGTAGGCTAAGGCTTGCTGTATGCTGCTTTTGCTCTGTTTGATAAGGTTGATGTTCTCGGCTAAAGCTTGCTCGGTTTCGTTCCTGCTTGACCTTAATAGCGCGTTGTAGCTTGCTAAGTGCTGTTTGGTAACGCTCTGCACCTGCTCCTGCATAATCTTGTCTTGCTCTGCTGTGGCCTTCTCCAAGTTCTTGACCAAGTTGTCTATTTTCATAAATAACGCCCTCTAATCGTATATTGCGCTTGCCCTCTGGGTTTTTGATGCTGATTGACTTGTCTGTGGTTCTTGTAATCTCAAAGCCTGCTTGCTCGAGTGTGTCTATCACACCCTTGCGGTCTGTGATGTTGCCCTGCTCAATTTGGTGGGCTATGGCTTGCCCTATCTGCGCTTTGATCTGTTGCACCGCTTTGGGTAAGTTTTGACGGTTAAGGGTCTTAACGGCTTGAGTTTTGTCGGGGTCGTGAGGGTCGGTCAAGCCGTATTCATGGTTAGTAACCTGTTTCCAGTTCTCAACTAGGGGACGATCTGCCCTGTCAAAGTAGGGTTGTAAACGCTTTCCTGTGGTTAATTCCACGTTGGCGATGACAAAATTAAGCTCTAACCGGTCTTTATCGGTGTGCTCTATCCAAGTCATGTTGTACTGGTCTTTGTCTAATCCTGCCAAAAGACTGCTCTCAAAGCTCTCCATGATGGCTCTTTTGTCATTATCAGGAAGGTTTTTCTCCTCAAAGCTCAATACACCCATCGTATAGCGGTTTTGGAAGCTTAGGCTATCTGACAGCCTTTTTGTTAGTTCAGGGTCACCAGAGAGCAATCTAACGCCTTCTCGGTCATTTTCTTTGCCTAATAGGTAGTTCATAGCGGTATTTGCGCTACCTCCACCGCTATTTTTGAAGAATTTAACGATCATGGCGGTCTAATACCTCGTTTAATTGCTCCCTAATAACGGTGAGCTGTGCAAATACTCTTAACTTGTCGGTATCTCTGTCTAGGGTATTGGCTTGTTTAGCGATTTGGTTCAGATTGCCGCCAATGCTTCCTAAACTTGCCAAAAGTTTAGGATCAGCATTTTTATAAGGCTTGGCGATTTTCTGAGAAAGGGCTGTTTTTCTGATCCATGTTGCTAACTGGTTGCCTTCCATTCTCTCCAAAAGTGCTTGGTGTTCATCTTCAGTGAGTCGGATTTTGATTTCTTTGGTTCGGTTCTCTTGAGGCATGGGCTTGGCTCTTTTTGGTTTTTGGCTTTTTGCTGTCACATCGGTTCGTGACAGCTGGGGTTAAGGGGTTTCCCCTTACAAGGTCATATAGGGTATCTCGATAGAGTACCCTTTATGTGTCCTTGCCCTCTCTACTAATACTATCATTTTTAATTAAAAATAGATGTCCGATTTGCTCTTAATAGTTAATCTAGTTACTACTTTGGTTTTTACGCTTTTTTATTGAATTTAAAGCAAACTCTTTTTTTATATTTTTAAAGACTTTTTAAAAGATTTTTAGACCCCCTTCTAAGCCATATACAGTATGGTCTAGAGAGAACTAAATGGGAGGTAATGACGCACAACTAGGAGGTAATGACGCACAACTAGGAGGTAATGACGCACTTAATAGGAGGGATTGACGCATAAATAGGAGTTTTATATAATAACCTCCTATTTAACTGTGGATAACTGCGATGGATAAGCAAAAAAATAACGGTTTGGTCGTGATGGATAATAAATTAATTCGTGCATCATATAGATTAACGGTCAATGAAATACGTTTAATATTAGTCGCTGTATCACAAATGCCAAAAGATGATGAGCCAGTTGATCCAAAAAAAGCATATTACATTACTAAAAATGACTTTGTGAGGTTAGGGGTTGAGCCTAAGAATGTAGCTCGAGATATACGTTCAGCTTGTAAGGACTTGCTGAGCAGGATTATTACAATTAAAACGCCAATTGGTGACTTAGACACACATTGGGTGCATAACGTATTGCATTTCAAAAGTGAGGTATTTGAAAGGTTAAAAAAAGAACACCCTGACGCAGAGAGTGACGAGGAATTTATAAATTCATTACGCTTGCATAATCTCATGGACAGCCTACCAATGATTGCTAATAGCGATGATAACTTGATAGCTAGAGTGGTACTACATGAGGATATTATTCCTTATATCTCGCAGTTAAGGGAACAGTTCACACAAATCATGCTGGATGATGTGGTCAATTTCGGTAGTTTCTATAGTTATCGTGTTTACTTAATGATGATGCAGTTTCGTAGTACAGGTATTTGTACTATTAAAATCAGTGACTTGCGTGAAACCTTAGAGTTGAAAGACAAGTATGAGGCAACTAAAGACCTTAGAAAATGGGTAGTTGATACGGCTGTTGATGAGATAAATGAAAAATCCCCCTTCATTGTCACTTATGAGATGACTAAAACGGGGCGGAAGTTTACGCACCTAATGTTAAAATTCAAGCCAAAAAAGGCAAATATAAGTACGATCAAAGACACTATACGCGATCCTAATAACGGTGATATGTTTACGATTGAAGGGTTGTCTGATAAGCAATTAGGGCGTATAGCACGTAATAAGCAGTTCATTGCCGATTATAACCATCTAGTTAGCTCTACCAGTCCAGCAGGTCAAGACCCGAAAGAGTGGGAGTTTGAGATGATTAACCGCCTTAAACGTGATCCAACACAATTTAAGAAACGCCCTATCAGAGAGTACCTTGAATATTAGAACTATGAGAGTGTACTCCGTTGTGTACATGCAGTGACTTTTTATAGGTATATTGAGTTGTTTTTGATTTCTATAAGTTCTGTTTCTTTTGTCATTGCTTATTCTCCTTTACTATGGGTTATAAGCAGTTACAAAAGTTTAGGAAAGTCTCCCTTTAGGCAGACTGGCAAAAAGTCCCTTAAATCCACCGTATAACTTAGTCTAGCCAAAGGCCTCAACATCGAAGTATGGGACAGCTACAATCTGGCATTGTTTGACATACTCCCCTTCCTAAAGTGCATAGATATCTACACAACTTAAAAAGAGCTAAAAAGAATGATAGTATCTTCCAGTATGGCATAGATAAAATGGAGCTAGATACGAGGCTCATCAAACGATATCAACAACTCGTACACAATCACACTCATCCAAATAGTAAAGTACAAGCGGGTATGAAAGCCAGTATTAATACACAAAGTATTTTAGCTCAAACCCAAGCTTTATGGCGATTTGTTCACAATGACAATATCAGTTATCAAGAGCTTAGTAAGCCGTTACTTGAAAATAGCTTACAAGGATGTCGGGAGGAGTGCAAACGCTATGGGCTTGTGATGCATGACTGGTCCCGGATAGCTTTAACTCATAGCAATAAGACAGATACCTATGCAATGAGTCATAAAACAGGGGTTGGATATGAACTGCAATCAAGTATCCTAGTAAGTGACATCAATGGTAGCCCATAGCCACACCGGCTCAAAACCTCATTACAGCAAATAGCGTTCATAGCAGCTATCAGAAGACGTCTACCAAACAAACCCACCTCAATGAATTAACGGATCGTATTGAGTATTTAGACCAGCAGGGATTTGATAAGCCTTTGGTTCATATTATTGATAGAGAAGCCGATTCAGCGTTTCATATGCGTCAGTGGGAGGAAAGTAACCATCACTTTATCATCAGATCCAAAGCAGGCTCTTACCTTGGTTATAAAGGCAAATCTCAGCGCTCTAGTCAGATAGCGGAACAACTCGACTTTGAATATGAACGTCAAGTAAGTTATAAGGGCAGACTTGCCCATCAATACATAGCCAGTGCCAATGTTGTTTTAACACGTCCTGCCAAACCTAAGGCAGTTGATCCTAACACAGGCAAAAGAGTGACGCCTATCAAAGGTGAACCCACCTCGTTAGTGCTTGTTGTTAGCCGAATTTATGATAAAAAAGATAAGCTATTAGCCACTTGGTATCTACTCACCAATCTAAAAGGCGATGAAGTGCCTGCAGGTGAGGTGAGTCAATGGTATTACTGGCGTTGGCAGATCGAGTCGTATTTTAAATTAAAAGTGCAGGTCAGCAAATGAAGCGTACTAGACCCATAACTGCCCCTGCGGTAATGGCTGGTTTGTTCCAATGGCTTAACTTTAACGAGCTCGTTAATCACTACTCCCCTGAGGATCTAAAATACTTTGCTGAGGCGGCTAGAAAACTTGTGTAGATACCTATGCCTAAAGTGAGGGGAGGAAGTCAACAAATGACCTCTATTTATTATCTTTGACACACTTCGGAATGTAAGTGATTATTACAATCTAAATAATCACGCAAGGGGCGTTTATCTATAATCTTGTCCCTTGTTCATCGTCTAAATATTCTCCTATAGGTCGTTTAGTAAAGCGTTCAGGGTCTTTTTTAACCCATTGGACCATGTGACTAATCCAAGCCCCACTTGATTGATTAGCAGGAGCAGAGTTTTGAGCTTATATCAAGCCGTTAATAATCTGTAATGAATTTTTTACTATATACCGCTCTCGCTAATTGTTTATCAGTGTAATTGGTGGACATATCAGCCGTATTAGGGTTTCGGATAGGACTAATATCTTTTTCTCTCGTCTTTGTTTTAACAATATGATAGTAGTAAAAGGGCGTATTTAGTATTTACAACAAACCTTGGGCTATAGCAAATTTTTTAGAACGACTCTTAAGGTAAAATCTAGTTTGGGTTGTGTTGCACTTCAGAGTTGAATCCGCCGTTTTTACTCACCCCATAAATACTGTAATATACGATAGGACGTTGCCCCGTAGCCTGTGATATCAAAAAACGCATGAGCCAACATAAACGGTAGTAACGCACTCACTCGCCATCGATATATCAAAAATACCACCCCCAAACCCGTAATTACAATAGCACTTTCAAGCCCTTGATAAGTATGAAAACTAAACCTCACAAGCAAACTATACGCAATAATCCAGCTATAATACCGCTTTGGCACACAAAACATCAGCCCCAAAAAAAACAGCTCTTCATAAAACCCATTTAACAATGCATAAGCTATCCAAGTAGGCGTTATACCCTGTCCTGAGGCCGACTCTGTGACTTCTTGCTCCGTAATGGGACGAATTAAATTATGAATAAAATCATAGCTACCTGCCACCATATCGGCACTCACACCAAACAATACTGCCAGTGGCAGGGTATAACGATTGATCCGAAAATCAAGCTGGCTAAAATCAAATTGTCGCCATAACAAATAACCACCCGCCACCGCTAGACTAACCACCTCAAAGCCAATATCCCAATAATTATTATTGGCACTAAAACCTAAATCTGTGGCTATCGCTTGCCCCGCTTGATGTAACTCTAAAAAACTTTGTGTGGATTGATAAATTGCCAAGCCGAAGAAAATTGTCGTCAATACAATAATATCAATAAGACCAAGAAATTGACGAGTGGGTTCGGCGGCTGAGAAAATTTTTGTACGAATCATCTCACTCCTTATGAAAATAGAAAAATTATGGTTAGGCAAAATGTTGTTTGGATTCACCATTCTATGTTGCTTCTTTACTTCAGTCTCTTGTTTTATCCATAGAGGAGCGCCAGACCCTACTTAATAGATTTAGACCTTCATCATTACTTATTGGGAAAAAACTATTCCAAGCAGAATGCTTTTCTAAATTTTCACCTTGAGCTTGAATTCAAGTTAGTTATTTACATTACAAATGATATATTATAACATATCACTTTTTACCCAATAGTGATTGTTTATTATTTAAACCCAACTCTCAACTTATTTTTCTAAGGTATTGGTTTACTTAGTTTTTAAAATTTCAGTTAAAACAATTAAAATTTTAAATTCCTTAGATTAACACATGAAGTGCAATACCAAATGTGAGGTGAAAAAAAGACCTAGATGCGCTAGCATCAAAGTCTTTATCCACCGACCAAAGTGAGATTGCAACCATGAACTATACGCATCTAAGCCT
>Ga0208014_1000642_pt1 | contig 13260 bp, 14 predicted proteins | sample 25_taG_FD_184099 | JGI IMG/M metagenome (GOLD analysis project Ga0208014, IMG submission 184099) | Marine viral communities from Cariaco Basin, Caribbean Sea - 25_WHOI_OMZ (SPAdes) (version 2) | ecosystem: Environmental > Aquatic > Marine > Oceanic | place: Caribbean Sea: Cariaco Basin...
AAACAAAGCCTTTTGATTTCTCAAAAGGCTTCATTTTGCTCCCCCTCTTGGGCTCGAACCAAGGACCCTTTGATTAACAGTCAAATGCTCTAACCAACTGAGCTAAGGAGGAATTTCAGTATGTCTTCAGTGTCATTTTAAAAGGTCACTAATACCCTTTTTATTTTTGCTCCTCCTCTTGGGCTCGAACCAAGGACCCTCTGATTAACAGTCAGTTTTAGGATTTTCATGATTGGCTGTAAATAGCTGTAAATGCTGGAAAAAAGGAGGAATTCAGCATTTCTTTATTTGTATATTTTCAGGAAATTTTTGTAAATATCTTATAAATTGTTGCACTTAAATGACACTCGTGCAGAACTAACATTTTCTTCATTTTCTGCATTTTTAATCTGGAAGTGGAGACAATTACATTTTCAAAATGAAGAAAGTTATCTCTCATCCCTGACGATTCTACCTCTCAAACTTCCACTGGAAGTAAATTCGAGTTCACTGTACTCATAGCTTTTTACAAAATTTATATCCTGCCACTCTACAATTAAAAAACCATCTTTTATAGACGCCTTCACCGTTTGCCCATTTTCAGCAGAACCATATACACGTTCACCTCCTTCATCCGTTAATAAGTTTATGAATAGGTTTATTTTGTCAGCGCCAACTGGTACAGATCCGTTGATGCTATCATCATGTAGTGTGGAAAAACTGGTCATGTTATTTTCTAAATCATTATCAGTGTATATTGTTACCCATAATCTAATGCGCTCATTATTAAAACCTCCCAAATCTCCTATTAGGCTTTTATTACTATCTGTAAGTTCTAAACTCAGTTGTAGTTCCTGTGGGAATAGATCAGCTTCATATCGTTCCACTTCTACAGAATTCAGCGTCTCCAAATTCCGGGTATCACCATTGACGGTAATAAATTCCTTTAAACCCGAGATTTTTTCCTCTTCCGGCGAACAAGACGTGAAAATAACGAAGCCAATTAAAAATAAAAGTTTTCTCATCGTTTTAGTCTGATTGTGATTTTGTAGTTAATTAAATTTTTTAAAAGGTTGATCTTTAGTTTTCTCTTATTGCCAGTAATTACGATTGACTTCATCTATAGTAAATGTTATAGTTTATTACATTAATATAAGGACTGACTATTACTTGAGTAGTTTTTTCCCCAAATGGACAACAAAGAGCAAAGCGAAAATGATAAGAAAATTTGCTCCGAATCCTGATACAATAGATTCAAATACGGATAGAGGCCTGTTCAATTCTCCCAATTGTTTCACATAAACTGCTAATAGAATAAAGCCTAACAGAGCAAGAAGGGTAGGAATGAATGAATAGAAATTGTTTTTTTCTGAAGTATTTGCACCATCGAAAGAACCAGAAGAAGTGTTCTCTTTTTTTGATTTTAAAAATCTATATCTACGGGAAATTTTTACTGTCCAGGATTTAATTTCTCTATCGTCCTTATAGATGAAAGTATAAATACCTATTCCTATAGCAACAAACGCTATTAAAAGAACAAGCACAAAATTAACTTGGAACACAAAGAAATCAACCTCGTATAAATTTACAGGTACCTCAACTCCTCTTTTTATGAGCCCGGCAGCTAAGGTTAAGGATTCGGGTTCATAACTTCTGGCAAAAAAGGAATAAATCAGCAGTAATAGGGAGAATAATATTATTGAAACTGATGCCTTTTTATTAGTGTAATTCATAGGATAAAATTTTGAGTTATCATTTGTGATAACCAGTTAGACCAAATATATAGCAATTTTTGAGTTGTCGTAAAAGACAACCAGATGAGAGATGAGACCTTACAGAAAAAAGTAGGTAAACGAATTCGGGAGATTCGCGAACTCAAGAATATCTCTCAACAAGAATTAGCTGCTAAATGTAATTTTGAAAATCCTAATATGTCCCGGCTGGAATCTGGTAGGGTTAATTCCACTCTTTCTACACTGAACAAAGTCGCTAAGGGACTCGAAGTAAATATAGTAGAACTTTTTAGATTTTGAACAGTCTAAAGTGAACCAATTTTTGCACTAATCACTCCAGTAGAGGTTATTGAAAATATCCAAAAAGGCCAGGGTATATTTAAAGTCACTCCTTTTAATGAAGATGCTTCTCTCTCCCAAATCTTTAACGTATACATTTAGATGTTCTGCATCCTCAGAATAATCCAAATAGTCTAATAGGAAACAAGCGTATATTTCTGAGCCAATTTTTTCATTTTTCAGCACCCATTCTTTTACCTCCACCGGGTAATGAGTCTTGTAAGCTTTTAACTGATCCTCAAAATAAGCTTCATTTCTGTGAAATTCTGAAACTGTTTCTAATGCTCGGTAAGTATCAATGAACAGCAATTGGTGTTTACCCAAAGACGGATTAGTTTTTACTCCTGCTAACCAATTATAGTAGAGAGACTGTTCCCTTTTCTCCAGCTCCAAAAAGACTTCAGAATACTTCAAAAGCCACCATTCAATCGTATTCATTGAAAAGAGGCCATTCGTGGAAAGTTCAAATAATTCTATAAGATATGAAGATGAAAAGGTACTCATGCCGCTTTTAATGTTTTCTCTATCAAACTTGTAAACTATGGGACAATCTCAGATTACCGAATTAGATATATAGCTTCTCCTCTTCCCCGGTAAATGATCTTCACCACATTATAAAGAAAAGGCTATTATAATTATCTTGAAAATTTAAAGATTCTGGAAATTGTCCCAAAAACACTACTTAGAAGCTCGTACACGCACCCGCATTTTTATAAAATCCCCTCATCAGCAAAACTGAAATAACCCTCAGGTGTTACTATTAAATGATCAAGTACTTTAATATCCAGTAAGTCACCAGCACTTTTGAGCTTTTGGGTGAGTTGCTTGTCATTTGTACTGGGATTAAGGTTTCCGCTGGGGTGGTTGTGCGCAAGAATTATTGCGGAGGCATTGCACTTCAGGCTTACATTAAAAACAAGTTTAGGATCCACCAATGTTCCAGCCACTCCACCCTTGGAGACAGAATTTACTCCCAATACTCGATTAGCTCTATTAAGCAGTAGAACCTTAAACTCCTCTTGAAGTTCAATCGTAGATTTGTCCCAACAGGCCAGCAGAATCTTATAAGCTGATTCACTGCCATTGACATTTATTTTTTCACGATTTTCATTTGAATATGAAACTCGTATTTCACTTATAGAAATATCTTTCATCTCTCTGGTTTTTATAAAGCAATGGCAGGAATTAACCTGCCATTACCTAACATTTTTTACTCAACACCATTTGTTGAAAATCTACGGGAATTACTCATTTTCAGAATATCTTCAACAGTAGCCCTATTGATATCCTTATCATGAGCTGGCTCCGATTTCTTCTCCTCTGAATACTCATACCTGTAATCCAGTTGAATTACTTCCCCGGTATCTTTGATAGTGTATTCATATGGATCACATTCCACTTTTTCAATTGTTCCAGGCAACTCAGTTCCAATTAAAGCTTTACAAGTGATCTCATCGAAAGTAGATGGAATTGTCGCTTTCTTGGCAGTCACGTAGAACTTATTGGTCTGCTGCGATTTTACCATTTGGATACCTCCCTGCAGTTCAAGTACGAAAAAGGATTCACCGTCCTCACGTACTCTTTCCCTGTAGTTAATGATTCTAACCATAATCTTTGATTTTTGAGTTTAATAATACCCCTTGCTTCAGAAAGTTTTTCTACCTCTCTAAAAACACAGCTATCACCTTGGTTTTCTTCTGGAGGGAAATTAAATTCCTGATAATAAGAGGGCGGGGGGATGTCCCCTTCAAAGATGAAGTGAGGGGCTTGCCACAGGGAAGTCTATGTGCACGAAAACCTTCCAAAAATTTTTAAAAAATTTTAGAATCAGCCGCTTTTTAAAACTGCCTTCTTGTATTATAGATCCCCGTAGAGAAGGGATTATTTTTTAGTAAGAATATGTTACAATTTTCTTAAATTGCTGCCACAGAATAAAACCCTACTTCATTCTGTACCTAAAAACATTCACCCTACATGATCTAATTTAGGTATAGAATTCTTAACTCTCATTTTTGATGAATTTAACTGAAAAGGACAAACAGATAATTAAACAATGCCTGGATGAGGGAAGACCCATACCTTCCATTTACAAACAGAAACTTTTTAATACTGAAGACACTGAATTTGTAGAAGCTACGAAGGACTACAAGTTAATGTATAAAGGTAAAGCAAGAAAAGAAGATATAATTGCTAATACCCCCGCCGCACCCCTTCAGAAAATTAGAAGCTTTAACAGCAATAATAATTTTGATGATAATTGGAGCAACATGCTCATATTTGGTGATAACCTCCTGGCTTTAAAAGCCCTTTATGAAGACCAGCAGGGACCTAATATTTTCAAAACAAAAAACAGGATAAAGCTTATTTACATTGATCCTCCCTTTGCTACTAAACAAGATTTTATGAAGGATAGGGAAAAAGCTTATCGAGATAAGATTATAGGTGCTCAATTTATCGAATTTCTAAGAAAACGCCTTATTTTATTAAGAGAAATCCTTGCGGACGACGGGCTAATTTATTTGCACTTAGATCAAAAAAAGGGACACTATGCAAAGATCCTCTTAGATGAAATATTTGGAGAGCATAATTTTTTGAATGAAATAATTTGGCAAAAAGTAAGAGTCTCAAAAGCTCAGAGCAAAACCTTTGGAGTGGTTCATGATTCTATATTTTTATTCAGTAAAAACAAAGAATCTTATAGCTTTAAAACTCAATATTCTGGTCTATCTGAATCTTATATAAAGTCTCATTATAGTAATATAGAAGAACATTCCGGAAGGAGGTTCCAACTTTGTGATTTAACGCAGGCGGGTCAAGGTCCAGGAAGGTCTTTTGGAGACAAAGGAACAATAGAACCCCCTTCTGGCAAACACTGGATATATAAGCAAGAGAATATTGATCGGTTGTTGAAAGACAACAGAATAGTTTTTACCTCCGGTAAAATGCCACGTTTAAAAAGATATCTTGATGAATCTAAAGGAACTCCAGTGACCGATATATGGGAGGATATTTATCCCATTAATTCTCAGGCGAAAGAAAACATAAATTATCCCACTCAAAAACCTGAAAGGCTATTAGAACGCATTATTAATAGCATAGGGGATAATGAAAACATTGTCTTAGATGCGTTTGCTGGCAGTGGAACTACCTGTTCAGTTGCAGAAAAACTTAAACAAAGGTGGATCGGGATAGACTGCGGAAAGTTATCTATATATACTATCCAAAGTAGAATATTAAATTCTACAGTTGGGATAGGTGCCGATACTAAAGATGACAGGCGAGAAGCCGAAAGAATTGTTGATTTTGAAGAACACTCTAAATCTAATTCAAGGGGTTTATTTCTTATTTATGAAAAGGCTCGCAAAGGAGATCTCCTAATAACAGATGCCTTTCTTAAGAACTTGGCATCATTTATAAACAACAATTTATCGGGAAATAAAGAAGAGGAGTTTTCTTTAGCGTGCCCAGAAGAGAAATTCCGCGTCAAAAATTTAGAAGTCTTAGATAATGAGAATGACAACGACTCCAAGGCCGGTGAGAAAATAGTAAGGGTAGGCAATGTCAAATTTTTAGTTTCTTTTATTCAACCTAAAGAAAAGAAGAAAAAATTAGAAAAACTCAAGGCTAAGGAATTTACACTATATCATGCAGGAATCTATGATAATCAGCTTATCCTGCAGATGAACTGGGAGCAGTACAGACCATTTGTTGCACAGTTGTTTGGTATAAGGTTGAATAAACATACGATTCACACCTTTGAAGTAGATGGTTTCATAGGAGTAAATTCGGTTTATATCTGGGATTATCCTAATCAAAAAGATCTATTATTAGATGAAGAATCTGTAAGAACTTTTCACGAAGCCATGGGAGGTAGAGCAGGTGAAAAGTTCTACGTAGTTGCTCCCATTTCATCTTTAGGCTTTATGCAAGATGAAATTAAACATGGGAATACGACCTACACTTTTCTAAAAGTTCCGCTTTCTGTTTTAATGGCATTAATAAATAATGGGGAACCGGGAGCGTTAAAACAGCCAGCCAGTGAAACTGACGTGAATGAAGTAATGGACGCAATAGGTTTTGATTTCATCTCTCAGCCTGTGGTAGGATTCAAACTTACAAAGGCTAATTCTAAAAATAAAGACCTTTTTAATGCTTCAGAAAATGATTTAATTATTGAAATAACGGAATTTAGATCCAATACCTTGGCTTACGATCCTGAAGACTTTGAGAATTTTGAAACGTTTTCCATGGTAATGATTGATACCAACTATAACGAGGAATACTTCAATTTAAGTGAAATCTTTTGGGCAGACAAAATCGTAGATTCTGAAGCAAAAATAGCAATTATTAGCATTTCTGAAAAAGCTATAAAGGGTGAAAAAATGATGATCATTTTCATGGATAAATATGGCAATGAATTAAAAGTTATACGAACTAAAAAGGACTTTGAATGAGCCTCCAATACAAACAAGACGATTTTGTTCTAAAAGTCAGGGATTTCAGCGATCAAACTAATGCCATAGTTGGCAAGTATGAAGCATACTTAGATGCTATAACAACAGAGCCCTTTGAGCATGTAAGGGAAGCTATTCGAGTAGGTTTAAGATTCCTTGTCTCAAGTCAATATAAAAACACTTATGACCTGGCATTAGAGAATTGGGAGAACAACAGTAAACTCCAGTTGAAATATAATGCATTTGAACAATACCTTCTTAATATTCAAATCCAGGATAGAAAGGCGGTAAGTATGGATTTAGCTACGGGAACAGGGAAGAGCTGGGCAATATATGGTCTGGCTCAGCTTGCTTTAGCAGAAGGATTAGTGGACAAGGTACTGGTGCTTTGCCCTTCTCTTACCATTGAAGAAGAACTTAAAAAGAAATTTGAACGATTGGCTGGAAGTCAAGTTAATCAACAGATTTTAACTGAATTGGGTGCTGTGTATTCAGCACCAAGTATAAAAAATGCCAATGTCCCTATCCTTTCGGGCGATATTTGTGTTGAAAATATACACGCAGTCTACCAAAGAACAGGTTCATCAATACGTGAGAGCTTTGCTGGAAAAGGCCAACGGGTGTTAGTCATTAGTGATGAAGCTCATCATATTTATAGCCCAGAGGAGGCTGGAACAAAACGGTGGTTTGAATTTATTACAAGTCCAGAATTTGAGTTTAGTTATCATATTGGTTTGACTGGAACTCCATATATAAGTAATGACTACTTTCATGATGTTATTTATCGCTATGGGATAAAACAGGCTATTGAGGATGAAATTGTTAAGAAAATTGATTATAAAGTAGAAGAAGCGGACCACCAAAAAGGGTGGGACGAAACCTGGAACAATCACAACAAACTATCTGAACAGTATGCAGGCAAACTAAAACCACTAACTATTGTTGTTGTAGACAAAATATTTAGAACAGTACAATTGTGGAAAGAACTTTCTGAATACATAGCTAAAAAGGAGAACGTATCCTTTAATGAAGCTTCTAAAAAGGTTATTTGGGTAGCTTCAGGAGTTCCAAATGGAACCTCAGGAAAAGCAAAAGAAGAGAAAGCAATAGTTGAGTCAATTCTTGAAAAACCAGAAAAGACAAGAAAGGAAAATTTACTAAAATTAAAAACAGTTGATGAACCAGAGAATCCTGTGGAATGGATCATTTCTGTTGCTATGCTCACGGAGGGATGGGATGTTAAGAACGTTTTCCAGATTGTCCCCCATGAACAGAGGGCTTTTAATTCCAAACTTTTAATATCTCAAGTATTAGGCCGAGGATTACGCATACCCTCAGGGATTGAGCAACCTGTGTATGTTCGAATAAATAATCACGAAAGATGGTCCCAAGAAATAAAAGATCTCTACAATGAAGTTTTAGAACTTGAAAACAGAATTACCTATAGATACTCAAGATCACGAACTAAATTTGAATTTCCTTTATTTAATTTGGATTACCATTCGGATCAGAAAACAACAACCAGCCATCAACAGGCTTCAGGTACAGAACCGGAAATTACAAAACTTAAGCCCCAGCAAAAAAGTAAGGAATCGTACAGCAAATATTCAAGTTCTGGGAAAATCTCTTTTGAAATAGAAATTCAAAACAATGTTTCAATTGAAATTGCTACTCGTCAAATAAAATTATTTTTAAAAGATAAGGATCCGGAAATCTCCAAAAAATGGCCTACAGAGAGGATACGAAACTTTATTACTGAAAAACTGGATAGTTTAGGTTATGATTCATCTTTTGTAAGTAAAGAAAACCTTACGATTTTCAAGCAATCATTTGGACCAATGTTTAGAATAGCGGGGAAAAAAGTGGTAAGAATAATTTTAAAAGCTCATAATTTACGTGAAATTCATTTAGCCGATCTACCAATCCAATCATTTACAGAAAGTAGTTTAAAGCGTAATGGCCATTTATATTATTCCCTAAAGGGTTTAGGTGAGCTTAAAAAGGAGGAATATGCTGTTCTGGAAGAATATTTAACTGATAAAGAATCCATCAAAAATGGTGGTTATACTGCGGTAAAAGAAGTTGCTGCTAAATATGGAGGGAAGATTGATGAGATCGAATTTTTAGAAAATAATTTGATTCAGGTGCCAGATCATGAATTAAGGACAGTCCATAATATTGTTTATGTATCTCATGATCCTGAATACAAGTTCATGGAAACTCTCCAAGTCAACATAGGGCTTTTTGATGCTTACCTTAAATCTCCTGATAAGGGTTTTTACAGTTTCCCTTATTCATACAAACCTGCAGAACAAGGATCTACTCATGTCAAAAGAGCAAATTTCAATCCCGACTTTTTCTTGAAATTGAAAGATAGGAATGAAATTTTAGTTGTAGAAATAAAAGAAGATGGTGATAATGCACCGAAAAATCGGGCAAAATATCGGGATGGTAGAAACCACTTTAATAAACTGAATGAAAAACTTAAAATCCACGGTAAAGATTGGCAATATCATTTTTACTTTCTTTCTCCGGAGAATTATACTGATTTCTTCCAGGCCATTCGTGAGGAGAGGCTAAATTGGACCTCTGTATTGATGCAGGTGTTGGACAATGCTAATTCACCTTTTTAAAACCTTTTGAATGGCTAATCAATTTGGAGGAGAGTGGACGGAAACAAAGATCCGAGTCTTTAAAAAGTATTTATTCGCGTACATGCAAATAATGAAAGGGAAACCTTGGAAATTAATTTACTTTGATGGTTTCGCAGGGTCGGGAGAAATCCAGACAACTGAAGAAACAGAAAAAGTAATTGAGGGTACTGCAAAACATGTTTTAAATTTCCATGAGCCAAGAGAGTTTGACTTATATTATTTTGTAGAAAAAGATCTTAACAATGCTCAATATTTACAGCGAATAGTCAACACGCAGTTTCCTGAAAAATTAAATAAAACTGTTATCCGAGGTGGTGAAGATTGTAACGAGAAGTTGGCTGACATGGCTAATTTTCTGAGAAAACCGGAGGGAAAGAACTATAAAGCAATTGCCTTTATTGATCCTTATGGTATGCAGGTTAAATGGGGTTCTTTGAGAGCGCTTAAGGGTCTAAGTGTAGATTTATGGATATTAGTACCCACTGGTATAGGAATAAATAGATTATTGAAAAATAAAGAAAAATCGAACAAGGTTTGGTTTGAAACATTGGCCAATTTCTTTGGTTTGGATCCAATAGCAATTGAACAAAACTTTTATTACGAAGATCCCCAGATGGACCTCTTTGGCGAACAACGTTATAAAAAAGTGGAAAATGCTGTTGAGGTAGCTGCAGATCTATATAAAGAACAGCTTCAAACAATATTTAAATATGTTTCTAATCCCCTCCCATTGAAGAATAAAAACAATGCTATACTATTCCATTTCATATCAGCTTCCAATGTACCAGTAGCCGTAAAAATTGCAAACGATATTATAAAAAAAGAAATATAGTGGCTAAATCTTCTATAGAATGGACCGAGTTAACCTGGAATCCAGTTACGGGATGCACAAAGGTTTCTGCAGGCTGTAAATTTTGCTATGCAGAAGTCATGTCGAAAAGATTACAATCTATGGGATTGGAAAAATATAAAGACGGATTTAAAAAAGTAAATGTTCACCCAGAAACATTAAATGATCCTTACACTTGGAAGGGTTCAAAAATGGTTTTTGTGAATTCTATGAGTGATCTGTTTCATCCAGATGTTCCTATAGGTTTTATTCAAAAAGTATTTGAAGTTATGAGGGCCAATCCACAACACGTGTTTCAAGTACTTACCAAACGAGCAGACATTCTAAACTACTATGATAGCGAAGGCTGGTTGGATTGGAGCCATAATATATGGATGGGGGTATCAGTAGAAGATGATAGAGTCACAAATAGGATTGATATGCTTTGCAGAACCTCAGCAAGAGTAAAGTTTTTATCGTGTGAGCCTTTAATAGGGCCTTTACCTAATCTTTCTTTAAAAAATATTGACTGGGTAATTGTGGGAGGAGAAAGCGGAAGGAAACCGCGCCCTATGAAAAAAGATTGGGTCGTTGAAATAAAGAACCAATGTAAAAATTCAAAAACTCCGTTTTTCTTTAAACAATGGGGAGGTACTAATAAAAAGAAAACAGGAAGAGAAATTGACGGAGAGGTTTATAGTGAAATGCCAGAGAAATCAATACTTTGTGGATTAAAGAACTCGTAGAACAGTTGGGAAGACTTTTAAAATTTTTAAAAAGAAAGGTTTGGTAGAAAGTAAAATGGCCTCTTATAAATTAACGGGTAGTATTCGGACTGATAATATCGGTACACAGATATTAAATGATTTTTTTACTTATGCCTCTACTTTTCAGAATCGCCCTTTTAACCTGGATTTGGAAAATCTCTATTGGATAGACGCTAATCTGACAGCGGAACTTTTTCTTTATTGCCATTTGCTTAGAAGACAGAATGGTTTAAGATTCTTTATAGATTACTCCTCCTTACATGGGCATTTGAACGTGCTTTCCCGAAATGGTTTTGCTTATTACATAGTCTCTGAAGAACATAGGCATCATTTTCAAAAAGAGGATACGCGTAATTCAGTTATTCCTCTAAAAGCCTTTAAAATAGAAGATGCCGACAGGTTTGTGGATTATATCAATAGTAAATTTTTAAAACAAAGAGGCTTAGATTCCTTAGACAGAACAACTAAAGACAAAATTAAAAGTAGTTATTTAGAGATATTTGATAATGTTGGAATTCACGCTAATTCCAAACAACCAATTTTTGCTTGTGGTCAATACTTTCCTGCTCAAAACGAATTGAAATTTACTTTAACTGATTATGGAGATGGTTTTTTGAAAAAAATTGCACAACGCACTATTAAAACCTTAAAAATTTCCTCAGGGGACAAGGCTATTAGTTGGGCTGTCCAGGGCAATACTACCAAGGACAACGTAAACGGTGGTAATGGTTTAAAAAAAATAATGATGTACTGCTATAAAAATAATGGCTGTTTAAGTATTGTTTCTGATGGCTGCTTTTGGTCCCTCGATAATAGAAAAATCTCTAATTACACTCTGCGTAATCATCGGAAAGGCGCCACTATTCATTTAACTTTTCGTAATTTAACAAAATAACAGTACTTTTGCCGACCTTTTCTATTATATTTATTTCGTGGGGAGAATTATAAACATTAGCAAAGTAATCGGCACTTCTAATGCCGTTATTCAGAAATTTGGAAATCAAATTTTTGATGAGGCTTTTCCATATCTCCTTCAGGGCGAATCAATAACTTTGGATTTTCAAGGTATTACAAATTTAACTTCTGGTTTTTGTAATGCTTCCATCGGTAAGTTATATTCTACGTTCCCTGAAATATCTGAAGACCTTATTGAGATTGTGAATTTCGAGACTAATAGCATTTGGTCAGAAAAAATCTTAGATGCAATAGAGTTGGCTCGAAATCCAGAAAGAGCTCAGGTTCTTGACGAAGCTTTATTAGCCTTGTTTGAAGAATAATATGCCGTACAATCTTATTAAGCTTTCTGACTTTGACCCTGAATCCGTTCCCTTTATTTTTATAGACGCCAATATTTGGATAGCATCTCTCCAAAATAATAATTTTTCAACCACTCCACGGGAATATCTCCCTTATATTTCAAAGTTTGATGCTATAGTAAATTTAAACACTTATAGCGAGCCAAAGTTGATAAAGAAGCTGAAAAACCAGCCGAAGATAGTAATGACAAATATGTTAATCTCTGAAACAATTAATGCTTACTTAAGAAACATTGCAATGAAAGCTTTTTTGGGGAAAGACAATGGAAACTTTAAAAAAGAATATCGGGAAGAAAAATATTCGGATTATGATAAGCAGTTAAGAACTATAACAAGTGATATTGAAGCTTTGGCATTTTCTATGACATTTATTGATGATAGTTATAGTGCATTGGAACCAATTGGACTCTTGAATGAAATCAACAGGGAGGTAGATTATAATGATCTTTATTACGCTAAGCTCTTAGGAATGCTCGGAATACCCATCATGACACATGATAAAGATTTTTTCTTTCCAGACGTAACTATTATCACTAACAATAATAAGCTATTGACCAGACGATAACATTATAAAGATAATGGGTCATTAACAAATGTTATCAATTTAAAACAAGCCCAGCTTTTCAGCTGGGCTCTTCTCAACTCAAAAACCAGGTGTAATTAGAATCACCTCTGGTTGCTTTTGAGATGCCTTGTGCAAAAGCATAGGCATTTTCTCCCCTATCAAGGAAAGTGTCTATATAGCTGCTCTTATTAGCTCCTGTGAGCAGGTTATAAGCATTCCACAAGCTAATTTCACCGGAAGCGTCTTTGCAGAAACTTTCATCTTGGTAATAGTCTTTAGCAACTGTTGTAAAATGATTGTCATTAAGCAATAATTGTGGTAACTGGGACTTCTCTGCTTTAGGTAAGTAGTTGTAAAGCTTCGCCTTTCCTAAAAGTTGTGCAAACTGGGTTTCAGTCAAACTCCTTTCAGTCAAATATTCCATTCCTTGTATATGCTCTTTTATGCTATAGGTCTGAATGGCCTGCAGCATGATTCTTTCCAATTCCTGATGAGAGTGGCTATTTCGGAGTGACCGTGCCACCTATTTCGGTTCAAACAGTGCCACTTTGAAAGATCATACAATGATATAAAAAATTAATGTTACTCGTTTTTTAGAACACCCTTTCTTAGTGATTCTCCTTT
>Ga0208014_1000655_pt1 | contig 13021 bp, 7 predicted proteins | sample 25_taG_FD_184099 | JGI IMG/M metagenome (GOLD analysis project Ga0208014, IMG submission 184099) | Marine viral communities from Cariaco Basin, Caribbean Sea - 25_WHOI_OMZ (SPAdes) (version 2) | ecosystem: Environmental > Aquatic > Marine > Oceanic | place: Caribbean Sea: Cariaco Basin...
TTATAATGTCGGTGTAGTTTTTCGGCATCTTTGTATGCGACTCACGGCCAAGTTTTTCCAGTATGTCTACAGACATGTTGATACTGGCCAGCGGGTTTCTTAACTCGTGGGCCAGGGTTCTCGCTATCTCTCCTTTAATAGAAAGTTTTTCCGCAGTAATTAAGGCCTGCTGTGTCATTTTTTGAGACTGAACATTTCTGAGGAGAACAATGTACTCTACTACATTTCCTTTTTCATTTCTCATAAACACCTTGCCCCGTGCATTATAACATTCCCATTGTTTTTCATGTGCTTTTAACCTGAACTCTACTTCTAGCACATCATCATCAGAGCTTCTTAAAAGTCCGTTGTGAAAGCCCAGGGTTTTCTGCCGGTCCTGAGGATGGATTAAAGGGAAGATATCAGGTAATGACATACCCTCAATTTTCTCCACAGTCATACCTTCTTCAGCCGATATATCTCTGTTGATGTATCTTATTTTTTCGGTATACAGGTTGAAGATCATTATCACATCTGGTGAAGTTTCTACCAGTTGCTTTTTAAACCTGCTGTTTTCCTTTAATTTTTGAGCCTTTAATTTATTCCTTGTAATATTTTCAAGGGAACAGATGAGAAGACCTTTTTGACGCCTCCCCGAAATTTGGAACCAGTTATTTTTACCGTTACGATCTACTTGGATTTCAAAATCGGTAGATTCTCCTGTCAGCATCGTTTGCTTCAGGGCCTCAAAAATCCCTTTTTCGGTTGCGCCAGGATTATATTTTAGAAAACTGCGACCTACCATTTGAGGTTGGTTGTAGTAGCGGTTGATAATTTTATTTACTCTTACATAGGTGAAATCTACAATGTCATAGTTCTCTCCAAAAAGTGGTTTCATTACAAAGATGCCCTGTTTTACTGTATCAAAAACCATCTGAAGCAGTTCATTATTTTCCTCCAGCTCATGGGTACGGCTTTTTACTTTTAGTTCAAGATCCTCGTTTAATTTTTGCAGCTTTTCTTCGGCTTCTTTACGCGGGGTAATGTCTGAGAAAAGGCAGGCTACTTTTCTGCTTTTTGAACTTCCTATGGGAAAGGCGTATACATCAAACCACCGGTGATGTGCAACAGCGTAATCTTCAAAGCGTACAGCTTTTCCTGTAAAAGCGACTTTTCCAAGAGTATTAAACCAGTGGCTCTCATGATCGCGATAAAATTCCCTCATTGTTTGGCCCAGCGGGTTTCTCAAACCGGTATGTTTTTCAAACGCCGGATTGACTTCAACAAAAAGATAATCAATAGGATTCTTTTGCAGGTCAAAGATCATTTCAACCACTCCAAATCCCTGATCTAATGAATTTACCAGGACCCTATAGCGGTTAAGGCTTTCCTGCAGCAGTTGTTCTTTTTCGAGCCCCAGGTCTTTTCTACCCTTAACGCTGGAATTATCTACAGGTTTGGCAAGGGTAAGAATAAAACTTTCCTTGCGACCCTTAAAGCCGTCATACTTGCGAAATTCAAATTGAAAACTTTTCCAGTGTCCAAAAGAAGATTTCACCCGTATTATCTTTGTTCCTTCTTGGGGATTTGAAGGGGGGTGAGATTTTTTCAGAAGCTGTAAAAAAAACGGGTAATCTTCAGGATGGATCTTCTCCCGGTAAAAGTTGTCGCTGTCTTCTTTAACAGGAGAACTGTCTTTGAAGTATTGCAGAAACCGGTAATTTACTGCCTCAATGGAAAGATCTTCCGCAGAAAAAATAAACAGAAGAAATTCCTGATTATCACGCCCATTAAAAGCACTGGAGAGGCTGTGCGCAGCACCAGTAGAAATTTCATCTGGCATAAAAGTAGTTTTTTGCATCTAAAAAATATTAGACAGCAGTTCTTTCGTTCTGCTCATTCCGATATTAGGCTATTAGGGGGAGTAAGTTAAAATTAGGATAAATTTTTAATAACTCAACCATCACACTACTAGATTTTTACAAAAAAATATCTTATATATACCCGGAAGCTGCGTACCTACCGTGTTTTCTCACAGAAAAATTTTCAATTTATTTGCTCAGTTTGTAAAAATCTGCATCAATAGGGGAGGTGTAGCATGTTACTTGGTAGTTTACAATAAGTTAAATGTCCTCTCTTAGAGGAGATAAACGTCAAATTTTTTGGATTAAAAGTGCAGGGTATCCGTAGATCTTCCCTGGATTATCTTACAGTGGCTTAACTATTTATTAAGAAAATCTTATCTTAAAACAGGACCATTAAAAATGTAGAATCGAGTCTATTTTTTCTTCTTGCCATTGTAGTTTTTGTCGCCGCGGGTCTTTGGTTTCTTGTACTTTTTCTTGATCTCCCGGCGATAGGATCCGCCTAAGTTCACTTTTTTGTTCTTATCCTTTTTGTCGTGAAAAGCAGGGCCCGGTTGATCTTCATCTGAAGATTTATTCGGATTGTAAATTTCATCAGATTTGGGCTGTTCTTCCGGAATGAGTTCTGTAGATACTTCTACAGCATCGGGCAAAGTTTGAAAAGAGATCTTCAGGTCCATCAAAGATTCTATCTTCTCAAGATCTTCTGTTTCCGAAGGAGTTGTGAAAAGTATGGCGTGTCCTTCTTTTTCGGCCCTTCCTGTACGGCCAATGCGGTGTATGTAATTTTCGGGGTAGGCAGGAGTATCAAAGTTAATGACGTGGCTCACCTGTTCAATATCGAGACCTCGTGCCATAACGTCTGTAGCTACGAGTATGCGGCAAAATCCGTCGCCAAACTGCCTTATGCTCCTCAAACGGTAGTTCTGTGTCTTGTTAGAATGGATCACGGTACATTCTTCGGGGAAAAGAGGATCGAGGTTTTGAAAAAGCCGATCGGCTATTCTTTTGTTCCCAGCAAAAATGAGCACCTTGTGAAAGGTTTCTTTATTGGCTAGCAGGTGTTTTAGAAGATTCACCTTGGTGTAAAAGTTTGGAACTTCAAAGCCTTCCTGGTTGATGTTTTCCAGCGGGGCACCACTGGCGGCTACCGATACAGTTTCGGGATTTTTAAAGTTTTCCTGAATCAGTTTCTCTACATCGGCAGTCATGGTGGCCGAGAACATAATGTTTTGCCTGTTGGCCGGGAGCAGCTCCAAAATATTCGTTAGCTGAAACCTAAAGCCCAAGTCAAGCATCACATCAACTTCATCTATCACCAGCTTTTGAACAGATTTTAACTGCAGGTCGCGGTTTATGGCAAGATCATAAAGTCTTCCCGGTGTAGCAACCAAAATATCCAATCCCTGGGCTACCAGTTGTTTTTGAGTATTAATGTTGGTGCCACCGTAAATACCAAGAATACGTGTGTTTATGTACCTGGTAAGCTTTTCAAGTTCTTCTGCAACCTGCACCACAAGCTCACGCGTAGGTACCAGAATGAGGATCCGCGGGTTCTTTTGTTCAGAATATTTAAGGGCCTTTAAAAGGGGAAGAAGGTATGCAAGGGTTTTTCCTGTACCTGTCTGGGCAATTCCCACCATATCCCTTCCCGAGAGAATTACAGGTAAAGATTGCTCCTGGATTGGGGTAGGAGTAGAGATCTTTTGATCTTCAAGTGCATTTAATAAGGGAGTAGTAAGGTTGAGGTCCTGAAAAGTCACGCAGTAAAATTTAAGGGGCAAAGTTAAACTTAAATTATTGAAAGCCTATGGGTTTTGTTTAAGCTAAGGCTATCTTTATTTCTTCCCGGCCTATTTTGTATTTTTGACTGCTAATTTTACTACTATGACAAAGATCCTAGCTTTTGCCGGCTCCAGCAGCCCAACATCTATCAATCACCAGTTAATACTCAATGTAACCCGGCGAATTTCAGATCATCAGGTAGAGGTGCTCGAGCTTAACGAGCTGGATATTCCTCTTTACAGCATTGTAAAGGAAAAAGAAGGCTTCCCCGAAAACGTCAAGTTTATTTATAAGAAAATTGTTGAGGCTCCTGCTCTAATTATAGCAGTGAATGAGTACAACTCCAATGTTTCGGGCTTTTTCAAGAATATTATCGACTGGCTGTCACGGGTTGAAAAGAATTTTCTCGGCGGCAAGAAGATACTTTTAATGAGTACCTCACCGGGTAAGCGCGGTGGTGCTTCGGCTTTAGAATACTGCAAGAACCAGTTTCCGCGTTTTGGAGGTGAAGTGGTAGAGAGCTTCAGCCTGCCGCAGTTCTATGAAAATTTTGATTCCGAAAAAGGTGTAGTGATCAATGAGATTTTCGACCTGGGCATCATTGATGTGATCACTTCTTTTTCTCAAAATATTAAGGAAGCAGCGGAGTGAGGATATCCAAAAAGGTCAAATTTGACAAAGATTTTCCCATTAAAAAGGCGCTGTTGCACTGGGCCCGCCAGTTCAATGAAGTGGTGTGGCTAGACAGCAATGAACATGAAGACGGCTACTCGAATTTTGAGGCTTTACTCGGTGTAGATGCCTTTACAGCCATACAGACCGATGCTTCGGAAGCTTTTGACAAGCTGAAAGAATACCAGGAAACCACCGCCGACTGGATTTTTGGGTATCTCACTTATGATCTCAAAAATGACGTGGAACACCTGAAGAGCAACAACCACGACGGACTCTTTTTTCCTGAATTGTTCTTTTTTCAGCCGAAGAAGATCATTACTTTAAAAGGAAATGAACTCGAGCTGAATTATCTCGGGTTAGTAGATGATGAGCTGGAAGAAGACCTGGAACAGATCCTTCAAAAAGGGCATTTTCAGGAGGAAATTTTCCCAGTGGTGGAAAACGAGATTAGGCTAAGACCCCGAATCTCAAAAAAGGCTTATTTGCTTAAAGTTCAGGAAATGTTGGGGCATATTCAGAGGGGAGATATTTATGAAGCCAATTTTTGTCAGGAATTCTATGCTGAAAGTGCCGTTTTTGATCCATTTCAGAAATTTTCAGCCTTAAATGATATTTCCAAACCTCCTTTTGCCACATTTTTCAGAAATAACGATCATTATTTGCTATCAGCTTCGCCCGAAAGATACCTTCAGAAGAAAGGTGATCAATTAATTTCCCAGCCCATAAAAGGAACTGCGCCCAGAGCCCTTTTTGATCCCGAAAAAGATAAAGAACTTGCCCTGCAGCTTGAAAGAGATCCTAAAGAAAGATCTGAAAATATCATGATTGTAGATCTGGTTCGCAATGACCTTTCAAAAACAGCAAAAAAAGGCAGTGTTGAGGTAACCGAACTTTGCAGGGTGTACAGCTTTAGGCAGGTGCACCAAATGATATCTACTGTAAAAGCAAGGCTGGAGGAAGGTATACCTGCAGTTGAGGTGCTGCGCACTACTTTTCCTATGGGGAGTATGACGGGAGCTCCCAAGATCTCGGCTATGGAGATCATTGAAGAGCTGGAAGAGACCAGGCGTGGCCTGTATAGCGGGGCGGTAGGATATTTTGATCCTGCAGGCGATTTTGATTTTAACGTGGTTATCCGCAGTATCTTATACAATCGGGCCTCAAAATACGTGTCTTTTTCGGTAGGTAGCGCCATCACGTCGCGTTCCATCCCCGAAAATGAATATGAAGAATGCCTGGTCAAAGCCGCAGCATTGAAAAAGGTGCTGGAGGAGCACGATTAAAGGGAATTCTTCAGAAAAAAGAGTATTGCAACCCATCCATTTTGATATCTTTGAGCCTATGCTGTCAAAGTTCAAAAAACACCTTGAGGAACAGTTCCCTAAAACCCTTACACGCAAGATACTTCTTGCCGTGAGTGGCGGTGTAGACAGTGTGGTGCTGGCCCATTTGTGCCGGCAGGCAGGGCTCGACATAGCTCTTGCCCACTGCAATTTTAACCTGCGGGGAGAAGAGAGTGAAGGCGACGAATCTTTTGTTCTGGAACTTGCAGATGCGTTGGAATCCGAAATTTTTATTGAAGGTTTTGAAACTGAAGCTTATGCTGCCGGGAAGAAAATTTCCATTCAAATGGCGGCAAGGGAGCTAAGGTACAATTGGTTTAGGGAGCTGCGAGAAACATTACAGTTCGATTATATTTTTACCGCCCATCACGCCAATGACAACCTTGAAACTGTTCTCATTAATTTTATAAGAGGAACAGGGCTGGAAGGCCTCACGGGAATTCCAGATGTTAATGATTGTGTGATTCGGCCGTTACTGCCTTTTTCGCGGGAGGAAATAGAAAAATACGCTCGTGGGCAGGAGCTTCAGTGGCGTGAAGACAGCAGCAATGCATCTACCAAATACTTCAGGAACAAAGTTCGGTTGGAGGTGATCCCTACATTGCTGGAAATGAATCCGCAGTTATTGGAGAGTTTCGCTAAAACCCGAAGTCATCTGCAACAAAGTTCCCGGCTTATTGAAGATTATGTTTCGGTGATTTTTCCGAAGGTGGCAAAGCAGGAAGAGTACGGCTATTCTTTTAAGGTTAAATTGCTGCAGGCCCTTCCCAGTACAAAAGCCGTGATGTACGAACTTTTTAAATCTTTTGGCTTTACCGAATGGGAGGATGTGCACGGCCTGCTGGAGTCACAACCCGGAAAAATCGTCTACTCAAAAACCCACAGGCTTATAAGGGGGCGGGAAGATTTACTGCTCACCGTTGTTTCCCCGCTCGAAGATAAAATCTATACCATCAAAGAAGATGAAGAAGTGGTGATGCTGCCCATGGGTACTTTTCAGTTTGAACCGGCAGAAGAGCTGGAGAAAAGCGATACTACCGTCATCTTTCTTGATCGGGACAAGCTGCAATTTCCCCTCACTGTAAGAAAATGGCAGCAGGGCGATTATTTTTATCCGTTTGGGATGAAAGGGAAGAAAAAAATAAGCAAGTTTTTCAAAGATGAGAAGTTATCTTTGCCACAAAAAGAAAATTGCTGGTTGCTGTGTTCGGGGCAGGAAATTGTTTGGGTAATAAACTACCGCGCCGATGCACGCTTTGCTGTTGAAGACAGTACACAGGAAATTCTGAGATTAAGTTACACACCATGAGATTACCGATTCTTTTAATTGTTTTCTTTTTAAGTTTTTTTAATGCTGAAGCCCAGATCTTTGACCCCAATAACCTGGGGCAAGGCATGGAAGACCCTATTGAATGGGAGGCCAGGGTAGAGCAGGAGAACGATTCAATATACCAGCTCGTATTTTTGGCATTTTTGGAACCCGGCTGGCACCTCTATTCCCAAGAGGAAGTGAAGATTGACATTGCACCTATTCCTACAGCGTTTACTTTTTCTGAAGCTCCCGGAAAATTTGAACTCGTGGGGCCTACCGTTGAACCCGATGTTCCTGCGCTATATGATGCGGTGTTTGAAGCCGACATTACGTACTTTGAAGGGGAAGCTGTTTTCAAACAAAAGATCAAAGTGCTGGATTCAACTGATCTGTTGATCACTGCGGAAGTTTACTTTTCGGTTTGTGACGATGAAAAATGTCTTCCGCCCGAAACAAAGCGGTTTACTTTCAACATAGGAGAGAATCAGGTAGAAGAAGGTTTTACAGATCTGGAGGTTTCAGATAAAGATCAGCGGCTTACCGAAGCTCTGCATATTGATGTAAAAGGAGTGGGCGGAGTAGATATTGCTGATGAAAAAGGGCATAATTACACCACTATTTTTTTCCTGGGTTTTATTGGCGGCCTTATCGCATTGCTCACGCCCTGTGTGTTCCCAATGATTCCCTTGACCGTTTCCTTCTTTACAAAAGGTGCAAAAACGCGTAGAAAAGGCCTGGTAAATGCAATCATGTACGGCGTATTTATTTTTCTTATTTACCTTTTACTCAGTTTGCCGTTCCACCTGCTCGATTCGCTTGATCCCGGTATCCTCAACAACATTTCTACCAACACAACATTGAATATTATCTTCTTTGTGATCTTTATAATTTTCGCTTTTTCATTTTTTGGGTATTACGAGATCACCCTGCCCAGTTCCTGGAGTAATAAAATGGACGACAAGGCTTCCAGCTTTGGAGGGGTTATAGGCGTTTTCTTTATGGCGCTTACCCTGGCGCTGGTATCTTTCTCCTGTACAGGACCCATTTTAGGATCTCTGCTGGGAAGTTCCCTTACTACCGATGGTGGTGCAATTCAATTATCTTTCGGGATGGGAGGCTTTGGGCTGGCCCTGGCGCTTCCGTTTGCATTGTTTGCACTTTTTCCCAACTGGCTCAATTCGCTGCCAAAAAGCGGTGGCTGGCTCAATTCAGTAAAAGTTGTGCTCGGTTTCATCGAACTGGCACTTGCATTCAAGTTCCTTTCCAATGCCGACCTGGTGCAACACTGGGGGCTTCTAAAAAGGGAAATTTTCATTGGCATCTGGATCGTTGTAGGCATAGGTTTACTGCTCTATCTCTTTGGAGTGCTGCGCTTTCCTCATGATGGGCCAAAAACAAAATTAGGTAAGGGAAGGTTGCTGTTGGGTATTGCAACCCTCGCTTTTGTGGTTTACCTGGTGCCCGGCCTCACCAACACGCCTGCAGCCAACCTTAAGTTGCTTAGTGGTTTCCCGCCACCTTTGTTTTACAGCGTCTACGAAAAAGAAACCGAAGGGCCTTTAGGTTTGAAGGCTTACAAAGATTTTGATGAAGGCGTTGCGGCAGCAAAAGCTGAAAATAAACCCATTCTACTCGATTTTACCGGCTGGGCCTGTGTGAACTGTCGAAAAATGGAGGAGCAGGTTTGGAGTGACCCTCAGGTTTTTGATCTCATGCAGGATGAATTTGTGCTCATTTCCCTTTATGTAGATGACCGAAAAGAGCTGCCCCAAGATCAAAAGTTTAACTATCAGAAGCCTACAGGGGGAATTAAGAAAATAGAATCCATAGGAGACAAATGGGCTACTTTTCAAACCCTTAACTTCCGGAATAACTCCCAGCCGTTCTATGTTTTGCTAGATCACAACATGAACATGCTCAATCAACCGGTTGGATATACGCCAGATTCAGAAGAGTTTGCAAACTGGTTAAGTGAAGGTGTAGAAGAATTTAACGCCCGGTAAAGTTTACCGGCAGCAGGTTTTTGAAAGGAATTTCTATCTTTAGGGACTTCAAAACTTAGCTTACAGATGAAATTTTTCAAAATTTATTTCCTGCCGGTGCTGTTTGTGCTGGTTAGCAGCCGTGGATTAGCACAAACCGCAACCGAATATGAAGTCAAAGACCACTACACCAAAAAGGAGGTGGTCATTCCTATGAGAGATGGTACAAAGCTTCATACCACCATCTTTTCCCCAAAAGATACTTCAAAGGAGTATCCAATTCTCATGACCCGCACGCCATATAGCTCAAGGCCGTATGGAGAAGGGCAGTTCCGGTCACAGTTAGGGCCCAACGAATATTTGATGAAGCAGGGGAATATCTTCGTGTACCAGGATGTGCGTGGCAGGTGGATGAGCGAAGGCGTGTACGACAATATGCGGGCTTTTATTCCGAAGAAAAAAGGAAAACAGTTTGATGAAGCCAGCGATACTTATGACACTGTAGAGTGGCTGGTGAAGAATGTTAAGAACAACAATGGTCGTGTTGGCCTTTGGGGTATTTCCTATCCCGGTTTTTACGCCACTTATTCCCTTTTGGCCAATCACCCGGCAATAAAAGCGGTTTCGCCACAGGCTTCTATCGGGGATTTCTTTTTTGATGATTTTCACCACAACGGTGCCTATATGTTGAGCTACTGGAGGGCTACGGCTGTTTTTGGATATGAAAAAAGCACCCCCAGCGATACAGCCTGGTATTCTTTTCCCGAGCTCAATACCAAAGATCAATACCAGTTTTTCCTCGATGCGGGGCCTCTTAAAAATCTCGATAAGTATTACGGAGAAGACAATGTTTTCTGGCAACAGCTTAAGGAGCACCCTAATTACGACGAGTTTTGGCAAAAACGCGGAATTGTACAGCATTTAAAAGATATAAAACCTGCAGTGATGGTTGTGGGCGGCTTATTTGATGCCGAAGATCTTTACGGGCCGTTCAATATTTATGAGACCATCGAGAAGAATAGCGATACTTTTAATATGCTTGTAATGGGGCCCTGGAGCCACGGTGACTGGGCTCGTAAAAAAGATCGGCAGGCTATTGGGAATGTGTATTTTGGCGATAATATTTCTGAAAATTATCAGAAGGAAGTGGAGACCCTCTTTTTTAACCACTTTTTAAAAGGAGAGGCTGATGAATCTCTTGCGCTTCCTGAAGCTTACATGTTCGATACCGGCTTGATGGAATGGAAAACCTATGAAGCCTGGCCTCCAAAAATGGCAAAAAAGAAGGCCTTTTACCTGGGTGATGATCAGCAGCTAATTGCAGAGCCTGCAACTGTACCTGCTGTTACCGCTGGTGCCGAAACATTCATTAGCGACCCGGCGAAACCTGTGCCTTATTCTGAAGATATCAAAATGGTCTTTACTCCGCGGAAGTACATGACCGATGATCAACGTTTTGCTGCACGCCGCCCCGATGTGCTTGTTTATGAGTCTGAAGTTTTAGAGGAAGACCTCACTTTGGCCGGAGAAGTGCTGGCAAAATTGCAGGTGGCCACCACAGGGACAGCGGCCGACTGGATTGTGAAAGTTGTTGATGTTTTTCCACCCGATGCCGAAGATTTCGAAGAAACACAGGATTATCTCTCTATGAGCAATTACCATATGATGGTTCGCAGCGAAGTTATAAGAGGCAGGTTTAGAAACAGTTTTTCCAATCCCGAGCCTTTTGAACCCAACAAGAAGACGCAAGTAAACCTGCAACTTCAGGATGTGCACCACACCTTCAAAAAAGGTCATAAGTTGCAAATTCAGGTGCAAAGCAGCTGGTTTCCGTTAATCGATCTCAATCCGCAGACCTACCTAGACAATATTTTTGAAGCCGAAGAAGAGGATTTTCAAAAGCAAGAACACAAAGTCTATCACGATTCCCAGATTATTTTCTCGGTGCTGGAATAAATTACTGAGGTGTCAAAAATGCCATTTTTGACACCTCTTTTTCTTTGACTGTGCCGCTGTAGGATTGCAGTTTATTTACTATTTTCAACATTCAATTTTCAGGATCAAATTATAGTGCCCATGAAGATCAAAATCATCAAAAACCTGCTTTTACCTGTTATTATTCTGGGCTTTTCTGCCTGCAGGAATGCTTCAGAAGAAGCAGAAATCACTTCGGAAGAAATTCAGCAGGAAACAGCACAATTAAATCTCTTTTTTGAGGAGGAATTTCAGAAAGATCTTGCCGATTCTCCCATGCTGCAAACCCGCCTCGGAATAAAAACGAATTATGATTCCTGGGACGATTTTTCGCACTTACGCTACGCCGAAGACCTTAAAAAGGCAAGGCAAAGGCTCACTTTTCTTAAAGATGAAATAAATCCTGAAGCTCTTGAAGGGCAGGCAGCACTCAGTTATAAACTCTATCGCCAACAGCTTGAAAACGAGATTGAAGATTACGATTTCAGGCTTTACAACTACCCGGTGAATCAAATGTTTGGGGTTCATGCGCAGTTGCCGGCATTTTTGATCAATATGCATAAGATCGATTCGGTAAGTGATGCAAAAGCATACATTGCCCGGCTCAACAAGATCCCCGCAGTAATAGACGATGTAATAAAAGGGCTTGAACTACGGGAAATGAACCAGATTATGCCGCCGGCTTTTGTGTTTGCACAGACGGTTGAGGCTTCCCAAAATCTGCTGAAAGGGCGCCCTTTTGAGAAATCGGCCGAAGCAAGTACTCTTTTAGAAGATTTTCGCAGTAAAGTGGAAAAGCTGGAGGTTCCGGAAGCTCAAAAAGATAAATTGATCCTGGAGGCTCAGGAAGCCCTGCTTACTTCAGTTAAACCGGCTTACGAAAACCTGATTGCAAAGCTAAAGGATCAGCAACAGCGTGCTACAGCCGATCATGGTGCGTGGAAATTTCCGAAGGGAAAAGCCTTTTATGAGAATGCATTGAAAAGGACTACCACTACCGGTTTATCTGCTGAAGAGATCCACGAAATTGGCCTTAGCGAGGTGGCGCGTATTCATAAAGAAATGGAAGATATTATGAAGCAGGTGGGTTTTGACGGCAGCCTGAAGGATTTTTTCCAGTTTATGCGTGAGGATGACCAGTTTTACTATGAAAATTCAGAAGAAGGCAGGCAGCAGTATTTAGCCGAAGCCAAAGCGGCAATTAATAAAATGAAAGGGCGTCTCGACGAGCTGTTTTTAACGCAACCCGAAGCAGATATTGTGGTGAAGGCCGTTGAGCCTTTCAGGGAGAAAAGTGCAGGGAAGGCATTTTATCAGCAGCCTGCGATAGACGGCTCCCGCCCGGGAACTTACTACGCCAATCTTTATGATATGGAGGCCATGCCCACTTATCAGCTGGAAGCGCTTGCCTATCACGAGGGCATACCCGGGCACCACATGCAGCTTGTCATTGCCCAGGAACTGGACAGTTTGCCGATGTTCAGGAAATTGGGAGGATACGGTGCATACGTTGAAGGCTGGGGCCTTTACAGTGAATTGGTGCCGAAAGAAATTGGTTTCTATGAAGATCCTTATTCCGATTTTGGAAGACTGGCTATGGAACTCTGGAGATCAATCAGGCTGGTGGTTGACACCGGAATTCATTCTAAAAAGTGGACACGTGATGAGGCTATAGACTATTACGTTCAAAATTCCCCTAACGCCGAAAGTGATGCGGTAAAAATGGTAGAGCGGCACATAGTAATGCCGGGACAGGCTACTGCCTATAAGATTGGAATGAACAAGATCCTGGAATTGCGGGAATATGCAAAAAAGGAATTGGAAGAAGATTTTGATATTCGGGAATTTCATGAGGTAGTCCTTACCAACGGGGCTGTTCCATTGAATATACTCGAAGAACTGGTTGTAGAATGGGTTAATAATAAAAAAGCTTGAAAACAAAAGACACGGCCGAAGAGTTAAGGCTCTTAAGGCTTAAGAATCAAACAGGAACAGAACTGGAAATCCTCAATTTTGGAGCTACGATCTTCAGTTTAAAGATTAATGGTACAAATGTAATTGTAGGGCCTTCCCGTCCGGAAGATTACCTCTCTGAGGCCTACCACC
>Ga0208014_1000657_pt1 | contig 12989 bp, 9 predicted proteins | sample 25_taG_FD_184099 | JGI IMG/M metagenome (GOLD analysis project Ga0208014, IMG submission 184099) | Marine viral communities from Cariaco Basin, Caribbean Sea - 25_WHOI_OMZ (SPAdes) (version 2) | ecosystem: Environmental > Aquatic > Marine > Oceanic | place: Caribbean Sea: Cariaco Basin...
GCCACTACCATAAACCATAGCGCCCAAACTAGCAGCATAAGCGCTGAGATAAATACGCGCTCTACCAACAGTAAAGCGACTGCGAATAGCATTAGCGCAAAGCCTTGCTTCACCCAGTTCATCCACATGCCTGCTTTCGGCATGATGCTGCCTTGGGTCGCGCCCAATAGAATAAGCGGTGCTGATAGACCAAAGCCCAGCATAAATAAGGCGCCGAAGCCCAAAAGTGGATTACCAATCGTGGATACCGCCAGTAAGGCACCAAATAAAGGGGCTGAAACACAAGGCGATACCACTAGCGCTGATAAGAACCCTGCGATGAGACTGCCGCCGGCACTGCCGAGCTTGCTGCTGCCTGCATCGTTAAACTTAGTCAGCTTATTGCTGATTGAGGCCGGTAACCGCAGTGGCACTAGCTCCAACATATACAGCGCTAACAACACAAATATAGCTGCAAAAGTAAGCAAGATAACCGGGTTTTGTAGCCAGCCAATGATATTTAACGACTGACCAAATACTGCAATCAGTGCCCCTAGAATACCGTAAGCGATAGCGACGCCTAAGGCATAACTACTGGTTAAAATTACGGCTTTTTTAGGGGTAGGGTCTTTCTGGTTACCGACGATATTCGCCACGATCGGCAGCATAGGTAGCACACAAGGGGTAAATGCCAAGCCTAACCCTGCTAAGAATAAAATGCCCAACGCTAACCAAGGGTGCGTGCCCAAACCAAACGGGTCAGCGTCCACCAATGCCGGCGTGTTTTCCGCATCTGCATTGCCTGTCGACGTAGCATTTATAGCCGTAGCTAAAGCGGGCTCGGTGCTGTCTAAAGCGTCTATAGTGCCATCATCTAGCACGGCCGCATCCGTTATCTCTCCTGACCCAGTAATAGGATTGCCATTTTCATCTAACGCTACGGCTTCTTCCACTAAAGGGGCGTCTGTCGTTGCGGTAGGGGCTGACGGATCGTTCGCTATGGCCACTTCTATTTGTGGAGCAGCGGCTGCAGGCGTTTGCGCGGCGGTAGCTTTCGCTTTATCCGCTGCTGGTTCTTCCTTAGGAGTCGCGACTGCCGCAGCGGCTACCGTTTTAGGCGTTGTCTTAGCTACAGCCGGCTTTTCTTTGGCCGTTGGGGCGACTGCCGCCGCAGGTTTTGCTGGCACGCCCAAGGTAACCGTGGTCGCTACTTTTTCAGGGGGATAGCACAAACCTGCTTTAGCACACCCTTGCCACCCGACACTGACTGCCGCATTATTTATAGCTGCCCCACTCGTATTGGTTAGCGTTGTAGTAGCCGTCACCGCTTTTTGGTCGAACACAGGCACACGGCCAAACTGCGGATCGTCGATGGACTGCGGGCTTTGATTAAAACTAAATGGTGTGGCCGTCACCCCTTTCGGGAGCGTCAGTTTAATTTTGTCTTTATAGACATAATGGCCGGGAGTAATGTCAAATTGTACCGATAAGGTCGCGTCTGACCCTTTGGCCTTGGTACTGACAGAGACATTAAAGGCCTGAGTGACTGGTAAAAATTTATCTTGTTGACTGCTGGCTGAGTTGCTGAATAAATCGCCTAAACCTTCGCTATTTGCCGTCATTGGCACTAGGGTGCTAGCAAAAAAAACGAGCGCAAAAGCCGGAATAAATTTGACCATAAGGATAACTACCGTTTACTGGATAAGGATGTGTTGCGAGGTAGACGGTTCACTTTTGATAAAAAGCGGACGAGCTACCTTAAAGAAGGTGACGGACTGAATTACTACTTAATAGCTACTGGTTAATAGCTATTGGCTAGCTAAGATTGGGTTACTAGGATTAACTTACTAAGGCTGCCCTACTAATGGCTACGGGCGAAACTAATGAGTGTGGTTAAGACTCAAATCGGCTAAAGATTACGGCGTCTATTTTAATGCAACTCGATACAAACAAATCGGCTTTGCTTCCTACTCTATGGGTTAGCAAATTAACCGTAAAATAGGAGGCAAAGCCGATGCGTGGATGTCTATTACTATCGAGGCCAGCGATGCTAACTACCGCGCATAAAATATTTTTGGTAGTTACTGCTAACGAGCCCTACTGCTTGGCGTAAATATCCGCGTCTAGCCCTTCACCACCCTGCTGAGCATCGGCACCTAATGAAAATAAGTCATAAGGCTTGCCTTCGCTGCCCGGCGCCACATATTGCAGCTCGTTTTCCCAACCATCAGTAGGATAACCCCCTTTAATATAGCCGCCTTCTGGATAGTTTTTGGCCTCAGCGGGTGGCGTGCTTAGCGCCTCTAGCCCTTGTGCCGTACTGGGATAACGTGAGTTATCTACTTTGTACATATCCAAAGCATTAGAGACGGTGGCCAGCGCTGTTTCTGTAGTCTTGACGCGAGCTTTATCACTTTGACCCACGACTTTTGGCACGACCAAACCGGCCAAAATAGCCAAAATGACAATAACGACCATAATTTCGATAAGCGTAAAGCCTGACTGCTGCGCACGGCGTCCCGCCATAGTAATGGACTTGACGCTAAGGCTGGCATCAGTAGAACGAGTAGTAGAGACGTCTTGTTTAGGATTAGGCTGCGCAATGGTACGTGAACTCATAAACGATTACTCTTAATAGGATAAGGATAAAAATTGTCTGATGGCAAAGTGTTTAATGGTCATAGGCAGTCTATTAACAGTAGCTTCTCTAGTCACTTTCAAGACTAGACACTATCAAGCTCCAGCTATCATAACGAAGCTCATAGGGTAATCATAGAGTTAGTCATAATACTACTGCTAACTCAACAATCTATAAGCATTGGGACAAACTTAAGTAAGCTCAGTGGTTTTAAAGAAAAGTTAAATAAACGCCTAGACTCATGAAGTAAATTTTACAAATAGTATAAAGGTATTCTAGCCTGCTAAATCATTCATATTGACGATAGGCAACATCACTGCCATCACAATAATCATAACGATGACCCCCATCAAAACCAACATCAAGGGCTCTAATAAGGACAATAAAGCGCTAATAAAATTGGTGGCCTCGGCTTCTTGCATACTCGCGGCGCGGCTTAACATATTATCAAGTTCACCCGAGTTTTCGCCACTCTTAATCATCTGCACCATCATCGGGGGAAAATAGTTGGAGCGCTGCAGCTGGCTCGATAAGCTGGCGCCTTCCGTGACTTTATCCGCCGCTTGCATGATGGTTTTTTGAATATGCACGTTGGTGGTCACCGCAGCACCAATACGTAAGGCTTCAATGAGCGGCACACCCGAGCGTACCAAAATAGACAGGGTGCTGGCAAATCTTGCGGCATTCAATGAGCGCGATAAGCTAGCTAAAATAGGCAGCTTAAGCACCAGGCTATCGACCGCGAGCGTGCCTGCTGGGGTTTTAGCAAAACGGTATAGTAATACTGCGCCACCACTCAATACCAAAAGCATCAACCACCACCATTGCGTGATGAGGTTAGACATCCCGAGCACCACTTGGGTAATCCAAGGTAGGGCTTGTTCAGACTGCTCAAATACCTTAACAATCTTGGGTACGACGTAACTCATTAGCCCCATCACAATCGTGACGGCCATAAGCATCAACACGATGGGATAGATCATCGCCCCTTGGATTTTCTTTTGTAGCGCAAAGCGGTTTTCGGTGTAATCGGCCAGCTGATTGAGGATAAGGTCCAAGTGCCCTGACTTCTCGCCTGCAGCAATGGTAGCCACATAAAGAGGCGGAAAGCTCGCGGCCTGCTTCAGCGCATTAGCCAAGCTAAAGCCTTCTAACACGAGCGAGCGCACCGCTAATAATAGCGATTTAATATGAGTTTTGGGGGACTGTTTAGCGACGGCGGCTAAGGCTTCTTCTAAAGGAATGGCCGCCGCCAATAACACCGACAGTTGCCGTGTCATCAAGGCCAGCTCATAGGCGGAGGGTTTTTTGAAGCGGTTGTCTTTGCGCGTACCACTGGCATCTTGTACCGCCATGACTTCGACTGGCAACCAAGATTTATCACGCAGCTGCTGACGAATTTGCCGAGCTGAATCGCCTTCTAGTAGGCCTTTTTGTACGCCGCCTTTTTGGTCTAATGCTTTGAAATGATAGGCCGGCATGACAGGCAATCCCTATAAAGAGGTCATAGAAATAAAAGGTGATGATGCGGAGTAGAGTCCATTTTACCCAACATACTATACAGCTTGCCGCGCCCTATTTTATATCTTTATTATGACTGTTGCAGTTTATTGCTAGGCCACAGGAACAAGCTACTAGGTAGGTCTTGGCTAAGATATTGATTATTATTAGCAAACGTCTCTTATAGGCATCTCATGAACCTCTTATAAGAGCAGCAAGTCACCACCTCTACCTTAACTTGCCCACCTTAACTTGCCTATGCTAATTTACCTAGCATACGGAGAACTACGAGGCAGGAAAGCCATTGTCCACGGCAGATTCGGGCATCACGCCTTGTAGCAATAACATATCTAAATGACGCAGCTGCAATTTTTTATCGAAATCATTAACTTCAGCAATGAGCATTTTCTCAATACGTTTATCGGTAGCATAGTAGCTTAGGCGCGCACAGACGATGGCCAACTGATAGATGCGCTTCTTACAATAACCATCTAAAGCTTGTAGCAGTCTGACCATATTAGGGGTCTCTAGACTGGCATACTGGTAACCGGGAATGATGTTTGTGGGCAAAGGCATCACGCCATAAGTGATGGAGAGATGCGCACAGAAATAGCAGCAGAATAAATAGCCGACCACGTGGCCAATATAGTAGCTGCGATCATAAGTGTAGCTCATGACCCCGAAATGCGCTAAAACATAGCTGTTCAAACTGCCCTGATCCGCGATGGGTATATCATTGCGTAACCGCCCCACGGTTGGCAGACACAGCGAGTTACGGCCTTGCGTGGTGATTTGCCACCCTGCAGGGCTTTGCGCGGGCATATGGCGGATAATGTCTTCGATAATATCATCGACGATGTGCAACTGTTGCCACAACTTGCGAATGGCATCCGACTCCGCGACCCCGCGTTTGTCCAACTCTTTAGACATCTGATAATGCTGATATTCTGCAAACTGCGCCTTTAAACTCTGCACCAAATAGGTCGGCCGCGAGTAAATGGAGGCCATATACAATTTGCGGGTACGCTCCAGTTGGTTTTGATACAGCGCTAGTCTTTGCTCAGAAGTTTTTTGATTGTTGGCACCATCGTTTAACGTTTGCACCGGTAAGGCGGGTACAGTAAACAAAGCCAATAATTCCGCTTTACTAAGGGCAGTATTTGCAGCCACGACCTCAGAGGTACTTGCTGTAGTCTCTGTCACTTCTGCCTCAGCTGTCGCCGCACTTTTGCGCTGGATGGTCACCGATAGCTTGGACATATAATCCTCCGATTGACAAGGCCTGTAGCTCTTTTAAAGCAGACCTTATCAACTATTTGCTGGGATAGCGTTTCCACTTGAAAAACGTATTTGCATGAATATGAGTATGATACACTTTTTGCGCCGCTGCAGTCATGGGCAAAGCTGTGAACGAGCGGGCCGACTACGAGATTTCACTATTGTAAATTCTGATTATAAAGCCTGGCTGAGCAACCGCATTATTCTATAACCGCCTTTAAAAGGGCATCATAAAAAAACGCGACGACAGTATTGCTATCATAACGTCTATTCTTTCATTGAGGTTATTTTGCCTAGGCTAACTTTTGCTATCTTATTCATAACCCATCTTGTTCATAACTTATTTTGTTAATCACTCGTCGATGGCAACCACTATAGTGCCATCAGTCCTCTGAGCGTGCTAAAGTCTCTAAGCCAGCTGGCTCATCTTGCTGGGCTTGATGCTGCTGGAAATTTTGACGGTAAGCTCGAGGCGATAGACCATACACCCGCTTAAAGGCCTGGCTAAAAGTAGAATCTGAAGCATAACCGACCAATTCACTAATCCGGCTAATGCTGTTTTGTTGCAAACGCAAATAACGCGCAGCCAACCGTAAGCGGTAATCAATCAGATAGGTCAGCGGCGGTACTCCCACCACTTGTTTAAAGCGTTCTGCAAAACTGGAACGCGACATCCCCGCGACTTCGGCAAGCTTATGAATCGTCCAGTTTTCATTAGGCGCATCGTGCATGACGGCCAAGGCCTTGGCCAAATATGGGTCTTTAACCGCCATTAACCAACTATCAGTTGCTTCAGGCAATTGCTCAATATGCGCCCGCAAACACTCAATCATCAAAATACTGGCCAAATGATTCACAGTCGCAGTCTTACCGATTTGATGCTCTGTCTCGACCCGCAATACCTGACAGCTGCACTCCACCGTCTTGACCCGACTGGGCGAGCTGCTCTCCGCATCCGGTAAAATAGTAGGGAGGGCCGTCAATAAGGGCCGAGTAATCTCTCTATCGTACCGACACTCAATTAACACGATGGACGCAGTCTCTGGATGACCTGGATTGATCACAAATGAGCCGTTTTCCCCTGGCTGGCGGGTTAAATCTAACGGGCTAGCGGCTTTATTAGCAGACCCTGGCTCATAGCAAACATGCTGATAAGAGTCAGGTATCATAATCATATCACCACGGTGAATCTGCCGTGATATGCCATTGACGGCTATCGTAAAAGAGCCCGACTCGACTAAATAAAATAAGATGGTATCTTGCTTGGTAAGCGTATACGACCATTGACCACAAGCCTGCAGGCGATAATACTTGCTGTCATATAAGTGTACATTTTCTAGCAGCCTACTGAGCGTGTCCATCGGTAACATCCTTAACGACTAGCAAAACAACCCAATATTCTAACGGGCAGCGCGCGCAATGGCTGCAGCAGTAAAATATTTTTCAAAGCTGGCTTAATTCATAAACCGGTCTCTTTACAGCGCTCTTGTTATAAGTATTCGGCGAGTGCTAGGGAGTAAAGCCCGTGCTGCAATTTACAGTCGGTGTTTTATCTTAGAGATAGGCTATCAATATAAGGAAGCTTGGGTTTATAAAATCAGTAAATAAAATAGAGCTTGGAGTAGCGGTAGGTATGCAAAAGAAAGTGATCAATACTACTTCGCGAAAACCTAACTATAGGGGTATAACTTTTACTGAGGCGAGACTCTACTCTGATATTCAGCGCTATCATATCAATTATGAATAGAATTATATAGTTAGCTTAGAGATTAGCCAATAATAATTATCTTATTCTGCTGGGTCGTGGCTATTAGACCCGCAGTCTATCCTTGAAATAACTACTATAATAACTGCTATTAAGAAGACTGCAAACTGAAAGCTAAGTCATCACCACGATTGTGAACTTCTACTATACCGTAAAATTATAATTTTGCGTGGTTTTATGATGTGCGAAAATTAAGAAAAATAAACGACAAAAAAAGCGTGACTAAGGGTAGCCAAGCTTGAAAATATATATCAGGTAAATCAAGTATAGAGAAAAGAATAAAAAATGGGGCGACTGATGGGACTCGAACCCACGACAACCGAGATCACAACCCGGGGCTCTACCAACTGAGCTACAACCGCCATAGTGTTACCTAAGAAATAGGTATGACTGCAGGCTAAATGGTGCGCCTGGCAGGATTCGAACCTGCGACCACCTCCTTAGAAGGGAGATGCTCTATCCAGCTGAGCTACAGGCGCTCTTATAGGGCTTCTTATATATAAATTCTAACCAGTAGAATAATCATTATACATAAAAAAAAGCCTGTAAGGCTCTAAAAAAATGGTCGGAGTGATAGGATTCGAACCTACGACCCTCTGGTCCCAAACCAGATGCGCTACCAAACTGCGCCACACTCCGAATTCGCCACCGATGTATAAAGTAACTTACTTGGTAAATTTAATCACTAAGTTTCGTTCAGCAACATCGCTATCGAGGTGCACATATTAGAGCGGATTCATGATTGTGTCAACCCTTATTTTAAAATAAATCATAATATTTATTGTGATTAAAAATAATGACCTCGCCCCTATCTACAGCAAACGGAACCAGCCAAATTTCCAAGTCTGCTATGCCCTTTGCGGAGGGGTCGTTAGCGCTAATATTAGCTGCGCTAGTATTCGTAGTCATATGAGGGGTCAGTTTGCTAGGCGCTATCGCTGTACTGCCCTGCGTCGGATAGACCAGCCAAACTTTGCGGACTTGATAAGCCTGCGCGTAGGCAGCCAGTTGGTAAGCATCGCTGGCACTAATATCGCGACTACTACGGATATTTTTCCATTTCATATCAATGATGTGGCTAGGCTGCTGCTGATAACTCACATATAAATCTGGCACTGCTGTCACGCTTGGCATACCCGCTTCATCCACCAACCAAGGCCGCTGCGGTTGTGCTTGCATCTGATAATTAGGGTCACGCTCGTGAAACTGCTCAGCTAAGACGATACTGGCCCAAGCCTCAAAAGCATGGTGCATGTTAATAAATAAACTCAGCTGTAAATGATCGGGGCTATTAGCAAACGGAGTATTTGCAGCATTGTGAATGCCGACACCTGCAGAGTGTGCGGCTGTATTGGCGCCCAATAACCAATAGGCCAATGCCAACAGCTGCTGCCCTACTTGTTTTTGGGACGGTGCAATAGGCGCTTTAGTCATTTCAGTGGCCGCTTGCTGATAGCTCTCCGCTAATCGGTGCCGCTCTTGCGCGGTTAATCCTACAATAGCCTGCCACTGACCTTGTAAATGATGCGCTTGTGCTCGCAGTGTCTGCATAAGTGCGGGTGCTGGGTCGGCCGCCACTGGTATAGCGGCGGATTTTAGCTCTAAGCCCTGAGATAAACTCGCCCCATACACCAGCTCGGTGACCAACTGCCAAGCTTGCTTGATAAAGCGATTACTCAGCGTCATTTGCGCCAGTTGCGTAACTTCACTATAAAAACGGTGGGGCTGCTGGGCATTGTACTGTAGCTGCTGTTTGATTAGCAGTTTCCCTTGCAGGCTGCTGCTATTTTGTTCTTGGGTATTATATTGTTTTAGCGGTTTGTACTGCGCCAATAACGCCATAAACTCTGCTAGCAGCCACTCTGATAAAGGCAAGGTCGTCGCTGAGGTGGTTTGCAGTTGCGGGGTTAATTGGCTGAGGTGTTTAGGGCGTAGCGTGGCAGAATTAGTACGATTAATAGTGCTCAGCATACGTTGTACCCAAGCGCGGGTGGTCTGCAGATGCTGAGTGTCTACTGCCGGCGAGTTTCGCATTGCTAGTGGCGCTTGCGAATCCGGTCGGGCGATCTTGGGTAAGATTTCTAACAATGTGCCGCTAGGCAGGCGCACTACCCCAATATATTGGCGAACGCTCAAACACCATTGTCCCTGCTTGCGGCTCGGGGTAAACACGGCGAAGTCCTGCTCGAGCAACCAAGTAAAATCGCTCGTCACAGGAAAATCGTCGGCCCTTAACACTTGATACTCATACACGGTAAGGATAGCGGCTCTAGCTGTCATGTGAATACCACCCCATTACCTCTCTTCTTATCGCTCTATGGCCCTGCAGCCCCTATTCTTATATTGCTTATCAACGCAGTCCGCCACTTCTGGTTAGGGATAAAGACGTTGATAAGGCAGCGCTGTTCGAAACAGTCCACTCAGGCTAATAAAATCGGGGTTTAACCAGAATCCCGCCCGCATACCCATAGCGCCCATAGGAGAAGATAACCCTGCTGGATTTACGGTAGGGTTGGTATGAGCAGCGTGCCTATCAGATAGACTTTGGCTAGGGCTAGCCTGGATAAACTGCTGCTCGGAGCTAGCTTCCGAGTCATTAAACAAATACCGCAACGTTTCTACTTGGCTGCCAGTTGCTTGTGCTAATTGCGGCACAATCTGCTGCACCAACACTTGTTGCAACTGGGCTAAGTCCGTGAGGCCCATAAAATAAGCGTGCCCTAATTGGCTGTCTTGGCCCAGTACTTGGCATAGCCGTAAATTCAGCCCCGCTAAGATACGACCAACCTCAATCGTCTCCACCGCTTTTGCATCCTCATCCTCATCCCCAACGATTATGCTAAGCACCGGCAACAGCTCAGGTTTAGGGGGGCAATCGATAAAGTGAAAGCGACGTCTAAACGCAGTATCCAAAGCCAGTAGCGAGTGATCTTGCACGTTCATCGTGGCGTAAATATCGACGTTGCTCGGCACACTAAAGACTTTATTGGAATAAGCTAAGGTGACCTGCATGGCATCGGCTTGACCCGCACGTTTGCTCGGCTCAATCAGGCTCATCAGCTCCCCAAACACGCGCGCCACATTGGCTCGATTAATCTCATCAATCAGCATGGCATAGCGGTGCTCAGGGTCTTGCATAGCCCTTTGGCACAGCCTTAAAAAAGCACCGGGCTGGATTTGATAGCTCATTTGCCCTTGCCCACCGACAGCAGGACGAATGCCTTCGACAAACTCTTCGTAACCGTAGGCTTGGTGAAAGCTGACGAAGCTGGTGCGGGAGATAACTTGCACAGCTGTAGTGGTTGCGGTAGTGGAGACTGATCTATAAAGACTTAGCAACTCTTGTAAATTTTCGCTCAGCTCTGCTTTACCGTCTTCCAATAGATACCAAGCCTTATCACTAGTTTGGTCAAAATAGGATTGGCTAGCACGATTACCGCCTTTAAAATCTACAGTCGTAGAGTCAGTCGCACTGTAAGGAAGCAGGACTCCCCAAATTGTTTGTACTATATTTTCAGTACGGCCATTGGCGTTGGCCTTTTTTTGCAGCAGCGTATGCGCCGCTATTTCTGCGACTTTCAATGCTCGGTTTTCTAGTAATAGGACGGCACAAACTACTTCTCGCCAACTAGTCTGTTTGAGCAAAGCCTCAAATAGCGACGGCTGTAATGTTTCTAGCGGCTCATCATAAAGCCGTTGTAACTGTTGCAACTGGTGCGTCTTACCCGTGCCCGCTACCCCGGTGAAAATGACGTTAGTAGGAACAGTGGGTAACACGGTAAAGTCAGGACAGCTGTCTTGAGAAGCGGTAGCTAAGGAAGGGTTCATGAAGAATAAACAGCCTCACCACTAACGATGGGTAGGCCGGCTGCTTTAGCTTGGCGAGTGCCGCCACTTAATACCACCACTTCCAATTCAGGCTGCAGCTCAGCCAGCAATGCAGCTGCACGTGGCGCTTTGCTACCACCACCACATAAGACGTATAACGGCCCTGTGACGTCCGCTAGCATCTCAGTGGCAAATCCTGTCTCCACCGGACGGCTTACCGCACCCTCTAAATGCCCCTCAAGATATGCGCTAGTATCGCGGACATCCCAGATATTAGCCTGCTGTAAAGGGATAGACTGGCGGCTTAACTCGCCCGCCAATTCAGTAACCGGTAACTCACGAATTAGGCCCATAAGACCCTCCTTACATAAAATAATGTCTACTAAATAAATGGCCTATATAGGCTAATACAGCGGCTTGCTTTAGCCTTGATGCCGCTACTTTTTGATAGGACTAAATGCTCATTTGACCACATAAATGTGTGAACGTGCTGGCGGATATATCGTTAGACTTTGTTAGAGCATTTTAAGATAATACCATGAGTTTACCCACTGGCCGTGCCCTTTGGTATTGCGCCGCTATGTTGCCAGACCTTGGCGACACAGGATTGATAAGGAAGAACCATGCTAGGACTGATTAATAAATTACCGAGCAAATTGACGACGACTTTAACGGAAAGTGCTGCCCCTACTTATCAGGCGCCAACCACTATTTTAAAGCCCATCAATAATCAATTTACCAAAATCCTTAACGTCACCAAGTACCTGCCTGCTGGTGTGCGCTCGTCAGTGCTCTCAAAAGCTTTTGGTAAAATCGTCCCGTTCGTCGGCACTGCGGGGATTTATTATGAAACGGTGCAGCCCAACCAAGTGGTCGTCAGTCTTGAGAACAATAAATCAGTGCAAAACCATATTGGTTCTGTCCATGCCGTCGCGGTCACTTTATTAGCAGAAACGGCCACTGGCTTTATTTTGGGCTTAAACCTGCCTTCTGACCGAGTATTATTGGTCAAGTCGTATCAGATTAACTTTTATCGTCCCCTAAAAAAGGGCCAAGTCGCGGCTATCGCTACCTTAAGCGATGAGCAGCGCCAGCATATCCTAGACACCCCAAAAGGGGAGATGGTGATTCCTTGTGTCATCGATGACCGAGAGTCGGACAGTGATCGCGACCCTATCACCGTGGATATGATCTGGGCTTGGGTGCCGAAAGCTGAGCTAGAAGCGCGCCGCGCCGGCAAGACAGAACCAGCAGACGCCTAACAGCACCTTATAAGCTCATCAGCGCTATGGCTGACTGGCTATATCTGCTGATTAGCTATTCTTTAATCCAAGACAGCGGTACTTTCGAGTGCCGCTTCTTTCGTTACCCGCAATACCTCTTCTAAGGTAGTCTTGCCCGCCAATACTTTTAGCAAACCATCTGCACGAATCGATGCCGTTTTTTGCCGCGCGTAATGCTCTAAATCAAACTCAGCGGCATTGCTATGGATCATCCGGCGCAAAGTATCATCGACGGGCACCACCTCATAGATTGCCGTACGGCCTTTAAAACCAGATTGGTTACAATGGTCACAGCCCACCGGTCGCGGTAACTTAATAGCCGTCTGCGCAGTGACCCCCACCTCTGTAAACAGCTTAGCTTGCTCAGTATCCGCTTGCTCCCAAGCATGACACTGCGCGCAAAGCGTGCGCACTAAGCGCTGGGCTACCACGCCAATCAATGACGATGACAGTAAAAAGGGCTCTACGCCCATATCTTGCAAGCGTGTGACCGCCCCAATGGCGGTATTGGTATGCAGGGTGGATAATACTAAATGCCCGGTCAAAGACGCCTGTACTGCGATTTCTGCCGTCTCTAAATCACGAATCTCCCCGACCATCACGACGTCCGGATCTTGACGAAGCATGGCGCGCAGACTTTTAGCAAAGGTCATGTCTACTTTATTATTCACCTGGGTTTGGCCAATCCCATCCAACTGAAATTCAATAGGGTCTTCGG
>Ga0208014_1000658_pt1 | contig 12978 bp, 6 predicted proteins | sample 25_taG_FD_184099 | JGI IMG/M metagenome (GOLD analysis project Ga0208014, IMG submission 184099) | Marine viral communities from Cariaco Basin, Caribbean Sea - 25_WHOI_OMZ (SPAdes) (version 2) | ecosystem: Environmental > Aquatic > Marine > Oceanic | place: Caribbean Sea: Cariaco Basin...
CCAGGATTACCGGCAACGGCAGCGCCTGGCCCTGCAATTTGGGGCGGTGGTCGCTGTGGAGCAGGCCGCCCAGGTACTGCAGGCGGTACTGCTGGCCGGCGTACTCGTAGAGGGGCGCGTCCGGCTGGTAATACTCTTCCAGCTCCCAGGTGCTGACCCGCACGATACCTTCGATGGTGTTCAGCGGGATCGCATAGAAGTCCTCGCCGGTAGAAACCATCAGCGCCCGGTTGACCGATACCGTAAACGGCAGTCGCACGGTAAAGGTGGTTCCGTGGCCCACCTGTGAGTCAATGTCCAGGCTGCCACCGAGCTGCTTGATCTCGCTGGCGACCACGTCCATGCCTACGCCCCGGCCGGAAATCTGGGTAACCGCCTCGGCCGTGGAGAAGCCCGGCTGCAGGATAAACTGCAGGATTTCCCGCTCGCTGAGGTCTTCGTGCTCGCCCAGAAGGCGCCGCTCGATGGCCTTTCGACGGATAACCGCGCTGGGAATGCCTGCGCCGTCGTCGGTCATGCGCAATACCACTTCGCCACCTTCACGGCTCAGGCTCAGAGTCACCTGACCGGTTTCCGGCTTGCCGACCCTGGCCCGGTCCGACGGAGTCTCGATGCCGTGGTCCAGGGCGTTCCGGAGCATGTGCTCGAGAGGGGCCACCATGCGCTCCAGAATGTTGCGGTCGAGCTCGTCTTCTGCGTTGCGGACGTCGAATTCCACCTTCTTGCCCAGCTCGCCGCTGATCTGCCGGACGATCCGTCGAAGCCTGGGCACCATGGAGGCGAACGGGATCATCCGGGTCTTCATCAGACCTTCCTGCAGCTCGGTGTTGATCCGGGACTGCTGCACCAGCAGGGTGTCGGTGTCCCTCACCCGGTCAGACATGGTTTCCCGCAGGTCAGCAAGGTCAGAGGCGGATTCGCTCAGGGCCCGGGACAGCTGCTGGATCGACGAATAACGATCCATTTCCAGCGGGTCGAAGTCGTCGCCGTAGTCCGGGCCATGCTCCTGCTCAGCGCGGAACAGGATCTGGGCCTCGGTCTCGATGTCCATTCGCCTCAACTGCTCGCGCAGACGGTCAATGGTGGCTGCCATTTCGTCCAGGGTATGGCCGAAGTCACTGTTCTGCTGTTCCAGCCGGCCACGGGTAATACTGGTTTCACCAGCCAGGTTAACCAGCTCGTCCAGCAAGGGGGCAGAGACGCGGATGGTTTCCTGTGCTGCCCTTGCACTGTCCTTGCGGCGCTTCTCTATGGCCTTGCGGGCTGGTTTTGGCTTGCTGACGACCGGTGCCGATTCGGCACTGGCGGACGGCCCACGGTATTCGCCCGCCCTGGACTGATCGCTACTGACCGGGGTGGCAAGGTCCGGCGCCTGGCTGGCCAGGTAGTTCTCGAAGTTCTCACGAATCCTGGCGACAGACGCTATCAATGCATCGTGGTGTTCAGTGATTTTCTTCCAGTCGTCCTGGGCGGGGGGCTGGTCTCCCAGTTCGGTGAGCATCGCCTCGAACTCGTGGGACAGGTCCCCGAGCCTGGGTTGGCGAGACAGGCGGGCGCCACCCTTGAGGGTGTGCAGGGCACGCTGGGCCTCGTGGCTGAAGTTCTGGCTTTCCGGTTCCTGGCGCCAGTCGGCCAGCAGCTGTTCCAGCTGGTCCAGAATTTCCCCGGCTTCCTCCAGGAAAATCTCCAGGACTTCGGTGTCGGGCGTATCGTCGTCGGCAGTGGCCGATTCCGGGGTCGCGTCCCCTTCTTCGTCCAGGTGACTGGACGCCTCCTGCAGCAGGCGCAAAAGGCCGGTGTCCGGTTGCGGCCGGTTGCCTTCCTCAAGCTGCTCGAGCATGGCCTTGAGGCCCGCGTTCGCCCTTTCGCTGAGGGTCAGCACCAGCGGTTGGTTGCCGGAACCTTCCAGCAGAGGGCCGAGTGCATCAGACCAGGCTTCGGCCAGGTCTGCTACTGCGTCCATATCGGCCAATCGCGCTCCGCCCTTGAGGCTATGGAGCTCCTGCTGAAGCTGGGTAATCCCCGTGAGCTGCTCCGGATCCTCTCGCCACTGGGACAGGCTTTCCTCGATGGATTCGCTGATGTCCAGGCCTTCCTCGAGGAACATACCCGTGAGTTCATCAGCGGTGAGTTCCGGAGCCTCTTCGCTGAGTTCGGCTTCCGGGACTTCGGCTTGATCGGGCGCGGCAGTCTCCGGCTGTGTGGCTGCGGTGTCGACGTCCGCTCTTTGAGTGACCGCGCCGGCCGGTTCCCCATTGATAATGGCCTGTACCTGGCTGATCAGTCCCGTCGCCCGGGCACAGGGCCGGGCTGTGGCAATCTCATCCACCATGCCCGCGAGCCGGTCGTGGCAGGCAAACAGCAGGTCGAGCATCCCGGCGCTGGCCTCGATGTGACCGTCTGCTACCCGTTCAAACAGGTCTTCCAGCACGTGGGTGAGGTCCGCGATGGGGTCGACGCCAGCCATGCGGGCACTGCCCTTGAGGGTGTGCACATCTCGCTGCAGCTCGCTTGCGAGGGAGCTGTCCGCCGGGTTCTCACTCCAGCTGTGCAGGGCGCTGCTGGTGGAATTGATCAGGTCGTAGGCTTCTTCCAGGAAGATCGCCACCAGCTCCTGATCCAGGTGGGAAAGGTCATAGGTTTCGCCGGATTCTTCCGGGGGGACCTGTTCGGCTGCCGCTGAGCTGGCGACCTGGTCGGAATCGCCGGCACCCTCGTCGAGGTCCTCGTGGAGCTGTTCGAGTTCGTTGCCGAGATCGCTGATATCCAGCTCCGGCAGCTCCTCGTCGCCGGCTTCAAGGTCAGCAGGCCCGGCAGTGTCAGTCGGCTCGGCGGGCTCGCCCTGCTGTACCGGCTGTTCAGGACCGTCACCGGGCTGCTCGGCGGACTCCCCGTCCGGGGGCGTGAGGTCACTGGCTCCCGGAATCCGTGTGACCGGACGCTCACCGTTGGCGTTATCCATATAATGCCGGATGTCTGCTTCCAGGTCCGGGGCCGGACGGGGAGAGTCACCGGCGGCAAGGGCGTCGACCATGCTTGCAAGGCGGTCGTGACAACGGAACAGCAGGTCCGAGAGTTCCTCGGTGACACCGAGGCGATGTTCGGCGAGGCCTTCAAACAGGGTTTCCAGCTCATGGGCCAGGTCGCCGATGGGCTGGACGCCTGCCAGGCGGGCGCCACCCTTGAGGGTGTGCAGATCCCGTTGCAGCAAACGCAGCATTTCACTGTTGTCGGACCGGGACTGCCAGTCTTCAAGGGCATCGGCGGTGCTGGCAATCAGGTCCTGGGCCTCCTCCAGGAAGATCTCGGCCAGCTCGTCATCCATGCCATCGTCGGTGTCGGGGGTGCTTGTGTCTGATTCCGCTTCACCGGCCGGCAGGTCGTAACCTTCATAGTCGATCTCTTCGGGCTCGTCGACATCAGGTTCCGGTGTGGACAATGAGTCCGCCAGTACCTCGAGTTCGGTAAGCAGGGTCTGGTCCGGCTGTGTGGCCAGGCCCGCGGCGACCTGGTCCATCAGGTTGATTAGGTGCTCATGGGCTGATTGAACGGTTTCCATGAACCAGTCGTCAGGACCTTCGGGATGTGCCAGTGCGTTGTGATAGACCTGTGTCAGGGCGCGGGTGAGCTCAGCCACATCCACCAGTCCGGCATCCCGGGCACCGGAAGCAAGCTGCCCCAGTTCATGGGAGAGCCGGCCAATGTCGCTGGTCTGCGACGGGGTCGCCGCCCAGTCCTGAACAATCCGGTCAGCATCCAGCAGTACATCCAGGCCATCGTTGAGGAACAGCGTCACCAGCTGGCTGTCGGTGCTGCCGGCCGCCTCTTCGTCGTCGGGGTCACGGCGTCCAAGGGTACGGGCAGAGACTGCGGCCAGTTGCTCAAGATAGGAGTCCGTGCCAGGCAGTGGCTGTTGCGGCGTGCTGTCAAGCTGGTCGAGACCCTGCTTGAGGAACTCGCAGCATTGATGGATCAGGGCGATGACGTCGCTGTCGGCACGACGGTTTTCGGCCCGGGCCTGCTTGACGAACTGCTCCAGTGGGGTGACGACCCGTGCAATGGGTTCGATGGCAGCAGTGTTGGCGCTGCCTTTCAGAGTATGCAGGGCGCGGGAAACCTGGTCCGTATAGGCGACACTGCTGCGTCCGCCGGTATCCTCAAGGAAGGCTTCCAGGGCAGCCAGGTGCGTCCGGGCTTCGCTCTCGAAAATCTCAACCAGTATCGGGTCCACCAGGTCTTCGCTGCTTTCCGCTGCTTCCACAGCGGCGTCAGGGGCCCCTGTACCCGCCTCGGGCTCCGGTGTTGGCTGTACATCTTCAGGAGCTTCGTGGTCCGCTTCCTGGTCGGTTTCGGGCATTGCCCGGGTGCCCGGAATTTCGCCGTTCGCCAGCGCGGTCGCCTGCTCCTGCAGGGGGGTGGTATCCACTGAGGGCGCGCGGCGCTGTTCGAAATCAGTGACCAGGGACGGAATGGTGTCGGTAACCTCCCGCAGTAATCCGGCAATGTCGTCGTTCATGAATACGGTGCCGTCGATGAGGCGGTTAAGCATGTTCTCGACGGACCAGGCCAGTTCTCCGACGACGCTGGCCCCGACCATGCGGCCACTACCCTTGAGCGTGTGGAATGCACGCCGAACCTCGGCAAGGGCGCTACGATCGTCATACTGGCGAAGCAGCATGGGGAGGTATTCATTGATGGTTCCGAGTACCTCTCCGGCTTCTTCGACAAAGATCTCGATAATTTCATCATCGATCAGATCATCGTTGTCGAAACCGCTGTCGGTGGTGCTCAGACTTTCACGCTGGCTGGCCGGTGCCGGGGTGGCATCCTCATCAGAGCCACTTACCTGTGTGTCTGTTGCCTCAATCGGCGCGCCCGCTTCGCTGTGGCTGGTCTTGCGGGTATCGGCCATGGCCTCTGCCCGCTGGATCAGTGTATCCACGTCGCCGGTTACGTCTCCGTTGCGGAATTCCTCGATGAGCGAGGGGACACGGTTGTTGACGTCGTCCACCAGGGCAAACAGGTCTTCGGTGGGACGCAGGGTCTGGTCGAGCACCCGGTTGAGGAGGTTTTCGATGGACCAGGCCAGCTCACCAATGCTGGTGGCGCCTACCAGTCGGCCGCTGCCCTTGAGGGTATGGTAGGCACGGCGTACTTCCGTGAGTGCTTCGCGATCATCGTGGTCCTGGCGAAGGCGAGGGTACCAGGTGTTGATGGTAGCCATGACTTCGCCGGCTTCTTCGACAAAGATTTCCAGGATTTCGTCGTCCACCAGCTCCATGTCGGAGTGCTTGGCGGTCTGCACCGGCGCTTCCGGCGGCGCTTCTTCGGCGCTGGTGGGCGACGGGGCAGCGTCAGTGTCCGCTTCAACCCAGGTGGGCTCGGCGCCAGGGGGGAAGCCAAGGGTGCGGAGGCTTTCCTCTGCAACCCGAAGCACGGATTCATTGTCACGGATGCCGTCTGTGAGGCGCTCCAGGTAATACTCGATACTGGTAATGGTGTCTGCCAGGGTATCGAGCTGTTTCCAGTCCGGGATACGTTTGCGCTCCAGCAATACCTGCTGGATGTAATCGCGCACTGCGGCCAGTATCAGGGCTGGCCGCTCCAGGGGAATGACCTTGAGGCCACCCTCGATGCTCGAGAGCATTTCGGGTACATGTTCGATTTCCCGCGGATCCCACTGAGACGCGATGAAGTTGACCACCGCGCTCTTGACCTGTTCCAGGGCGTTGCGGGATTCCCGGAGCAGGGCATTGTGGGCGTCACCGAGCTCCTGGCGGCCGGGGCCGGTTGACTCGTCTTCTTCGCTGCTGGTTTCGCCGTCCGGGGCCAGGTGGCGGTCCCGGTCAATACCGGACAGGGTGGCTTCGACATAGAGCAGCGCCCCTGCGATGTCCAGCAGGGTGCCATCATCCACGGTGTCACTCTGGCCAAGGAGCTTGTCCACTACATCGAGTTGTTCACCGATGATACGGCGTGGGTTACCCAGGCCGAGCACGGCGAGGGTATTGGCTACCTGGCGAAGGCCCGGCAACAGTTCTTCGAGATCCTGGTTCTGGCGGCTCTGATCGCGCACGAACAAGTCGAGCTGGTCCTTCAGGCGGGCAACTTCCTCGTTCAGCGCCAGCACGACTGAGTGAATAGCTTCCCGGCCCGGGCCGCTGCTGCTGTCAAAGCTGCCGCCTGTGGGCATGGCTTGCTCAAGGCCGTAGCGGTCGCGAATGTCTGAAATATAGGGAGACGTGGCTTCGTGGGCCTGGGCTATGTAGTAGAGCAGGTTGCGGAACAGGGTTTCCGGAACTGGCTGACGCAGGATGTCGTCTGGCTCCCGGGTCAGACGATCTATCTCGTCGTCCAGCTCCTTGAGCAGGGCGTGGGTGGCCGGTGTCAGCTCGTTGATATTCTGCTCAAGCGTCTCGATAAAGCCGCCGGTGGCGCGCCACAGTTGCTCACGGGGTGTGCCGGTGCACAGCTTGACCAGGCGCTGGATCACCTTTTGCAGGTTGTCGTACTGAGCGTTGTTGTCCTTGCCCGGGACAATGCTGTTTACGGCACGGTGGAACATCTGTCCCAGCTTGCCGACGTTTGCCAGGATCTTCGGGTCCTGCAGCAGGCGGGCAACCCTGGGCGAGGCCTCGAAGCGGGCCTGGGCCATGTCTGGCCGGAACAGTGACAGATCGGAAAGCAGACCCTCCCCGCGCGCAGCCCGCAGGTCGTTGAGCAGGGGCAGGAGGGTCAGGGGCAGGTCGTCAGCGCTGCTGCGAAGTCCTTCCAGGTAGCGAGGCAGGCGGAGAATGGCCTCCATCAGGCTGTCCAGGGCCTGGTCGGTGTCGACCACCTCACCCTTGAGCACGCTCTGGGTGAGTTTTTCCATTTCCTCGGTGAGCAGGGCGGCACCCTGCAGCTCGACCATCTGGAGGGTGCCGTTTACCTGGTGCAGGTAATTGAGACAGAAGCGCAGGCGCGCCGTGTCTTCACGGTTCTCGACATAGGCTTCAAGCGCCTGCTGGCTCTGCGTCAGTGTTTGTTCTATTTCGCCACGAACCCAGTCCAGGGCGATACTGTCATGGTTGTTGCCCATAACCACTCCGGTTATTCGTCGTCTGACTGGCGGCGAATCCACGCCAGCACATGTTCCGAGGGAACCCGCTGCATTCCCGGCGGTTGCCAGCCGGTGATCTCACCCTGCCCCAGCACCAACAGGCCGCCAGGGGCCAGGTGTTCCGCCAGCCTTGTCACGATCTCCCGCCGTCGCCAGCGACGGAAATAGATCAGCAGGTTCTGGCAGAAAATGATGTTCATCCCGTGCATGGGGGCCCGCTTCAGGTCCAGCACATTAAGCCGGGTGAAACAGACACGCTCGCGAATGCTTTCTGCAATTTCCGCACTGTTACGGGCTCCTGCCCGGAAATACCGCTGACGGAGGCTGTCATCCATGCCGTTCAGGCGCCTGGGGTTGAAAAGCCCCTGCTGCGCCTTGTCCAGGGCCGGCTTGCTGATGTCAGAACCGGTCACTCCGTACAGTGGTGGCAGCTTTAGCTGCGTCATACACTCGTTCAGCAGGATCGCCAGGGTATAGGCTTCCTCGCCGGTGGAGCAGCCCACGCTCCACGCCTCAAGCGGGCGATGTCGCAGTTGCTCCCGTGGCCGGGTCATCACATAGTCTGACACCAGCCGGAACGCATCCCCATCCCGGAAAAACCTGGTTTCCTGGACGGTAAGCCGGTCCACCAGGGTGGACCATTCCACGACGGCTTCCGGTCCGGCCACAATCTTTTCGTAATAGGCCTGGAAACTGCCGCATCCGATCTCCCGCATGCGGATACCGATGTTGGTCTCCAGGAAGGACTTGCGCTCAGGGGCCAGGGCCATGCCGGTTCGGTGTTCCAGCAGGGTTTTCCACTGGTGGAACTGCGCCTCGTCCATGTCAGGGAGCGGGCGCAGCGCCCAGTGTTCGGAGCCGGGTGACAGGTTGCGGGGTGCTTCAGCCATAAACCCTCATCGCCCCTGGCAACGGTGGTCAGCTGACCACCGGTACGTTGTCTTCTTCGCGCTCCATGGTATCGACCTGGTCTTCTTCCGGCAGGGTAAAGCCGGCAACCGAAGACCGCAGCTCGGAAGCCATCTCGGCCAGGTTTCCGATAGACCGCGCGGTAGCGTTGGTACCGGAAGACGTCTGGGAGGTGATTTCCTGGATGACGTTCATGGTGTTGGAAATGTGCGCCGCCGACGACGCCTGCTGGCGTGCAGCGTTGGAGATGTTCTGGATCAGCTCCGCCAGGCTCATGGATACGTTTTCGATTTCCTCCAGGGCAACACCTGCGTCCTGTGCCAGGCGTGCACCGCGGACCACCTCGGCGGTGGTGTGTTCCATGGAGATAACCGCTTCGTTGGTATCCGACTGGATGGTTTTAACCAGGGCTTCAATCTGCTTGGTCGCTGCAGAGGAGCGTTCCGCCAGGCGCTGGACCTCGTCCGCAACCACCGCGAAGCCCCGGCCTGCGTCACCGGCCATAGAGGCCTGGATAGCGGCGTTAAGGGACAGGATGTTGGTCTGGTCGGCGATGTCATTGATCAGCGATACGATGTCACCGATTTCCTGGGAAGACTCACCCAGTCGTTTGATCCGCTTGGAGGTTTCCTGGATCTGCTCGCGGATGTTGTCCATGCCGCGGATGGTGTTCTGTACCACTTCCGCGCCTTTCTTGGCGATGGCAACCGAGCGCTCCGCAACCGCGGTGGACTCGGCGGCGTTGGAGGATACCTGGTCGATGGACACCGCCATCTCATTGACCGCGGCAGAGGCACCGGCAATTTCCTGGGCCTGGTGCTCGGACGCGTCTGCCAGCTGCATGGCCGTGGACTGGGATTCCTGGGCAGCGGAGGCAACCCGTACTGCCGTACCCCGGATAGCCTGTACCAGGCCGCGCATCTGGTCGATGGCGTAGTTGATGGAGTCAGCGATGGCGCCGGTGAAGTCCTCGGTTACCGTGGCCTCGGTAGTCAGGTCACCGTCCGCCAGGTCAGCCAGTTCGTCCAGCAGTCGCAGGATCGCGTTCTGGTTCTGTTCGTTCTGGGCCTGGGTCTGGGCCAGGCGCTCCTGGGCGGCGCGGTACAGCACCACACCGATGGCCACAACCGTGGCTACCATCAGGGCGAGTATCAGGTACGCCAGCAGTGGGCTGATCACGCGGGACCCAGCCTGGTCGGCAAAGCGATCCGCCAGGGTGGAGATTTCCTGCAGGAGTAACTGGGAATTCTGGAAGATATCGTTGGAGGCGTTACGGACGCTGTAGAGGTCGGGAGAGGCCTCCAGAATCGCGTCAATGTTCTGGGAAACGTACTGGAACAGCTCCTGTACCGCTTCCAGGCCGTAGCGGGCCTCTTCGATATTGATGCGGGAAATGCTCATGGCCGGGTTGCCTTGCAGCTGACCCTGGAGCACGCGGCCAAATTCAGTGGCGTCGCGGCCGAAACGGTCGGCGGCGACTACCGCGTCTTCCTCGCCGGAGAGAACGCTGTTCACTGCCCGGGCAATCCGCTCGGCGAGCAACGACTGCCGCTGGGCGAGGGCAACCTGGTCTGCCGGGGCATTGTTGTCCAGCAGGACGGAGACGATATCCCGGTATTCCACCTGAAGGCGGGGAATGGTCTCGTTGAGCGTGCTGGCAACCTCATGCAGGCCAAGTACTTCCTCTCGGGTGTTTACAATGCTGTCGGCGCTGTCACGAACGGTATCCCAGTAAGGCTGAACCTGGCTGTCAGCTGCCAGGTCACTGGCCGGGAGGCCGGTTTGCGGGTTACCTTCCAGGATATAACCCCATAGTTCGGCAAACTCGTTGCGGCTGCCTTGCAGCCGGGTAAACGCTTCCTCGTTACCATCGGCCGCCTCTGTGGCGTTACTGGTGATTTCCTGCGAAAGTACCCGCAGCTCACCGGTGTAGGCAATGTACTCCTGGTCGTTACGGCTGTCCTGGTTGATAATGAACAGCACCACAACGAGCAGCACGGTAAGTGCTATCAGCGCTGCGATCAGGCCGGCAACAAACCTGTTGGCGCCCTGTCCCATGCTGAATCTTCCGGCTTTGTTTTTCATCTTTGGCTCCCGGCCTCTCTTCTTTTTGGCAAATAGGTTTCAGAGGGTAAGTCGGCCAGCAGTGCCGGCACGGCCGTAAACATTACCACTGTGACACATCCAGGAAGCGCTCATCATCGATTAGCGCAAAAGTTGAGAACACGTTCCAGATTTCGTCGTCACGGACATAGCCCCCCTGCACAAAGGGGCTCACGGTTTCATGGATGTTTTCTGACCGGGGCACAAAACTGTCCTCGGCGAAATACTGCATACCGGCGACATCATCCACCACCAGGCCGGTGAATATGTCGTCCTGTTCCACCACCAGTACCCGCCGGTCACGGTTGCTGCGGGCGCTCCGCGGCAAGCCAAAGAACTGGGCAAGGTCGATCAGTGGGAGCAGGCGACCACGAACGTTCGCCACCCCGAGCATAAAAGGATGAACCCCTGGCACATGGGTGAAGCGGGGGAGGTGGAGGATTTCGACCACTTCGCCCATCGGAGCAACAAAGCGCTGGCCGGCCAGCATGAAGCCGATACCGTTCCAGAGGGTCACCGCTTCCTGCTGTTCGGGCAGGCCGGCAGCCAGGGACCGGCTTCGCCGGGCAATATCCGTCAGTACGGCAAAGGGTGTGGCCTGGGCAGACATGCTTACTCCAAGGGACGGTTGTTCAGGACACGAGGCTGTTGATGGTGTTGATCAGGTCGCTCTCGTTTACCGGCTTGACCAGGTAGCCCTTGGCGCCCTGACGGGTGCCCCAGACGCGATCGGTTTCCTGGTCCTTGGTGGTCACGATAACCACCGGGATGGAGGCGGTTTCCGGTGCGCGAGTCAGTTGTCGTGTGGCCTGGAAGCCGTTCAGTCCGGGCATGACTACGTCCATAAGCACAAGGTCGGGGTTCTCGGCCCGGGCCATGGCAACGCCATCAGCACCGTTGTCGGCGGTCAGGACTTCGTGCTTGTGCTTTTCCAGGATGGTAGAAATTTTCTTGATTTCGGTGGGGGAGTCGTCAACGATCAGAATGCGGGCCATGTTATCCTCGATGGTTCTCTTGTAGGGCGGATTCACTGTTCCGCCTGGGGAACATACTGGCGAATCGTGTTAAGCAGCTCGTCCTTGCTGAACGGTTTGGTCAGATACTGGTCTGACCCGACAATGCGCCCCTTGGCCTTGTCAAACAGCCCGTCCTTGCTCGACAGCATGATAACGGGTGTCTTGCGGAATGCGGAGTTGTTCTTGATCAGGGCGCAGGTCTGGTAGCCGTCCAGTCGTGGCATCATGATGTCCACGAAAATGATGTCGGGGTGGGAGTCGGCTATTTTCGCGAGCGCATCAAATCCGTCCGTCGCGGTGATTACCTCGCAGCCCACTTTTTTGAGCAGCGTTTCTGCGGTGCGACGAATGGTCTTGCTGTCGTCAATCACCATGATTTTCAGATTTTCGAAGTTGTCATCCATTGTGCAACTGCCTTGCGCTCTGCGAGTGTCGGAGTTCAGAGATTGGCTTTTTTAACACACAAATTGAAGGTGTTCTATCAAGCCCCTCTATTTATAGGTTATTCGTGACGTGCAACAAAGTTTCAGTTTGTGTCGTATTGTACAGGGTCACAAAATTGCCGGACCGGAACGACAGAATGTCGGCGCAGGCGGATCGCAGGTGCATTCCGGCGCCCGGTACAATACCATCATGCTCCAGCATAGCACCGTTTGATCAGTATGCTCTGTAGACGGGTTCCTGTTTTTCGTCAATTGACCGGAGAGGCACAATGACACTCAGAATCGGCGTGGTGATGGATCCGATCCAGGATATTTCGTTCAAGAAGGATACTTCACTGGCCATGCTCTGGGCTGCCCGGCAGCGAGGGTGGGAGGTGGCCTATATGGAGCTCCCGGACCTTTATATGAAAGGCGGCCAGGCACGGGCGCGGGTACGCTCCCTGGACGTCCGGATGGATCCGGCGCACTGGTATACCTTCGGTCACGAGGACGATATTGCCCTGGGTGAGTTGGACGCCATCCTGATGCGCAAGGATCCGCCGGTAGACCGGGAGTTCCTGATGGCCACCCACATTCTCGAGGCGGCGGAAAGGCAGGGTGCGCTGGTCGTGAACCCGACCCAGGCCCTGCGGGACTGTAACGAGAAGCTGTTTGCCACGCAGTTTGAAGACTGCACGCCGCCCCTGATTGTTACCCGCTCAGCCGAACGCTTGCGGGAATTCTACCGTGAGCATGGAGACGTGATCATGAAGCCGGTGGACGGTATGGGCGGCAAGTCCATCTTTCGGGTCCGTGAAAACGACTTCAACCTGGGGGTGATCATTGAAACCCTCACCAACGACGGCCAGCACCAGTGTATGGCCCAGAAGTACATCCCGGAGATTACCGAGGGCGACAAGCGCATACTGCTGATCGAGGGTGAGCCGGTACCCTATGCCCTCGCGCGGATACCGTCTGTCGGGGAGAATCGAGGCAACCTGGCAGCCGGCGGTCGCGGTGAGGGGCGGGAACTCACCGCCCGTGATCGGGAAATCTGTGACCGCGTTGCCCCGGTGTTGAAAGAGAAGAATCTGATCTTCGTTGGCATCGATGTGATCGGCGATTATCTCACCGAGATCAATGTCACCAGTCCCACCTGCGTGCGGGAGCTGGATGCGGCCTTCGGTATCGATATTGCGGGCCAGCTCATGGATGCCATCGAGCGTCGTCTGGGATAATAGCCCGATCCCCTGAGTCAGAAACCCCGGAAGTGGCAGGAATGGCAGCACAGGTCACGGCGAACGATCGCCTGATGTTTACTTTGTTCATGGCGCTCGCGCTGCATGCAGTCGTCTTGCTGGGGGTGACGTTCGCCCCGGAAGAGCCCGCCACCAGCGCATCCACCATGGAAATCACCCTGTCCCGC
>Ga0208014_1000661_pt1 | contig 12973 bp, 10 predicted proteins | sample 25_taG_FD_184099 | JGI IMG/M metagenome (GOLD analysis project Ga0208014, IMG submission 184099) | Marine viral communities from Cariaco Basin, Caribbean Sea - 25_WHOI_OMZ (SPAdes) (version 2) | ecosystem: Environmental > Aquatic > Marine > Oceanic | place: Caribbean Sea: Cariaco Basin...
ACCGGCGCAGCGGCCGCTTCGCGCCCTTCTTCGGCCAGCCGGCCTACACCGGCACGCTGAGCTGCAAGCTGGTCAAGCAGACCAATGCCCGGGTGTTCATGGCCTGGGCGCGCCGGCTGCCCGGCGATGAAGGCTTCGAGATCCGCGTGCGGCCCGCCGACCCGGATATCCACGACGAGGACCTGGACCACGCCCTGCGAGCCATGAACCGCTCCATCGAAGCGCTGATCCTCGAGGACCCGAGCCAGTACCTCTGGAGCTACAAACGCTTCCGCCGCCAACCGCCCGGCGGCACCCTGCCCTATTAAAGGCGCATCTCGCTTTAGCCGAAACGTTCTCTCCAGCCGGGACGGGGGTTATAGATGGCGCTGAACCTGTCGATGAAGCTCGGATTGTGGGAGCTTGCCTTGCAAGCGAAAGGCCGGCAAAGCCGGCCGGCAGGATTCCAGAGACATTTCAAACGGCAGCACCAACAAGGTCTCTGGGATCCTGCCGGGTGGCTAAAGCCACCCTTTCGCGGGCATGGCCCGCTCCCACAATCCTCCAGGGACGGATTCACGGCGGGTCCTGGGCACCGAGACCGAACCTCCCGAAGGTGCCAGCTGCGCAGCAAAGCTCTGAAGAAAGGTTGGGCGTCAGCGATAACCCGGGGCATTGGAATCTACCCAGTGAGCGAGTCTGTGTTCTGCCCTTCCGGGACCCTGGAGAACAGGACGTTCGACAGGGAGCGTACAGGGACGTATCCACAGCGTTCCCGGAAGGGCAGAACACAGACTCGCGATCCGGCTGGAGAGACCGTTCCCGCTAAAGCGCTATGAACCTTGTTAAAGCCCACGGTCTGCCGCCTTCGTTATTACGAACATTCATGTCATGAATGACTGTGAGGCCTGTTTGATTTAACAGTGGATACCGTTTCCGCTATACTCCGCGCGCATTTCCACCCCCAGACATACCCCAAACAACTGATTTCCAAAAGAAATCAGTCAGACGAAACGAGGGATTCGCTGTGCTAGAAGCCTATCGCAAACACGTAGAAGAGCGCGCCGCCCAGGGCGTTCCGCCCAAGCCGCTGGACGAAGTGCAGACCGCCGAACTGGTGGAACTGCTGAAGAACCCGCCCGCTGGCGAAGAAGAATTCATTCAGGACCTGTTCGTGAACCGGGTCCCGCCGGGCGTGGACCAGGCCGCCTACGTGAAGGCCGCCTTCCTCACCGCCATCGTGAAAGGCGAAGCCAGCTCCCCTCTGATCGACCGCAAGCGTGCCACCGAACTGCTCGGCACCATGCAGGGTGGTTACAACGTGGCGCCGCTGATCGAGCTGCTCGACGATGAAGAGCTGGCCGACGTGGCCGCCCAGGAACTCAAGCACACCCTGCTGGTGTTCGATGCCTTCCACGACGTGGAAGACAAAATGAAAGCCGGCAACGCCAAGGCCAAGGAAGTGATCGAATCCTGGGCCGAGGGCGAGTGGTTCACCAACCGCAAGGACCTCTCCGAGAAGTTCACCGTGACCGTGTTCAAGGTGCCCGGCGAGACCAACACCGACGACCTGTCCCCGGCCCAGGACGCCTGGAGCCGCCCCGACATTCCGCTGCACGGCAACGCCATGCTGAAGAACGCCCGCGAAGGCATCGTGCCCGAGAAAGACGGCGAGATCGGCCCGCTTAAGCAGATGGAAGAGCTCAAGGCCAAAGGCCATCCGGTGGCCTACGTGGGCGACGTGGTCGGCACCGGCTCCAGCCGTAAGTCCGCCACCAACTCCGTGCTCTGGCACTTCGGCGAAGACATCCCCTACGTGCCCAACAAGCGCGCCGGCGGCGTCTGCATCGGCGGCAAGATCGCACCGATCTTCTTCAACACCATGGAAGACTCCGGCGCCCTGCCCTTCGAGTGCGACGTGGAAAAAATGAACACCGGTGATGTGATCGACATCTACCCGTTCGAAGGCCGCGTGGAAAAAGACGGCGAAGTGATCGCCGAGTTCGAGCTGCGCTCCCAGGTGCTGCTGGACGAAGTCCGCGCCGGCGGCCGCATCAACCTGATCATCGGCCGTGGCCTGACCACCAAGGCGCGCACCGCCCTGGGCCTGGAAGAGTCCACCCTGTTCCGCAAGCCGGAGCAGCCGGGCGATTCCAACGCCGGTTTCACCCTGGCGCAGAAAATGGTCGGCAAGGCCTGCGGCCTGGAAGGCGTTCGCCCGGGCATGTACTGCGAGCCGAAAATGACCACCGTCGGCTCCCAGGACACCACCGGCCCGATGACCCGCGACGAGCTGAAGGACCTGGCCTGCCTGGGCTTCCAGGCCGACCTGGTGATGCAGTCGTTCTGTCACACCGCCGCGTACCCCAAGCCGGTGGACGTGGAAACCCAGCACACCCTGCCCGACTTCATCATGAACCGTGGCGGCGTGTCCCTGCGCCCGGGTGACGGCATCATCCACTCCTGGCTGAACCGCATGCTGCTGCCCGACACCGTGGGCACCGGCGGCGACTCCCACACCCGCTTCCCGATGGGCATCTCCTTCCCGGCGGGCTCCGGCCTGGTGGCGTTCGCCGCCGCCACCGGCGTGATGCCGCTGGACATGCCGGAATCCGTGCTGGTGCGCTTCAAGGGCAAGCGCCAGCCCGGCGTCACCCTGCGTGACCTGGTGCACGCCATCCCGATGCAGGCGATCAAGGACGGTCACCTGACCGTCGCCAAGGCCGGCAAGAAGAACGTCTTCTCCGGCCGCGTGCTGGAGATCGAAGGCCTCGACGACCTGACCGTGGAGCAGGCGTTCGAACTGTCCGACGCCTCCGCCGAGCGCTCCGCCGCCGGCTGCACCATCACCCTGTCCGAGGACAGCGTCAGCGAGTACCTGAAGTCCAACATCACCCTGCTCAAGTGGATGATCGGCAACGGCTACGGCGACGCCCGTACCCTGGAGCGCCGCATTCAGGGCATGGAAGAGTGGCTCGCCAACCCCAGCCTGATGCGCGCCGACGCGGACGCCGAGTACCACACCGTGATCGAGATCGACATGGATCAGATCAAGGAACCGGTACTGTGCTGCCCGAACGACCCGGACGATGCCAAGACCCTGTCCGAGGTGGCCGGCGCCAACATCGACGAGGTGTTCATCGGCTCCTGCATGACCAACATCGGTCACTTCCGCGCCGCCGGCAAACTGCTGGAGAAAGTGGAAGGCCTGACCACCCGTCTGTGGGTGGCACCGCCCACCAAGATGGACCAGCACCAGCTCACCGAAGAGGGTTACTACAACATCTTCGGCCGCGCCGGTGCGCGCACCGAAATGCCGGGCTGCTCCCTGTGCATGGGTAACCAGGCACGGGTGGCGGCGAAGTCCACGGTGGTCTCCACCTCCACCCGGAACTTCCCCAACCGCCTCGGCCAGGGCGCGGACGTCTACCTGGCGTCGGCGGAACTGGCGGCCATCGCCGCGGTGATCGGCCGGCTGCCCACCGCCGAGGAATACATGGAGTACGCCGGCACCATCGACGCCATGTCCGGTGAGATCTACCGCTACCTGAACTTCGACCGCATGGACGAATATCAGAACGTGGCGGATACCGTTAAGATTCCGGTGGCTCAAGCGAGCTGATCCGGCATCGGCGCCCCTGGGCGCACGGAACTGAAAAAAGCCCCGCCGAAGCGGGGCTTTTTTTTGGAGCGCGCCTTGTGAGAGCGGGTCTCTGGTATCCTGCCGGGTGGCTAGAGCCACCCTTTCGCGGGCTGGGCCCGCTCCCACAAGCGGAGACCACCATGATGATGGACGCGAACAACGCCTCCCTGGTGATGATCGATTATCAGCCACGGCTGCTGCCGGCGATCCGCCACGGTCAGAAGCTGGTGGCGCGGTCGGTGACGCTGGGTCGTATCGCCGCCCTGCTTGATGTGCCGGTGATCGGCACGGAACAAAGCCCCGAGAAGCTGGGCGAGAACGTGCCGTCGATCCGACGGCTGTGCGCGGAAACGGTGGCCAAGCGCCGTTTCGACGCCAGCGAGGCGCTACGCGCCACGGCGCTGGCCGAGCGCCGCCAGGTGGTGCTGTGCGGCTGCGAGGCGCACGTGTGCGTGCTGCAGACCGCGCTTGGCCTGCAAGCGCTGGGCTTCCAGGTGTTCGTGGTGGAAGACGCGGTCGGCGCCCGCCGTCAGGGCGACAAGAGCGCCGCGCTGGCGCGCCTGAGTCAGGCCGGCGTCACCCTGGTAACGCTTGAGATGGTTGCTTTCGAATGGCTCGGCGACGCGGATCACCCGCGCTTCCGGGAGGTCCAGGCCCTGATCAAATAGCCTTCACCTGATTTTTACATCCTCGCTGTAAAGAAACATTGAATGCGGATGACGGCGGACGCCGGTGGTCGAGACAATGCCGCCGATGCCCGCCGCGCCCCGGCCGAGCCGGTCACGTCGTGGCAGTACCTTCGAAAATGGATTCTCGCAGGAGCACAACATGACCAGTGAAGATCTTTTCCCGACGCGGCATGAACAGCATCATGACCGCTTCCCCCGACTGGACCCGGTGGTCCATGCCCGCAACCAGGCGCGCTGGGACGGCCCCCTGGACGAAGTGGCCCTGTCGCATTACGAGCGCGACGGCTTTCTCTGGTTCGAGGGGTTCTTTTCCCAGGAGCGGATGCGCCCGTTCTTCGATGAACTCAAGGAAATGGCCAAGGACAGCGAGCTGATGAAATCCGACCAGTCGATCACGGACCCGGATTCCGGCGATCTGCGCTCGGTGTTTCAGATGCATGAGATTTCCCGCCGGTTCGATGAACTGACCCGGGACCCGCGCATCCTCGGCATGGTGCGCCAGCTGTTGGGTGGCGACGTCTACATTCATCAGTCGCGCATCAACGACAAGTTCGGTTTCCAGGGCAGCGGTTTTAACTGGCATTCCGACTTTGAAACCTGGCACTCCGAGGACGGCATGCCGCGCATGCGGGCCATCAGCGCCTCGATCATGCTCACCGACAACAACGAGTTCAACGGGCCGCTGATGCTGATCCCCGGCTCGCACCATTACTTCGTGCCTTGCCAGGGGGTCACGCCCAAGGACAACTGGAAGGACTCCCTGAAAAGCCAGCGCCTGGGCGTGCCCAGCCAGGAGAACCTGGCCGAGCTGGTCGAACAGGGTGGCATCCAGGCGCCCAAGGGGCCGCCGGGTTCATTGCTGTTGTTCGAGTGCAACACCCTGCACGCGTCCAACAAGAACCTGTCGCCCTGGCCGCGCTCCAACCTGTTCTTCGTTTACAACAGCGTGGACAACACCCTGGAAGACCCCTACTGCGGCCATCAGCCGCGCCCGGATTTTCTCGCCAACCGAGACAACACCGAGGCGCTCGCCATGCACGACCACCTGGAACCGCTCTAACCCGGTTGCCGCAGCGCGCCCCGCCTGAGCAGCCGCCACACTTCGCTGGCGGCCTGCGACAGCGGATGCGAGCGCAACCGGTACGCGCACGCCGACACCGTCACCCCCGCATCCAGCGGCAACGGCTTGAGGCGGCCTGCTCGCAGGTCGTCCTCAAGCAGGCTGCGCGGTGCCACCGTCACCGCCCGCCCCTCCCGGCACAACGCCAGACAAGAGCTGATGGTGGCCATCTGAAACTCGGCGCCGCGACGGGCCAGCAACAACTCACGGAACCAGGGCGCGATCTGACGGCGGTACTCCGGGGGCACCCGGGGCAGCGCCAGGGGCCGGCCCCTCATAAACGCGACGGCGGCGTCGCCGTCCTCAAGGGCGGCCGCCGCCTTACCCACCAGCCAGGAGGCCGGCGCCACCACTTGCAAAGGCAGCTCCACCAGCGGCAGCTCCTCCACGTCGTCCCGGTCCGGCAACGCCGAGCCTTTGCGCCCGTCGTACACCAGAAAATCGTAGCGGTAGGCGTACAACCCTTCGCACAGTGATTGGAAGTGATCGCTGTGCATCTCCAGCCGCACGCCGGCGTCCATGGTGGCCCGGGACCGTTGCAGCGGCCCGGCCAGACGCTGGGCCAGCAGGTCCGGCACGAACGGCCCGCAGCCGATGCGCACCAGCCCGCTGCGGCCGTCGTGGAACGCCTCCACCAGGCGGTCCAGGCCGGCCGCCTCATCGAGAATCCGGTTTACCTGGCGGTGCAGGGTCCGCGCCAGCTCGGTGGGACGCAACGAACGGGTATGGCGCTCGAAAAGCGGCGCGCCGGCGCTCTGCTCCAGCCGCTGCAGGCTGCGGCTCAGCGCCGGCTGCGACAGGCCCAGGGCGCGCGCCGCCGCCGACAGGCTGCCGTGCTCGTACACCGCCCGGAAACGGGTCAGCTCCTGTAATTGCCACACGGCGGGCTCCTTGACTCGGTCGGGATCATCAACCCATTAAGCATAGACTCATGCAACACAGTAATGAATCCCCGGCGCATACTTCCCGCCATGACCGGCCAACAACAAAAACCGCCTACCACCGGAGAGCCCCGATGACCGAAGTGACCCGGCGCACCGTGCTGAAAAACCTGGCCCTGGGCGGCGCCGCCCTGGCCACCGCGCCTTCATTGAACGCCAGGATCAACCTGCGCAAGCAGGGCCGGCCGAATGTGCTGCTGCTGGTGTCCGACCAGGAACGCTCCTGGATGGACCTGCCCGGCAGCCTGGATCTGCCGGCCCATGACAAGCTGCTGAATCGCGGCACCGGCTTCAACCAGTACTATGTGAATACCTCGCCCTGCTCGCCCTCGCGCTCGGTGATGTACAGCGGCCAGCACACCATGCGCACCGGCATGACCGCCAATCTGCACGCGCCGCCGTTTCCCAGCTTCAATCAGGAATTGCCGACCCTCGGCCACCTGTTCCAGGAGCTGGGCTACATCGCCGACCGCATGGTGGCCGGCGAAGCCAGCCAGTGGCTGGTGCGCGACAGCCAGAAGCTGGACAAGCCCTGGCTGCTGGCGGTGAACTTCGTGAACCCGCACGACATCATGTTCTTCTCCTCCGGTGAGAAGCAGGAACAATCACGGGCCAACCCGCGTTTCATGGCGCCGCTGCGGCCGCCGCCGAACGATCCGATCTACAGGAAAGACTGGTCGCACCTGCCGCTGCCCGCCTCCTTCGCCAAGGAAACGCTGCGCGACAAGCCCTGGTGCCACCGCTCCTACGCCCAGGTGATCGACAGCATCTACGGCCACATGGACAAAAACGACGAAGCCGCCTGGCTGGCCAACCAGAGCTACTATTTCAACTGCATCCGCGATGTGTCCCGGCAGGTGGACCATGTGCTGCAGGCCCTGGAGGACAGCGGCCAGCTCGACAACACCATCATCGTCTACACCGCCGACCACGGCGAAATGGCCGGCGCCCACGGCCTGCGGCAAAAAGGCCCGGTGACCTACAAGGAAAACAGCCGGGTGCCGCTGATCGTCAGCCACCCGGACGTGAGCGGCGGGCGCACCGTGGACAACCTGGGCTCGGCGCTGGACCTGGTGCCGACCCTGGTGGGCCTGGCCACCGAGGGTAAAACCACCACCGACACCCCCGGCGTGGACCTGAGCCCGGCGCTCGGCGGCCAGACCACCCGGCGCGACCAGGACGGCATCCTGTTCGCCTACGGCGTGCTGCTCTACACCGACCCGGAAGCCACCCAGCGGCTGGCCCGCGAAGGCGACGAGATTACGCCGGTGAAGCTGATGGGCGATTTCCTCAAGCAGCTGCGGCTGGGCCCGGAGCTGGGCAACCGCGGCCTGCACCGCGGCGTGTTCGACGGCCGCTACAAGTTCACCCGTTACTTCAGCCCGGACAGCCATCACCTGCCCCGGGACTGGGACACCCTGCTCGCCCACAACGACCTGGAGCTCTACGACACCCACCAGGACCCGGACGAACTGGTCAACCTGGCGGCGCGCCCGGAGGGCCCGGAGGCGGCGAAAGAGCGCCTGCTGGCCCTCAACGACCGGACCAACCAGCTGATCGAGCAGGAAATCGGCGACGACCACGGCGGCGAATACCCCGGGCCGGAGTTCATGTACCGGCTGTAACCCTTTTTGCTTTGCCCTTGGGGGGCAATCCGCCCCGGCCCGGCCTCGCCGGTGTCCGGGGCACCTTATTCACGGCCGGTGCCGGCTATTTTCCGTCCAGCAACGGCTGCCCGGTGCGGGCCGCCAACCACAGCATCACCGCGCCACCGGCGAGCAGATACCAGTAGAAGGTGAAAAACCGCCACACCACGATGGTGGTGGCGGTGGTCACCGACGTCAGCCAGGGGTTCAACAGCGCCGCGCCGGCCACCTCGGCGCCGCCGGCCCCACCCGGCAGCAGGGTCAAATGGCCGGCCCCCATCGCCACCATCTGCACGAAGAAGCCGTACACCCAATCCAGATGCTCGCCCAGCGCCAGCACCGCGACGTAGATCACCGAATAGCGCAGCAGCCAGTGGCAGAGGCACAGGGAAAACATCAGCAACAGGCGGCGGCGCGGCACCGCCAGGGTTTCTTCCAGGCCGCGCCGGAAACGCAGCACCGCCCGCGCCAGACGCAGACGCCGGCGCCGGCGCAGCCCCAGCCAGGCGAGAAAGTCCCCGGACCCGATCAGCACCCGGCGCTGGAAACGGGCCAAAAGCCCGACCCCGGCCAGGGCGGCCAGCATCAGCGCGAACGGCACCGCCACCTGCCACCAGGCGGCCAGATCCAGATAGCGGGCCAGCCCGTACAGGGCCACGGTGGGCAACAGGGCCGCGAACACCAGCAAGTCGGTGAGCTGATCCACCGCCAGGACCGCCGTGGCCTGCGCCGGTGCCACACCGTGCCGGCGCAGCAGCGCGGCCAGGGTGAAAGGCGCGCCGCTGCCGCCGGGCGTGGCGTTCAGGGTGAACTCGGTGGCCATCACCGTGGCCACGGCGGCGCCGTGGCCCAGGCCCGGCGCCCGGCCATTGAGCATCAGCCGCAGCCGCCAGGCGTTGAGGTTCCAGCACACCGCGATCATCGCCACCAGCAGCGCCAGCCAGCCCACCGGCACGGTTACCAGCCGTGCCAGCACCTGCTGGCCGCCCAGCACAAACGGCACCGCCGCGCCGACCAGCAATGCCACCGCGAACAACCAGCGCCAATGCCGCGTCATAGCGATTCGGATCCGCTCGCCGGCAGGCGCTCATTCTCCATCAGCCACTGGGCCTTGCTGACACAACGGCGCTGTTCGCTGAGTGCATCGATGGTGCGCCGCCAGAAAGCGCGGCTTTCCGGGTGACGTAGGTCCACCGGATGCAACGCCAGCCGGATCACCGGACGGTGCTGGAAGCGGCGCAGCCGCGCCTGGTTCAAGCGCTCGAACCAGCGCCGGCGCCAGGACGAACGGGACGACATCACCACCGTGGGCAGCGGCAGCCGCTCGCCGTCGGCCAGGCGGTACAGGGCGCCGGCGTCGGTGCGGTAGTCGAAACCGGCGTCACGGATCGCGCGGCGGCTGGCTTCATTGCTCAGCCAGCCCGGCGGCACGAAGCCGCTGACCCGCCAATCCTGGCGGCGGCAAAGCGCCAGACCGTCGCGTATGCGGGCGTAGGCGGCGGCCTCGTTGAGGGCGGAGAATTCCCCTTCGTGGGTCAGTATCCGGCGGCGGACCCATTCCCGCGGGCCCTTGGGGGTGGGGCCGTCGTCGCTGTGCGACCAGCCGTGCAGCACCAGCTCGTCACCGGCGGCCTGGCGCTCGGCCATGGCCCGGCAAAACGCCGGTGAACGCTCGGCGGCGTCATGGCGGTGGAAATCCGGCACCACCAGCAGGGTGCTGACCAGCGACGCCGGGCGTTGCAACTCGCGCAGAAACGACTGGTACAGCGGCCAGCTGTGCGGGGCCACATCGTGCAGCGATAATATAAAGGCCCGTTGGGTATCAGGAATGCGATTCATGGGTGGATGCTAATACCGGCTGCTCGTGATCGCCAAGGACGCGCCGGTAGTGACCGACCAGGCTCTCCGCCACCGCATCCCAACTGTGCCGCGTTTCCACATGGGCACGGGCGCGCCGTCCCAGGGCCGCGGGATCGTCATGTTCAAACAGGTCGCGCACACCGGCGGCCATGGCGGCGCCGTCGTTGGGGCGCACATGGCGCCCACAGTCACCGGGCACCACTTCCGGCAAGGCGCCGGCGTCCACGCACACCACCGGCAGGCCGCTGGCCATGCCTTCCAGCGCGACCAGGCCGAAGGTCTCCTGATCGCCGGCGTGCACAAGCGCGTCGGCGGCCGCCATCCAGCCGGCCACTTCCGGGGTCTGGCAAAACTCATGGATCACCGACACATTGGACGGCGCGTCCGGTTGCAGGCCGGTACCGATCAGCAGCAGATGGTAGTCGGGCCCCAGCCTGCGCATCGCTTCGAGCAATACCGGAATATTCTTCTCCTGGGTGCCGCGTCCGGCGAACACCAGCAGGTGCTGGTCCTCGGAGAGGCCCAGCGCGCGGCGGGCGTTGGGCTTGGCGCGCTGTGGCTGGAAGGCTTCCAGGTCCACGCCCAGCGGCTGCACCTCGACCTCACCGATACCGCAGCGGTGCAACTGCTCCGCCATCACGCGGCTCGGGCTGAGGACCATATCAAAGCCTTCGTAGAGGCGTTTTATATAGGCCCGGGTGCCCGGATCCAGAAAGCGGCCGACGCGATGATGAACCAGAGTGAACAGATCGGAGTGGTAAAAACCCACCGACGGCACGTCCAGCAATCTGGCCGCCCGCTGGGCCGCCCAGGCGGGCGTGTACGGGTCGCCGGCTTCGATCACGTCCGGCTGCAGGCCGGCGATGATGCTGCTCCACAAACCCAGACGCAACGGGAAACGAAAGCCCGGCGCCAACGGCAGGGGCATCGCCGGCAGGGACACGAAGTCGCCGTCGAAGAACACGCGCGAGCCGGGCATCACCACTTTGTGGCTGGTGTCCCCACGTCGCAGCAACGCCTGGCGCTTGCCGTCAATGTAGGTACGCACGCCACCGCTGGCCTGGGTGTAAAAAAGCGTGGTATCAAGAATTCTCAAGCGGTTCTCCCTTTCCCACTTGGTGCGGTGCCGCCGTTACCGACGACCCTGATCATCGTCAATAGCGGGTGAATAAGCCTAAGATAGCATTGGCAACGGAAAGCTCACCGCCGACCTTGGTAAAGGCTTGTAAAAGCGCGGCCCGCCGCCATTAAGCGGTCAGAAAGGCCGCCAACGGGAGCACGGCAGCAATGGAATTCAAGGACTATTACAAGATTCTCGGCGTACCACCGGAAGCGGACGATAAAGAGATCAAAGCCGCCTACCGGAAGCTGGCGCGCAAGTATCATCCGGACGTCAATGCCGACGCCGACGCGGAAAGTAAATTCAAGGAAGTGGCGGAAGCCTACAAGGTGCTCAAGGACGCCGAAAAGCGCGCCGAGTACGATCAGCTGCGCCAGTTCCGTGACGCCCGCGGCGGCTTCCAGCCACCGCCGGGCTGGCAGAGTGCCGGCGCCGCGTCCGGTGGCGGCCGGGAAGCGGATTTCTCCGACTTTTTTGAATCCCTGTTCGGTGGCGGATTCTCCCGACGCGGCGGTCCGCGCCCCGGCCGTGATCTGGAAATGGATCTGCCGTTGTTCCTTGAAGACACGGTGGCGGATACCCGTAAACCGATCAGCGTCCACGGCCGCACCCTCAATGTCACGATTCCCGCCGGCACCGCGGACAACGAGCGCATTCGTCTGAAAGGTAAAGGGGAACCGGGTAGCGACGGCGCGCCCTCCGGCGACCTCTACCTGCGCGTGCGGCTGGTGCCCCACCCGGTATTCGATGTGGAGGGCCACGATCTGCTCGTCACCGTGCCGGTGGCGCCCTGGGAAGCGGCCCTGGGCGCCAAACTGCAGGTGCCCACGCTCAGCGGACGCATCAGCCTGACCCTGCCGGCGGGCAGCCAGACCGGCCGCCGCCTGCGGGTCAAGGGCAAGGGTCTCGCCGGCAAGAAGACGCAGGGTGATCTTTACGCGATTATCAAAATCGTCATGCCCGAGCGGATCTCCGATCGGGACCGTGAACTGTGGCGGGCGCTGGCCGAGCAGTCCGATTTTGACCCACGGGCGAACTGGGCCGGCGACGGCCGGCGCTATGACAAGGAGCCCCGAAAATGAACACGCTGACCCTCACCGAAGTGTGCCGGCGGGTGTCCTTGCCGGAGCACGCGGTCATTGAAATCGTTGAAGTGGGTATCGTTACACCGGTGGCCGGTTCGGCGCGCGCCTGGCGTTTCGACGATCAAACCCTGGTGGTGCTGAGCCGCGCCGCGCGCCTGCACGAAGACCTGGCGCTGGACTGGCACGGCGTGGCCCTGGCCCTGGAACTGCTTGAGGAAATCGACACCCTGCGCCGCGAGAACGAACAATTGCGACAACGGTTAAACCGCTTTCTGGACTGACTCAGGCGGCCGGATCCTGCCGGTAAAACAGACTCAGCTGCTCGTACAGCGCCGGCAGCACCTGGCGCAGATGCGCGGGGGATTCAAAAAAACTTTCCGTGGCCACGGCAAAAAACTCGCCGGGGTCTTCCAGCGCATAGGGGTCGATAAAGGGCTCACCGCCCTGCTCCGCCCGCTCCAAAGCCTGCCAGGCCTCGGTGAAGACATCGTGCCAGCGCTGCGGATCCATGCCGGCGTGCAGCGGCGGCGCGCCGTTGGGCCCCTCGCGGCGCATATCCAGCTTATGGGCCAGCTCGTGCAGCACCACGTTGTAGCCGTCCTCGCCGCCGGATTCGAGCACATCGCCCCAGGACAGAATCACCGGCCCCTGCAGCCAGGCTTCACCGGCCAGTTCCCGCCCGGCGTCGTGCACGATACCGAACTCGTCCATTTCGTTGTCCGGGGTGACGAAGGTGTCCTCGTAAACGATCAACGTGTACCAGCCGTCGTACCAGTCCAGGCCCAGCCCGAACACCGGCACCACCGCCATGGTGGCGATCAGAAGCTGCATGTCGTCGGTGACGGTGAACTCGCCGCCGGCGGCGAACTCCTTGCGCACCAGAAAACGGC
>Ga0208014_1000662_pt1 | contig 12958 bp, 7 predicted proteins | sample 25_taG_FD_184099 | JGI IMG/M metagenome (GOLD analysis project Ga0208014, IMG submission 184099) | Marine viral communities from Cariaco Basin, Caribbean Sea - 25_WHOI_OMZ (SPAdes) (version 2) | ecosystem: Environmental > Aquatic > Marine > Oceanic | place: Caribbean Sea: Cariaco Basin...
TCGGCAGGAGAGAGGATGAATTCCAGCGTATCTTCAATATCGCCGTATTCATCAATTTCGATTTCAAAGTCAATTTTGTCGGGAGCCGCTTTATAGTTGAGGGTTTCGAGCTGTTGTGCATCAATTTGAGCAGTATATTTTCCGGGAGCAAGACCCAGGTAGCTGAAATATCCGTCACCCTCACTTAATAATTCCGCAGCTTTATTTCCGTTTGAATCTATGATGTTTATAAGGATACGGCCCTGTCCGCGAAGGGAATTGCCGTTTTTGAAGTAGACCATACCACCAACTTCACCCATGACCTGTACCGGCACATAGATCTCTTTGAAGTGGTTGGGCTGCGTTTTCACCAGGATCTTAGGATTTGGGATCTTCCAGGCGATATTGTCAAGACTAAGAGGATCTAGTTCAATCATAAGATCGATATAAGGCTGCAGCTCGGTGATTCGCAATACCGTTTCATCGTCGTTATAACTCACCCTGCCGCTGCGGTTTTTAAGTTCAAGCCCGGCCACTCCCGGTTCCATAGGATCTTTAATCCCGTTTTGGTTGAAGTCGAGAAAGGGAATGATGCTCACTGCTGCACGAGACATGGCGGTACGGTTACTGGCCGCGATATAGCCGGTATTGTCATCGAGCATGAGGCTACCCCTGGCCGATTGTACGAAAGAAGAATTTCTGTTCCCTATCCGTGAAGTGGCCGAAGTCTGAGCAAAATTAAATGCATAGCGTAATCCTACTTCAAAGATATGGGCATCTCTCAAAAAATTGTTTTCGTAAGCAAGGTTAAGAAAGCCTTGTTTGAACATAGGTCGTTCCAGTTCGACAATCAGGTTATTGAACCTGTCCCTGCTAAAGTCATACTGAAGTTGAGGAGATAACAGGAACTTATAGGGCATGCGATAAGTTTGAGATAAAGAGCTATAGATGGTAGGCTCTTTCATTCTGTCGTTATACAGGCCATAAGATGTAAAGTTGGTGCTCACTCCAAAAACCGCTCCCGATAACAGGAGTTGTGCAGTGGTGAACTCGGTTGTGGGCATTATGATCTGGTTCACACTAAAACGGCTAAACAAAGAAAAATGTTTTGTGCGAATAGGCGTAGAGAAGCTGAGTTTTCTTTCTTCCAGGTAATTGAAATTTACTGCCGTTTGATCTTCGTTGTAATTAATATAATTCAAATCTACCTGGAAGTTGCGCGGAGACTGATAGCTCAATAAAGCCTCTCCTTTTACGCCAAACATATATTCTCCAGAGAACAGCAGGCCTGAAGCAATTCTTGCTGAGGAGTTGACAAATGGCATTACTTCGCCACTTTCTACTTCCGAAAGATATTCTACCCCGCCGCCAATAGTTATGGCATTGTTTAATCCATAATTGAGATTAAGGCGGCTAAAGCGGTTCCAGTCGTCACTTTCTACAACCCCGGCGCTAAGAGTGTATTCCAGTTCATTTTTAGGCACAAAATTATACGGAATGTTAATCACCCGGTCTTCGGTCTTTTCTTCTCCCCATGGGCCATAAAACCGTAGATTCACAGCGGTATTACCATACATGAGCGGCACTTCAAAACTGTAAAACCCCGAAGCATCGGCTTCTGTAAATGATACGAGCACGTTGTTTACATAAAGTTCAACCGTCCATCGCGGTTCAGTGTAATCACTGAGCAAATAAGTACCAAAAGACCTGCGGTTTTGAAGCGGACTATTGGTGAATTGCACCCCCGAAACCGGTGCAAAAAGGGAAGAAGTGGCCCGGCTAAAGATCCTCCCGGCGGTAACCTGAGACAGGTACTTGTTATCGGTATTTACATAGCGCCACTGGTAAAACTGGTTACGTGATGAAAACGGCAGCCTGCTGGAATAATTGAGCATAAGATTGGTTTCCCCACCAAGAAACATGGTACCCAGCCCCAACGTAAGGCGATTGTCATTCTCGAAGTTGGTTTGCTGAGTAGTCACCACTCCCCAGTCTAAAGTACCGGGCTTAAAGAAGGGATAGCGGGCAGGGATAAGTGTATCTGGAACTACCACGCCCTTTACCCGATCAAGATTTTCCCTCATCTTTTGAAGGCGCATTTCCTTCATCACCGGTAGCTCCTTGTCTGTTTCAAGTTTTAGAGAAAGGCTTCGGAAGGAGAATTGGGTATCGAGGCCAAAAATGCTTCCGAAGAAATCTGATTTAAGATACCTTACGGAAGGAGTGATCAAAACGTCATTTTTGGAGAGGCTGAAGCTTTCTCCTTTATATGTGATTTGTGGCTGCTCCCAGTTAATAGTATAGGTAGAATCGGGGTGAATGATGAATCCGCTTAGAATATTTCCATCGGTTTCGTGCTTGATGTTTAGAATTTCAAACAGCGTGGTAACCGGCAAAAATGCATCTTCCCCCTTTATCGCGATAGGAATTTCATAGGTGCCCAACCTGGGAATGTTCATTTCTACCGAAAGTTCGTCGTAATCGGGATAATCTTCTTGTGCGAATGCAGTGCCAAGGCTCAGGAATAACATGAGCGTTAGCCACAACTTCAGAACTTCAGAAAGAGAAAGACGAAAAGGAGAAAGCATTGTGGTTGGCTTGCTATTCGTGAATGAAGGTTAGGGTAAAAGTACCGTTGTAATTTCCTGCCGGTCCGGCCTCACCACTGGGAATATTCAATTTTCCACCTACAATAACTTCGTGAGGATTGCTGGTGGTAATAAAAGTTTGGCCAGTGCTAATATCAAAAAAAGGATCAATATTTAAAGTGACGTTGCTGCCCGCGGGTCCCGAAAGTAACACTTTACTTACAGGTTGAATTTGCAGAAGTGTTCCCGGATTGGCATAGACGTCAAAAATGGCATAATGAGGGCTGCTTCCCAGATTTAGTAAATACACATCGGTATCGGCCGAACGATCGCCGTTTGGAGTGAGGATGACGTTACCACCGGCATTTCCCACAATAAAAGACCCAAAGTTAAGCCCCTGGGCATTTCGCACCTCTACACTAACGGGAATAGGCGGATGCTCCTGGGCAGCTGCTTTGTGAAAGGGGATAATCAGCAGGCTGAAGCAAATGAATAAGAAGAAGCTTTTTCCCGTCATTTTCTACTCTTTAAAGATTACTTTTTTGGTTTGGCTTTCTTGTTCAGTTTTGAGCGTCACCAGGTAAATTCCGGCTGCCATACCACTAAAGGTAAGCACATCTTTGCCCGAGCCTCTTTTGCTTTGAAGTACCTGGCCTGCCATGCTGCTAAGAATCACTTTTCCTTCAGCATTATTAGGCAAATTCAGGCGTACCAATACCTGCTCATTTTTGGTGTACACGGTAAAATCTTCCATCGCGAGTTCCATTTGTGCAGGCGATAATTTTTCCGAAGAAAACATTAGCACAAACCGGTCGTTAATTTGCCCTTTTTGAGAGGTAAAAGTGTAATCGCCATCTTTATCAAGGTCTTTTAGGACATTCTTCTTGATATCTTTCAGGTAAATATAGACAGAAGGAAAAAGATTGGTGGTTTCAGCAAGAGAAAGGCTCATCTCACCGGATCTTTCTGCTGAAATTCCCAACGGAATTTCCATAGTTTCCATAGAAGTGCCCGAAACTGCATTTATAGAAAGTTTTTCCTGAAGTGCGGTTAAGCTGTAAACACTGGGAACGTTCACAGCAGTATTCAGCAGTTTTTGCGCATCCAATTCCTTCTCAAATTGTGGGGTACCTCCCTGGCTAAAATAGATCACTGTGGCATCGGCATCTTTTTCCCCCTTGAATCCTGCTGTTAGTCGGATTTGTGGAATTTCAGCTTTATTTTTTGTTTTATAATACTGCTGTTGTGTTTCGTTACCAACTCTATAGCTGTTATTGAATTGCAGGGTAGCTGTTAAAGGATGAATTCCGTCAACAGGGTCACTCACCCTCACAAAGAATCCCTGCATTGATGGGATAATATTCGAAGACCGTCCATCTGTTGAAACTCCGTCGACGTAGGAAGTGTAGGTTCCGGTATATCTATCGCCTGCAGTGGCAGTAAAGAAATGAATTCCATTGTCAATACCTTCCATATTGGCGACCATTAAATTCCAGTCAATAGGAGAAGGATAGGGATTTCCTACCAGATTAAAGCCATTGGTATAGGTTCTGTTATTATTTTGAAGAGCGACACTTACCGGTCCGTTATTGACTATCCCGGATAATTCCAGCGTCATAGTACCTGCTTCTCCCAAAGGATTTATAGCATAACCAAACCCTGGTTTAAAGCTTGCAGTTGAATCCAGGTACTTTTGCCAGCCTGTAAGGTCATTTCCTGCTGAATCTTCCCTGTTTTCCAGGTATTCATAAAGGTGAGGAAAACCGGTTTCAGGATTTGTGAGATCAAAATTGGCAGCAAGATCAGCCACAGTTGAATTTTGAAAAGGACTGCTGAAGTATTTGTAACCAAATGCATTTGAAAGGTAACGCTGCATGTGTACCGTATCCAAAACCTGACCATTTCCTCCTCCTTCAATAAAGGCTGTTCCAGTGCTGTTTGAAAGAAGGGTAAGTTTATTACCTGTATAAAAGTTTCCTCTTATAACATGAAGAAGACCTTTAATATTAATACTTGCTTCTGAAGTAACATCTATCGCATTCGACAGGTATAAATTTTCGATGAGATCTTTATCAAAAAAACCTTGAGGTATGGTTTGAGACACTTCGGAAGCAAATATAACCGATCCAAATTCTGCATTAAATACGCCCTGGTTTACTGCCTGGCCTGCAATACCAAAAAGGTTTTGCTGAATATCGACAGAAGCACCACTTTCAATAATTAGGTTTCTTGAAAGCCCTGAATCTCCATCAAGAATTATAGGATAGTTGCCAAGGCCAGAAGGTATGCGCACATCAGTTTCAAGTGTTGGTACTGTGCTACAATTCCAGTTGGCAGGATTGTTCCAGTTGGTGTCTTCAGCTCCCGTCCATAAATTCTCCTGTAGTACGGTTATAGTTACCGTATGATTTTCATTATTGACGCAGCCATTGGCATCTTCAACGGCTGTAATATTTATAGTTGTGGTGACAGTTGGGCTAAATGCATAAGATAAAGAAGAGGAGGAAGTTGGTATCGAAAAAACAGCTCCATTCATGGTTCCCCGCACAGTCCATGGACCCGTTCCTGAAAGACTACCGGTTATATTAATTGTTTCTCCTATACAAATAGTTGTGTCTGTACTGGTGGTAGTTAGTGCGGGTAGGGGATTGACTATAATTTCAACCACATTTGATAAGCTAGGTTCGCACATAGCAGAAGATACACTTCTTCTAAACCAGGTGGTCTGCGATAGTTCGCCTGGATTGTAATCTACAGTGTTGTTAGTTCCTGTGGCAGGATCAAATCCACTTTCGGGGCCAGTTGTACTACTTTCCCATATATAGGCGTAAGTACTATTCCCACCGGTGGGAACGGCTCCAGTAATAGTTCCTGGGTTTAAGCCGGTGCAAACAGCCTGCGAAACATTAGAGCTATTTGAGAGGGTTATTGTATTTCCTGAAACAGGCTGGTAAACAGTAACTTCCACCACATTCGATGTTAAAGAACTACAGTGGTTACTTGCTACTCTTCTAAACCAGGTAGTTTGGGTCAGGGGACCAGGGGTGTAATCTTTGTTGTTATTGACACCCGGAGCAGCTGAAAAACCTGATGTTGACCCGGTAATGCTCGCCTCCCATAAATATTTTATAGGACTTCCGGTAGCCTCTGAACCCATTAAGGTTTCGGGAGAAGCAGCACCACAAAATGATTGATTTCCGGTGATAGTATTGTTTCCTGCGGCTTGTGGAACTGTTACAGTTACAGAACTAACTTCATTATTAGTACAACCATTGGCATCTGTGACACTGGTAATACTGTAAGTGGTTGTCTGAGTGGGATAATCAGTTACTGAAAAAGGACTTTGCTGCACCTGGAAAGTTGTGGACCCGGCTCCATAACTTCCTGTCACCGTCCAGGGTGCTGTCCCGGTAAAATTAGCTGTTAATACAGCTGCCTCACCAGAGCAAACGGATGATGGTCCACTCAAAGTTCCTGTAGGTAATGGGTTGACGGGAATTTCAATAATATTGGAGGCAGCAGGCTGACAGTTTCCGGCAAATACACTACGTCTAAACCAGGTGGTCTGCTGTAAAGGCTCTGGAGTATAATTTTGGAGCGTGTTTTCGCCCGGTGCAGGGGAAAATCCGGAACCGGGTCCTGCTGTACTATGTTCCCAGTAATATGTGAGATCACCCGAACCCTGAGGAATACTTCCTAAAATCGAAAGAGGTTGATCTCCACAGCATAAATCTTCTGTAGGTCGACTGTAGGTGGCCTGAACATATAACCTTTTGACCGTACTAACACAAGGATCACCAAAAACTGTATTTGTTGCAGGGATACTTGCTGAATTTTTACCCAAAATATAACTTTCAACAATAGATTGACTGCTCGTAGAATGACATGTACTTTGGGTAAAATTGCCGCAAGAGCCGCTGGGAGTTCCATAGCTTGCAAAATCTACCGATGTAAAAATGGTGCCTTCAGGAGCCGATAGGTTTAAATTGCCATTTTCATTCACGGTTCCACAAAGAGTTCCGGCTACTTTGTATTGAATGGTATTGTTTGAAACTGGCTGGTTCACTTTTAACGTTGCAGCATTGGAAAAGTTAGTTGCAGTGTAAGATGTGACCCCAGTGTTGTTCGAACTTACAAGAATAGCTTTTCTAAAAATATAGAATGTGCCGCCGCTATTAAATGGAGCAGTAGTGACATCTGGTGTGTATGTAGCACCGGTAGCCCCTGGAATATCTGTTGTCGTTCCATTTGGGGTAGTACCATACGCCCATTGAAAACCGGTTGTCCCCCCTTTTGAAATACCCCCAGGAAGAGTACCATACACATCTCCGGAAATTTGCACTGCAGCTCCCCCGGAACAAACTTCCTGCTCAATATTTCCAGTTAAAACGTTCTCAAGAACCTTAGTAAGATTCCGGAAGCTAACCTGGTTTCCTCCTGCATTTTCATAAAATTCATATACTAAATTGCTGTTCCCGGTAAGGTTCATTAAGACCCTTGGTCTTACACTATAAGCCTGATCAACCCAGTTGTTGTAGACCAGATTTCCGTCCACTCTTAGTCGGGATCCATCATCAGAACCCAAATCCACGACAAACAGTCCTCTTCTTGAGGAATTCATTCTATACCTTACGGAAAAAGTTTCGGTATAAATAGATAGAGGAACAGAGTTTGCAGATATTCCAAAACAAGTAGTGTTCCCTCCAAAATTGCGGTCAAAAGATTCTGTTTCTGTATAATTACCTGCATAGGTATTAAAACCTGTTCCGTCATAAACATGGCCTATCCAACTATCCGTTCCGGCCGTAGTCTGGCTGTCGGTGGCAACAGCCCCTCCAACAGTTGTACTCACCGGGCTACTGGAGCATCCATTCACAGTAGCAACTACTGTATAAACTCCTGCCATGGAAGCTGTAGCGTTCGAACGGGTTGGATTTTGTGCAGTAGAGGTATAGCCATTTGGTCCTGTCCACCTATAAGTGGCTCCTGAAATAGAAGAGGCGTTAAGCTGAAGAGTTCCTCCTACACAGATAGGACCATTGTTTGAAGCTGTAGGGGAAGGAGGGGTGGAGTTAATTGTAACGTTAGTACTAACAGGTGAACTCGCACAACCATTTACAGTAGCCGTAACAGTATATGTTCCGGCCATAGCTGTTGTCACATTGGTTAGGGATGGGGTGCGACCTGTAGCAGTAAAACCATTAGGTCCCGTCCATTTATAAGTGGCGCCTGAAATTGCAGAGGCTGTTAATTGTAGAGTTCCTCCAACGCAAAGAGGTCCGTTGTTAGAAACTGTAGGAGTTGGTGTAGGCGTATTATTTACAGTAAATTGATCTGACCACGACGCGGAATATGCAGTAGGATATCGGGATTCAATTCTTACCTGATAATCTGATGCTGTAGGATAGGAACTTGCATTACTGGGGATTGGAACCTCTAATTTTATTTCAGCTGATTCATATGCGGCATATACTGGTGCAACATTACTGGTAAATGTCCCTGTTAAAACCTCAGATCCTCCTGTTCTATCATATACCCGATATTCTGTACTAGTGGTAAAACCGTATGTGCCACCGCCACCATTGGTTACAGTAAAGGTCACTGTGATTTTCGAACCACCGCATACCGGGGTGCCGGTAACAATTGGTTTGCTGATCGTCTGCCCCTGCACAAAATACCCCCCCAACATAAAGATGCAAAGCGAAAGATAACGCATAAGAGAAAGGGGGAGGTTCATTTTAGAAGAAGTAGAGGTTTTTTCTATAGGTTATGGAACATTAAAGATTATAACTTTCTTTCGCAAGTGTTTCTCCCTGCTCCTCAAAATAAGAGACTTCTAATTTCCCCTGGCTCAAATCAACTTCTCCTGCATTTCGTAATTCAAAAGAAAAGTTCCTTTGAGCGTTGGGCGTATAGACAGAGACCCCTTTTACCATTCCTATCTCTGTAGTCTTTCCTTTTGGGGAAACATGATCTACTTTAATATTGCCGTAAACCGACATATTTCCGCTGCGGTTTAACACCAATGATAATTTTGGGAATTCTCCATCTCTTTGGAGTTGAATATTGCTTATATCCAGTTGAGTGGTAGATTCCCCCTGCTGAATTATTATAGGAATACTTATTCCAAAGACAGTTTTGATATTAATGGAAATCCCTTCACTTTCTGCATCTTCTTCTGTTCCCAGGGCAGTTTGCTCTTCTACTGCTCTAAAATACATGTGAGAACGATATTCCCCCTGTTCCAGGTTTCCGGTGCGGGTGAGCTGCACTCTTATGGTCTGGGCTTCGTTGGGAGCCAGAGTGATCTGTCGTGGGAAATATCTTAAAAAACCTTCAGCAAAACGCTGACCTTCCGTAGGTGTTTCCACCTGCTCAAAACTACCACTTTCAGTCATATTGTAGTTAACGAAAGAAACTGCATAAATAGCAGTATCACTTCCCGTATTCGCAAGATTGATCTCTTGTGATCTTTGAGAACCGTCAAAAACCAGCCTTTTAGGCATGATCATTAGATCTCCCTGCCCATAAAAGTTTTGAGGAAGAAAAAAAAGAGAAAGTAGGAGTAAAGTTAAGTGTAGTGTTATCTTCATGCGGGTTGAATTCTGTTGAAAATTTTACCTGCAACAAATGTAAGTAAAAGAAGACAAGAAAGTTAAGGAATTCCTAAAATTAATTATAGGAAACCGTTACATTAAACCCGGAGGAATTGGTATAGAAACCGGATGCCTGATTGGCCTCAAGATGCAAGGTTGCTCCAATTTTTATAACGTCCGAAATAGTGCCTTCATCAGGTAGAACTACAAAGTTGCTGATCGTAAGTTGCTGATCGGGGTTTTGGCTATTGAATAAGATAAAAGATTCAGGTAGTGTAATAGCGTAATTGTTATTGCCATGGGTAACCACTGCCTCTGCCGGATTTACAGTACCGGGAAAGTTGGTTGATATCTGCACTCCCTGAGCGGTTCTTGAACCATCGGGAGATAAAATAACACTTCCGGGGGTGTAGGCACTTAGTACATTTCCAAAATCAAGATCTACAGTCTTGTCGATTTGGATAGGATCAATAACCGTAGCCCTGCTCGTGACTTTCGCAGAAGCCGATGCCTGACTAAAAGCCTGGGAAGACAACAGTAAAAGAAATAATATAAAAACTATTTTATTCATTTATGTCTGTAAAAGCAGCTGCTTTGTTATTAAACTTATCTCTATAATGAAAAAACGCCGCCACAAGGGCGGCGTTTTTCTAAACTAGATTTCTTTGTCTTATTCGTAAGCTACGGTAACACCAACAGTACCACTGTAACTTCCTTCAGATTGTTGATCTACCAAAGTAACAGTTCCTCCAAGATATAATGGAATCTCAGTTGTTCCAGAACCAGCATTTCCTGTAGCTGCTAAGTTATGTGCAAAAGTAATTGCTAACGTTGCTCCTTCTGTTCCAATTTGTAAATTCTCAGGTGCATCTAATTTGATTGAAAAAGTATATTCATCAGCAGCATTTATTGCAAAAAGTCCAGATTGTGGTGCAGTACTACCTTTTCCTGTAGCTGCAAGAACATCAGAGTCACCAGTTCTTTCTCCAGTCGCTGTAGTAGCAATAGTCGCTGTACCAGCAGTACCTATTAATCTTCCGAAGTTTAATCCACGTGAATTCTCGATTGAAATAGGCATTACGATTTCAGCATTAACTGTAGCTGTTTCTGAAGCAGAATCCTGTGCAAAAGTAGTTCCAGTAATAAGAGCGAATAAAATAAAAGTAATTTTTTTCATGATGTAGGTTTTTTTGGGTATTATAAATTTAATTTGGGGTTTCATTTATTTAACGATGCAAACGTACACCCTAAAGAAAGCTCCTACAAAAAAACTCGATGACAGCGACAGAAACTCGTTGAAATACACTAAACATGATCCTAATCATGTTGGGGGATTAATCTCTGAAAGAGCCTATTTATCGGCTTTAATGAGATCATTTAATTGAAAATCAGACCAGTAGTTAGCTTTTCTTAGGAAAATGATATCTAAACGTATAACAGGATCTATTAGCCAAAAACAGTTTAAAGTTGACTTGCATAGGTTACATCAATTACTACCTGGACCAGAATTACAGTCACTACTATTATAATGGTATAAAAAATTGTTCTGGCAATATTCCCGATTGATTGTTTGGATAAATGTTTCAACTTGGTGGAGTTTTACTTAATAATCTCTTGTTTGGAACAATAGCATAAAAGCTAAAGCCCTGGTGGCTTGATTAACTTGTAGGGATTATATAAGTAGGGATATAAATCTACAGTTGTTCACTGTAAATTCTTTACAAAGATGCGGGAAATAGGGGAGGTAGAAAAGATTAATCGGTAGTTGAAGAAAAAATTCGTCGAACTACTCATTTTAAGAATTTGTTAAGACATGAACTCCTATATCACGGTCAAAAATTATGATCTAATTGTAGTTTACAGTAACGTTCATAGGAGCCTTACTGTTGTAAACTCCCGGATTTTGATGAGGATTAACAGCCAGGGTAGCACCCACGGTTATTCTCTTAGCTCCTCCATCAAAATTTCCGTTTTGAGCTAAACTACTTGTAAAGTCTTTAATGATCATACTTTCTGTACCGTTGGCCAGTACATATTCACCTTCAGGCAGGGTGAGAGAAAAAGCAAAACCGTCTTCACCTGTCACTTCAAATGCAGCAGCAGAGACATTGGCTTCACTGTCTAATGAAACATTTCCGGTGGAGAGCCTGGTGCTATTGGGCGTAAGGATTACTTCTCCTCCGGTACCGGCATCAAGGTTTGCAAAATTCATGTGTGATGTAGTAGTGATTCCAATAGGCTGGATAATCGTAGCCGAAGCAGTAAATGAGGCAGACGCACTGGCCTGGCCAAATGCTAATGCCCCAAAAAGGGAAAATAATATGAAACTAAATAAACTTTTCACCGCTTTTTTCTTATTTCAAGAATAAGAAAATTTTTTGATTCAACCAGATTAAGTGACCATAAATATCGATGAAATACACAATTAGATTAACTACAACGATGTCGCTGTAAAACAATTATTTATACAGTTTATTGGTGAGTTAACGATCTTGGTTCACCGGGATCTTCAATTTTTTTATCTCAGATACCGGGAATTTTTAAAAAAATCTTCTAGTTCTGACTTCTGAGGCCATAAAAAGAAATCACAGCACAAGGCTTGTGATACAGTTTAGAATGAAATATCTACTCTTAAAATCCGGAGGAAAGAAAAGCTCTTGAGTAGAAATGTACTGTACCAGGATCTTTTTGAAATCATCGTATCGGTTTTAATGATATAGAATTTTTATTCCAGCTTTTGGCTGACCAGCTTCAAAAGTAAGATTTAGATCAGTTTTTCTCCTATATATAATAAGGTATAGCGAATACAGCAACTTCTTTATTGGCAGGTATTTTAATTTAAGCACAAAAAAAAAGGCCGTGTGGCCCCTTTTTAATATTAAAAGTGATTTTATTCTTAGTTGTTGGAAGAATCTACCGGCTGTGCAGGGGATTGTTCTGAATCTAAAAGTGCAAGGAATTTATCAAGGTTTGGCAGGATAACAATTCTTGTTCTTCTATTTAATGCCCTGTCTTCTTTGGTCTCGTTTCCGGCTACAGGTTTGTAGCTGCTGCGGCCTGCTGCAATTAACTTTTCGGGCTCTACATTAAAACGGTCCTGCAATACTCTCACGATCGCAGTAGCACGTCTTACACTCAATTCCCAGTTGTCCTGAATATAGGAATTTTCTACCATTGTTTGAGAATCTGTGTGACCTTCTACCATTACTTCCATAGCTGGTTCAGATTTAATTACTTCAGCAAGCTTCTCTAAAAGGGGATATGCATCTCTGCTTACTCTGTGACTCCCGCTTCTAAAAAGTAATTTATCAGATACATTGATCATCACTACAGTTTTGTCTACAGTAATGTCAACATCGTCTGAGCTTCCGCTGCTTATCTGACTTTCCAGGTTATGAGCTACGGCCAGGTTAATAGAATCTTCTAAAGTTTCGGCTCCTGCAAGTTTTTCGGGATCAACATTTCTTAATGTTTCCCGCATTTTACGCTTATTGGCATTAGACATTGCCGTAAGCTGGTTCATTTCCAGTTTCTGGTCATTCTCTTCTGTGAGTGAGTTGATCTTTGAATTGTAATCTGCCACTCTTTCTTCTATGGCATTTAATCGTTCTTCAAGTCTTTCTTTTTCTACCTGAGTTTCCTGAAGATTACTTCGGGTGTTGTTATAATCTTCCTCAAGGGCTACATACTTCTTTTTTGAAACACAAGAAGTCAGCACTGTCGCTGCAAGTACCGTTACGGTAAGAGCTTTTTTCATAATTTCTGGTTTTTTGTTTAAAGTTCAAGTTCTTTTTA
>Ga0208014_1000665_pt1 | contig 12936 bp, 12 predicted proteins | sample 25_taG_FD_184099 | JGI IMG/M metagenome (GOLD analysis project Ga0208014, IMG submission 184099) | Marine viral communities from Cariaco Basin, Caribbean Sea - 25_WHOI_OMZ (SPAdes) (version 2) | ecosystem: Environmental > Aquatic > Marine > Oceanic | place: Caribbean Sea: Cariaco Basin...
AGTAGTGGCAGGTATTTTTTATTGCTGTTTTTCAACCGTCAAGTTCTGTTATTTGTTCTATTTCAACCCCGGCTTTCTTCAAAAAATCAAGGCCCGAATTGTCTTTGTAGTCTATGTTGTAAACCAACCGGGTAATGCCCGACTGGTGTATAAGCTTACTGCATTCTTTGCAGGGAGACATAGTGATATACAGCGTGGCTCCTTTGCAGGACTGGGTGCTGGCGGCAACTTTGAGAATCGCGTTAGCTTCGGCGTGCAATACGTACCATTTGGTATATCCTTCTTCATTTTCACACGGATTTTCAAAACCGGTAGGGGTGCCGTTATATCCGTCAGAAATTATCATTCTGTCTTTCACAATAAGTGCGCCAACCTGCTTACGGTTGCAGTGAGAAAGTTTACCCCATTCCCTGGCGATCCTTAAATATGCCCTGTCAAACTTAAGCTGCTTTGTTTTTTGCATAGTAGTAAAATACGCCTGCAATATAGAAAGCTTTTTAAGTTGCTAAAACTTTGGGCTTTACTAATTTACTGCATGGCAAAATTAATCTAATTGAGAGAAGTTATATTTTAAAGTGCCAGGTAATTTTCTTTAAGTATAGGTAAAATTATTCCTATCACGATTGCCGATACTACCAAAATCCAGTCGCGTCTGGTTATATTCAAAACATTCTGGAACAGGAAGCTCAAAAGCAGCACACCTAATACTACAATGATTTGCGCGGCTTCAATGCCCAGTGCAAATTCCAGCAAGGGAAGAAAAACACTGTCTGTACCCGAGGCAATCATTTTAAAATAAGAAGAAAATCCAAGGCCGTGAATTATTCCGAAGAAAGCCGTACTAAAGTAAAGCAGGCCAACATTGTTCTTGTTCTCTTTCTTTTTTGCATTGATCATATTAAAAATTGCTGTGGCGAGAATAGTTACCGGAATAAGGAATTCTACCCAGGTGGTATTCACAAGAACAATTTTGTACACCGCCAGGAAGAGAGAAAGCATGTGGCCGACAGTAAAAATGGTGACCAGCCAAAAGACTTTTTTCCAGGTGAGGAATGAGAAGGAGGCGACCAGAACAATGAGAAAAAGGATATGATCATAAGCATTCCAGTCCAGAACATGTTCCAGGCCTAACTGAAAATATAACCAGAATTGAGACATAGGATAAAGATTAGCGCCGAAAATACAATTTCTGTCCAAAATGGGCAACGGCAGGGGATTAATAGAAGTGAGATGAAATAAAAAAAGCCCATCCTGAGATGAGCTTTTGTACCTTGGGTGGGAATCGAACCCACACTTCCGAAGAAACTGGATTTTGAATCCAGCGCGTCTACCAATTCCGCCACCAAGGCTTCATTTTAATTTATATTACTTCTAAGTTTCCTTAGCTTTTCTTTTCCTATGCCAGATTTCCAGTACTTTTCCCGAATTCTGGCCTCTGTTCGAGAACTGCAAATTTCGGAAAAAATTAGCTTAAATGGTCTAAATTTTCTCGTTGTCCTTTCTTTTCCAGAATTATGTTGTTCAAATCTTCTGTTTAAATCTGAAGTCAAACTTACATAAATATAATTCTCTTTAAGACTAGAGAGAGCATAAACATAAAACATTTAAAGAACTTTTCCAGCGCGCCTGCCTGCCGGCAGGTCTACCAATTCCGCCACCAAGGCAAACGGGAGGCAAAAGTAATAATTTTTGGTTTAAGCAAATAGATTTCTGGTAAAAAAGTTGCAGGCAAAAAACTGTATTGGTGAAAATTGAACAGCCTGGCACTCTAAAATGCCATTTTGGGAGCAGGTTTTTTAGTTTTTCAGAAAGAATGCGAGGGAACAACCGCGAAAACATGCTCTTAAAATTGTGACCAGGAATTTTTTTGAAAATAATACGCAACCTTTTAGAAATTGAAGGTCATAAGGGTAAATAACAATTAAAACACAAAACATGAAAAAATTTCTTTTCTTATTCATTGCAGCTTTATCGTTAACCGCTTGTGAAATTGATGACGACGGTCCCGGAACTGTACAGGTTATTGCTGAAGTAGTTGACACCACGCTTCCCGAGTCTTTTGAAGAAGGCAAACTCTATGATTTCAAGATAACCTATCTACTTCCAGATGCCTGCCATACAGGAATTGGTGTTCAGGCAATGAGAGAAGGGAGCGGAGAAGTTGAAAGAAGGAAAATTTACGTGGCAGGTGTGGCCTCGCGCCCTGCAAATCAAACAACCTGTAACCTCGAAGATGATGATCTTGAAGTAGAAGGGTCTTTTTCCATGAGAATTGAAGGTGATGAACCTTATACTTTTTATCTTTGGACAGGGGTTGATGTAGACGGCAAAAGCGTCTATAATGAGGTAGTTGTGCCTGTTGGCGAAGAAGAGCCTACCACTCCCGAGGAATAAATTTGAGCATTAAAGAACCAACATAAATCTCCTGTGGGTCTAAAGGAACTAGTTCGGCTTTGTAAACAACAGGATAGAAAGGCGCAGGAGGAGCTTTACCGTACATACTCGGAACAGCTCTTCGTGCTCTGCCTTAAATATTCCGGGAATTACGAGCAGGCAAAAGACCTGCTGCAGGATTGCTTTGTGAAAATTTTTCAGAAAATTGACCAGTTTAGCGGAAGAGGCAGTTTTGAAGGCTGGATGACGCGACTGGTCATTAACACCGCCATCAAAAAGAGCAAAAAGAACGGGTTTCACCTTAGTATTACAGGCGAAATTTTTGAAGAAGTTGAAGAAGATCTTGATGACCAAAACCTGTCACTGGATTTCCTTATCAAGATAATCCAGGAACTGCCCGAAGCATACCGGCTCGTCTTTAACCTTTACGTCATGGAAGAACATTCTCACAAGGAGATCGCTAAAATGTTGGGGATTTCTGAAGGAACTTCAAAATCCAACCTCGCGCGTGCCCGCTACAAATTGAGAGAGCGTATTAAGCGCCACAATCGGATGAACTTCCTTAAATCAATATGAAAATGGAAAAGGACATCGACAAAATTTACCGGCGTCGCTTTGAGGGGGCAAAAATGCCTCCGCCCGAAGATTCCTGGGAAAATATTCTATCACAGCTCCCGCCAAAAAAGGCAAAAAGAAGGCTGGTTCCCATTTGGGTGCAGCTTGGCGGAGTGGCAGCGGCGGTAGCGCTCCTTTTGACCCTTTATTCAAAAGGTTCCTTTTTTACTGAAGAAGAAAAAGGCGTGCAGGTTGTTTTTGAATCCGGGGAATTCAATTTTGAACCTGAAGATGCTTCAGTAAAATTTCAGGAGGTCATGAAGGAATCTCAAATCCTTTTGCAGGCCTTGATTCTGCAGCATGAGCTTCAGGATAAACAGAAGAATATTGCTGAAATAAATTCTGAAGTTAAAGCTGAAGTAAAAAAAGAAGCTTCAGGAAATAGCGTAATTCATAGTCCGCAGTTACGGAAGATGGAAAAGGCTGAAATTGCTGAAAGAACCGGTAGTGAAGAAAGTTCTGATGATATTATTTCCGAAGAAATTTCAGGCTCTGGTACATCTGAAGAATTAGCTTCGGCGCTGGCTTTAGCTCAAAAAGAAGAACCTGCTGCACCTTCCAAAAGTGACGATTTTCAGCAGAAATTTAAGCTGAACACGAGGATAGCACCTGTATATTTCAACAACTTTGGGAATGGCAATGTGGTGAACAAAGGCTTTTCAGAAAAAGAGGCCTCGGGGGAAGTTACCTTTTCTTACGGGGTAAGTGTGGCTTACGCGGTTTCTGATAACATCAACATTAGAGGCGGAATCAATAAGGTGAACCTTGAATACAATACCCGGCAGGTTTCTTTTAATGAGGTAGCAGGAATTTCTTCTTATGGCATGAAAATGATGAATGCCACAACACTTGCTTCGCCATCAGACGGAACGCTGCAGCAAAAAATGGGCTTTTTGGAGGTTCCCCTGGAGCTTGAATATCTTTTGGTAGATAAGGATTTTTCGCTAGGCATTATTGGCGGTGGAAGTGTGCTTTTTCTGGAGGAAAATGACCTTTCACTAGCACTTCCGGGTGAAGAAGCCGATCTTGGAGGGGCAAACCGGATGAATAAACTCAGCTATACCACAAATTTAGGGCTGGGATTGGGATATAACCTGTCTAAGCAGCTTCAACTGAGCGTAGAGCCTGTAGTTAAATTTCAAATGAACACTTTTAAAGACAGTGGCGGGCAAAAACCTTACTTTTTAGGATTGTATTCCGGTTTCAGTTATAGATTCTAATCGGGCCTTAATAGTTGTCTACTCAAAAACTTCCCTTCAAAAATGGCATTTTGAAGGGAAGTTTTTTTTCAACCTTTCCCTCGCTACAAGCTTCTTCAATATTTCTCAAAAAGTAATTTTGCTGGTTCTCACCCACGAATTAATTTCTAAATTTGCAAGGCAACAACAAACAACACAACATGCCTGAAGTTTCTACCGCAGTAAAAATCTTTTCCTGTAATCAAAGCCGTGATTTGGCTGAAAAAATAGCCGAATCCTATGGCTCTAAATTAGGGAATGTTATCACTTCAACTTACAGTGATGGCGAATTTCAACCTTCTTTTGAAGAATCTGTAAGAGGATCAAGAGTTTTTATTATTGGGTCTACCCACCCGGGGTCTGATCACCTTATGGAGCTTTTACTTATGCTAGATGCTGCCAAAAGAGCATCTGCAAGGCATATTACAGCAGTTATCCCTTATTACGGCTGGGCCAGGCAGGATAGAAAAGATAAGCCGCGGGTGCCTATTGCGGCAAAACTTATTGCCAAAATGCTCGAAACTGCCGGAGCTACCCGAATTATCACCATGGATCTTCATGCCGATCAAATTCAGGGATTCTTTGAAAAACCTGTAGATCATCTGTTTGCATCTACCGTGTTTTTGCCTTACCTGCGTAGCCTTAACCTTGACAACCTTACCATTGCCTCACCCGATATGGGAGGCTCCAAGAGGGCTTATGCCTATTCCAAGACCATGGAGAGCGATGTAGTGATTTGTTATAAACAAAGGGTAAAGGCCAATGTTATTTCCCACATGGAATTGATTGGGAATGTTGAAGGGCGTAATGTGGTACTCGTAGATGATATGGTAGATACCGCAGGCACATTGAGCAAGGCGGCCGATTTAATGATGGAAAGAGGGGCGCTTAGTGTAAGAGCTATTTGTACACATCCTGTACTTTCTGGAGAAGCCTATGAACGCATTGAGAATTCAAAACTGATGGAACTCATTGTTACTGACTCAATTCCGCTAAAGAAAAAAAGTGATAAGATACGTGTAGTTACCTGTGCCGATTTGTTTGCAGATGTAATGAATCGTGTACACAACAACAGGTCTATTAGTTCAAAATTCATAATGTAAACGGAAGTTAGATTTTAGAAGGTAGAAGTACGAACGGGTTTTCTGAGATTCAAAGTCTTGACTCCCGACTCCCGACTCCTGTCTACTGACATCCAGCTTTTGCTGCCAGGAATCTTTCGCTATAAATAATTAGGGCCTAAGCTTTTATTAGCTGAAAAAAAAGATTTACTTTTGCAGCCTAAAATTTTTAACAATGAAATCAATTACGATCAACGGATCTAAAAGAGAAAGCGTAGGCAAGAAAGCTACAAAAGCCTTACGTAATGCTGGACAGGTTCCTTGCGTATTATACGGGGGAGACGAGCCATTACATTTTTCAGCAGAAGAGATTGCCTTTAAAGACCTGGTTTACACCCCAGATGTTCACACTGTAGAGATTAAGCTAAAGGGAGGTGATGTATTTAATGCTGTATTGCAGGATATCCAGTTTCACCCAGTAACCGATGCAATTTTGCATATCGATTTCTACCAGATCTTTGAAGACAAAGAAATTACTATGGAAATTCCTGTACATGCTACAGGTGTTGCACGTGGTGTGAAGAATGGTGGGGTGTTGAGATTTAACCTTCGCCGCATGAGAGTAAAAGGTCTTCCAGGAAATCTTCCAGATTTTATCGAAGCCGATATTACTTCACTTAAAATTGGTAACAAATTATATGTTACTGCTTTACAAAGTGATGAGTTCAAGATCATGCACCCAGATAACACAGTAGTTTGCCAGGTTAGAACTTCTCGTAATGTCATCGCAGATACCGATGATGAAGAAGAAGAAACTGCAGCAGATGAAGTGCCTGCAACCGAAGTTAACGAAACTGAGTAAGCTTCAGGATTTCTTATCAAAATATAAAGCATCCCAGTTCGGGATGCTTTTTTTATTTTTACCAAAAAGTCACGCATGCTATCTTTTTTTGGAAGATTGTTAGCTAAAACACCTAAAGAAGAAATTTCTCCTATGAAAAAATTTCTCATTGTGGGTCTGGGAAATATTGGCCCCAAGTACCACAATACCCGCCATAACATTGGGTTTAAAATACTCGATTTTTTGGCCGAAAAAGAAGGACTTACTTTTGAATCCCAGAAACTGGGGGATGTAGCTACCTATAAATTTAAGGGCCGCACCTTTATACTGCTTAAGCCTTCAACCTTTATGAACCTTAGCGGGAAAGCTGTAAATTACTGGTTGCAGAAAGAAAAGGTGCCCTTAGAGCACTTAATGGTAATTACAGATGATCTCAACCTTGCTTTTGGCACCATAAGGGTAAAGACCAAGGGCAGCGATGGCGGCCATAATGGTTTGAAAGACATCCAGGCCCAATTGGGAACAACAAATTACAATCGCTTTCGCTTCGGAATAAGTGATGCATTTTCTCATGGCAGGCAGGTAGATTACGTGCTGGGGGAATGGGATGAAGAAGAAAATAAAAAGTTGCCCGAGAGACTTGAAAAATCGGCTGAAGTGATAAGATCCTTCGGTACAGCGGGCATAAATAACACAATGAATACCTTTAACGGGAAATAGCAGTAGTCTTGAAAGAACACAAAGGAGCACATGCTTTCAACAGCAACCATCATACGGTAGTCACTATAGGTACTTTTGACGGGGTGCATATTGGGCATCAAAAAATTATTCAAAGGCTGGTAAACACGGCAAAGGCCGGCAATCTGGAATCGGCTATCCTCACTTTTTTTCCGCATCCCAGGATGGTACTTCAAAAAGATGCCGATATAAAGCTTATCAATACTATTGAAGAGCGTAAGAATATCCTGGAGCAAAGCGGGATCGACCATCTTATTATCCATCCGTTCACGCAGCAGTTTTCCAGGCTTTCGGCCCGTGAATTTGTGAGAGACGTCCTCGTAAATAAACTCAAAGCCAAAAAAGTTATTATTGGGTATGACCACCGGTTTGGACGCAACAGGACAGCAGATATTAATGACCTGAGAGCCTTTGGGGAAGAATATGACTTTGAGGTAGAAGAAATATCAAAACAGGATGTTGAAGATGTGGCTGTAAGTTCTACTAAAATAAGGAATGCCTTACGGGAAGGCAGGGTAGAGAAGGCCAATCGTTACCTAAGTTATCCATTTTCCCTGGCAGGAACTGTGGTGAGAGGGAAAGGACTTGGAAAAGAATTTTCTTTTCCAACTGCCAATCTTGAAGTAAAAGAAGACTACAAGCTTATCCCTAAAAATGGGGTTTATGTAGTAAGATCTGTGATTGATGGAGAAATGGTGTACGGGATGATGAGCATTGGTACCAATCCTACTGTAGGCGGTACCGAAAAAACCATTGAGACCAACTTTTTTAACTTTGATAAAGACCTGTATGGGCAACAGCTTTCTATAGAACTGCTAATGCGTATTAGGGATGAAAAGAAATTTGAGTCGGTAGAGGCATTAAAGCTGGCCATGAAACAGGATGAAGCGATAAGCTTTCAATTTATACGTGATAATTATGCTCAATAAATGGCTTTTTACCCGCATAGATAATTCTGCACTTATTGTTTTTAGGATACTCTTTGGGGTATTGCTTGCTATGGAGGCTTTTGGTGCAATCTTTACTGGTTGGGTAAAAAGGGTGTTTATTGAACCCGCTTTCACTTTTAATTTTATTGGTTTCGAATTTTTGCAGCCTTTGCCGGGTAATGGTATGCTCTGGTATTACGCTGTTATGGGCTTGTTTGGCATCTTTGTGATGCTGGGTTTTAAATACAGGTTCAGCATTTTTATGTACACGATAATGTGGGCTGCTGTTTACCTGATGCAGAAATCTTCCTATAACAATCACTACTATCTCTTAATGCTGCTGTGCTTTCTCATGATCCTTCTCCCGGCGCACAGGTACGCCTCGGTTGACGCGTGGAAGAATCCGGGGTTAAAGAAGCTGAGTATGCCACGGTGGGTTTGGGTCTTGCTTGTGGTGCAAATGTTTATCGTCTATACCTATGCCGCCGTTGCCAAAATTTACCCCGACTGGTTTGATGCCACACTCCCGGGAATATTAATGGATGCCCGAAAAGACTACTGGTTGGTAGGAGAATTTCTTCAGCAGCCCTGGGTGCACCATACCATCGCCTGGTTCGGATTCTTTTTTGACCTGTTGATCATTCCTTTACTGCTCTGGAAACGCACCCGGATTTTCGCATTTTTGGCTGCCGTATTTTTCCATCTCTTCAACAGCTTCATTTTCCACATAGGGATTTTCCCCTATCTGGCTCTTGCTTTCACCATCTTCTTTTTTTCTACGGAAAATATCAACAGGTACTTTTTATGGAAAAAACCACATTATTCCGCAGCTGAAGTAGAAGTTCCCAAAAACCGGAATTTGATTATAGGTTTTATGGCAATTTGGCTGCTGGTGCAGGCGGCGCTGCCTGTAAGGCACTGGTTCTTCAAAGATGATGTGCTGTGGACAGAAGAAGGTCATCGTCTTAGCTGGCGTATGATGTTGAGGTCAAAGGCTGGACATATCCGCTACAAGGTGGTAGACAAAGCCAATCCCAGCGATACCACTTACGTGCAAACCGATAAATACCTTTCTTCAAAGCAACAGCGGGCTTTAGCCTCAAAACCCGATATGATCTGGCAGTTTGCCCAGCGGCTTGAAAAAGAATATGAACTTGAAGGGAAAGAGGTGGAGATCTATGTAGATAGTAAGGTGAGCGTAAACAGAAGGCCTTATAAACAATTTATTGATCCCACTGTCGACCTTGCAGCCGAAGAATGGAATCACTTTGGGCATCATGACTGGATATTGCCTTTTGTTGATGATAAAGAATAAGGTGCATTCCTGCGCGGGTAATTAAAATAAAATTTGATCTGCCATTAATATAACCGGAGCTCACAAAGCGAATTCAGTGGCCCCGGTAATATTTCGGCTTTAATTCTTTTTATATTAAGCAGATACAGCCTCTCTGATCAAGGCAGCTAGTTCTTTCTGAATTTCCAGGCCTTTGTTCGAGTTGTACCATTGCTGAATTTCCTCCTTTATTTTATCTGCTTCGGCGTTCTCAGCTTTTAACCTTTCAAACAATTTTACGCATTCCAGGGGCCGTGGGCCCCAAACGTTAAGATCTTCGCCACGTTCATCTTTAATGATAAGCTTTGGTATAGAGAGCGTGCCGTTGGTGCGGTAATTTTCAATCCTGTGAGGCGCACTGTCCCTAAGTTCGTACGAGACGCTTACAAGAGGATTTTCACGGCCCGCAAGTTCAAGAAACGGGGTGATATGTGCCGCGTCTCCACACCAGGGTTCAGTGATAACAATCCATTGCTGGGGCTCATAGATTTGCTGAAGTGCATTCCTCAGCTCTTCTGTTATTTCTCCCGTTTTTAACCATCGGTTCATACGAGACCAGTTCAGTTTAGTGTAATTGAGATAATCGGGGTTATCGTAAGGCGCGTTCTGCTGCTCTAAAGGCGTATTTTTTATAGTTTCAAAATAACTGTGGTATTGCTTAAAGTCCATATTTTCAGGCGTATATTAAGATGATTTCAATTTAATTTACAGGTCGATTCCCGTGACTAAAAGATACTAAAATTAATAGGTGGGTTTGTATAGGAATGGGGAATGATTTAAACAGAATTGCAATTTTTTTCAGTCCTGGCAGGGGCTTCATCAACTTCTGTGGAGACAGCGAACATTTTTGTCATCTCTCTGGCTGGAAGATCAATTGTTTACAGGGCTTTTGTTACTTTTGCTTTTCTGGCGGAAGAAATACGCTTGCGCAAATCCAAATATTAGATCTATGTTACAGGTAGCCAATATCAGGGCCAACAAGGAGGCATATGTAAAAGCCTTGAAAAAGAGAAATTTTGATGCTGAAGAAGTTTTTGCTGAAGTGCTTGAACTGGACGAGACCCGCCGTTCAACCCAGGCAGAGCTGGATGAGAAGTTAGCCGAATCGAACAGGCTTTCAAAGGAAATTGGAATGCTTTTCAAGACCGGTGAACATCTGAAGGCAAACCAGCTGAAGCAACAAACTTCAGATTTGAAGGAGACTACTAAAGAGCTTTCCGAAAAGCTGGCGGCTACAACCATGGCCCTCAATAAACAGCTGTATAATATTCCCAATATCCCAAATGAACTCGTGCCGGCTGGTGCTTCCGAAGAAGATAATGTTGAGGTCTTTAATGAAGGAGAAGTGCCGCAACTTGGTGCAGATGCTTTGCCTCACTGGGAACTGGCAAAAAAATATGACATCATAGATTTTGAACTTGGTAACAAAATTACCGGCGCCGGATTTCCTGTTTACAAAGGAAAAGGTGCACGCCTGCAACGGGCATTGATCGCGTACTTTTTAGACAAAAACGTGGCGGCAGGATATACCGAGTACCAAATGCCGCTTATGGTAAATGAAGCTTCGGGGTATGGCACAGGTCAGTTGCCCGATAAAGAAGGGCAAATGTACCATGTCACCGAAGATAATCTATACCTTATTCCAACGGCCGAAGTTCCTATTACGAATATGTTTAGGGATAACATGCTTTCAGAAAACGATCTTCCCATTGCCTGTACCGGTTATACGCCGTGCTTTAGAAGGGAAGCAGGTTCTTACGGGGCACACGTGCGCGGTCTTAACCGCCTGCACCAGTTCGATAAAGTGGAGATTGTAAGGATCGAAAAACCTGAGAATTCTTTTGCTGCATTAGATCAAATGGTAGAGCAGATCAAGGATATCCTCAGGGATCTAAAGTTGCCTTACCGCATTCTTAGGTTATGTGGTGGTGATCTTGGGTTTACATCGGTGCTGACTTACGACTTTGAAGTATTTTCAACCGCACAGGATCGCTGGCTGGAGATAAGCTCCTGTTCAAATTTTGAGACTTTCCAGGCCAACCGGTTAAAGTTGAGGTATAAATCGGCCGATGGTTCCAAGCAACTGGCGCACACCCTTAACGGTAGTGCCCTTGCCTTACCTCGTGTATTGGCGGGAATTCTTGAAAACTATCAGACCCCTGCAGGTATAAAAGTGCCCGATGTGTTGGTGCCTTATACCGGTTTTGACATGATTAATTAAAAGAAGTGTTCATAATATTATGAGACCTCACAGGTTTTTGAAACCTGTGAGGTCTTTGCTTTTAATAGAATAAATCCCTCACTTTCAGGTGCTAAAAAAGGCATTTTATTATCTTTACTCAAAACAGTTGCGGATGCGTTTCCTTTATTTTCTTCTCATCCTTCTTTGCGCCCATTTTTCAGGTTTTGCACAATCTGAGCAATTGGCGCGTAATTATTTTGACAGGGGCGAATTTGAAAAAGCAGAGAATATCTATGAGAAACTCCTCGATTTGGAGCCGCAAAATGCCTCCTTTTTCTACGGACTCATTGCCACATATCAACAACTTGAAAAATATTCAGAAGCAGAAAGACTGCTGAAAGAAAAGGTGAACAACACTGCCAATGCGCCTCATTACCTTGTGGAGCTGGGCCACAATCTTGAATTGCAGGGAAAATCATCTCAAGCCCTTAAATTCTATGAAGAAGCTTTAAGAGCTATTGAGTCGAGACCTAACTATGCTTTTCCTATTGCCCGTGCTTTTGAAAAGTACAGCAAACTCGATAAGGCTGTCACAGCTTATGAGCTGGGCATGAAGATGAACCCCAATGCCGAATACAACATCCAGCTCGCACGACTTTACGGCGAACAGGGTGAGATTGAAAAGATGTTTAGCAATTATATTGATGTACTGGGCAACAACCCCGATTTGCTGCCGGGCGTGAGCCGTATTTATGGAGAGTTCATTACCGATGATCCCACTAATGTGGCCAACATCACCTTCAGGAAGTTACTGCTGAAAAAACTTCAGGAAGACCAGAATATCCTTTTCAACAACATGTTGAGCTGGTTGTTCATTCAGCAAAAAGAATATCAGAAGGCTTTTCAGCAGGAGAAAGCCATCTATCGCAGGTCAAATGAAGGTTTGGGGGCAATCTTAAGGCTTACGGTTATGGCGAGGGAAGAAGGGCAATTCGAAACAGCTCTTGAAGTACTCGATTTTATTATTGCTGAAGCCCCAAACCAGGACTTAAAACTACAGGCGTACCAACTGCGGTTAAACATTCTTCAGGAAACACTTCCGAAGAAAAACTATTCCGAAATAGATGAGGCTTATAATGCCCTTTTTGACACCTATGGGAGTGGACCGGCAATGTTGTCGCTGTTCATAGATTACGCTAATTTTCTTGCATTTAAACAGGCTGAGGTCGCAAAAGCAGAAAAGGTACTCCGGGATTTTCTCGATAGTGACCTGAAGAAGTTTGAAGAAGCCGCCTTAAAAATGGCCCTGGCCGATATTCTCGTGCTCGATGAGAAGTTCAATCAGGCTTTGATCTATTACTCGCAGGTGCAAAACCTGGTAGAAAATGATGTCATTGCACAAATGGCTAGGTTTAAGGTGGCAAAAACCAGCTACTACAAAGGAGATTTTGATTGGGCCACCATTCAGCTGGATGTCCTAAAATCGGCTACATCACAATTGATTGCAAACGACGCTATGGAACTTAGCCTTTTAATAAGTGAAAACTCCCTTGAAGATTCCACACAGGCTGCACTCAAAAAATATGCGCGGGCCGATTTGCTGGC
>Ga0208014_1000671_pt1 | contig 12841 bp, 10 predicted proteins | sample 25_taG_FD_184099 | JGI IMG/M metagenome (GOLD analysis project Ga0208014, IMG submission 184099) | Marine viral communities from Cariaco Basin, Caribbean Sea - 25_WHOI_OMZ (SPAdes) (version 2) | ecosystem: Environmental > Aquatic > Marine > Oceanic | place: Caribbean Sea: Cariaco Basin...
CATCATTAATAAGCTTTATCGAAGCTATCGCAATCTATAGGACTCTGGATATATTTCTAGGTTTCTTCCCATCTCTCCTCAAAGGGACATTGAATTTCCTATATAATGTGAGCTATTTCGTTGTTGACGATCCATTCAATTTAGGCTTTTTTCTTAGCAAAAAGGCTTCTTATCAGGTAAAACGGTGCTTTATGTTTAACGCTTCCTCGACTCGTTTAAATAAATACATCAGCGAAAGCGGCATTTGCTCTAGGCGCGACGCTGACCGCTTTATTGAGCAAGGTAATGTGTACGTCAATGGCAAGCGTGCTCAAGTAGGCGCGCAAGTGGTTGCTGGAGATGCGGTGAAAGTTAACGGGCAGCTCATCGAGCCACGAGAGGCAGATGATTTTGTGTTCATTGTCTTAAATAAGCCAGTGGGCATTGTGAGCACCACAGAAAGCTCTGAGAAAAATAACATTGTCGATTTTGTGAGACATAGCTTACGTATTTTCCCGATTGGACGTCTAGACAAAGATTCTCAAGGGTTAATCTTTTTGACCAATAATGGCGATCTGGTCAATAAGGTGCTACGTGCTGGCAATAATCACGAGAAAGAGTATCTGGTCACGGTCAATAAGCCGTTAACCGATAGTGTTATCGAGGGTTTAGCCGGTGGCGTGCCGATGCTTGGGAAGATGACGAAAAAATGTCCAGTGACCAAAGTAGCGCCCAACGTGTTTAACATCACGCTAGTTCAAGGTCTAAACCGTCAAATTCGCCGTATGTGTGAGCATTTTGGCTATGAAGTCGTCAAGCTTGAGCGTACGCGGATTATGAATGTCAGTCTTAAGGGTACGCCCGTTGGAGACTGGCGAGACTTAACCCCAAAAGAGTTGTCTGTTTTGCTTAAGTCTGTAGAAGATTCTTCTTCGCAAGACAGTAAACCGGCTAAAAAATCTCGTAATGCACCACGAAAAAACCCTCGTACTGATGACTCGTCAAAAGCAAAGTCGTCTTCAAAACCAGCGGGTGCAGCAAAGGGAAATAAAAAACACTCCAAGGATGATGCTAGAAAACCAGCGGGTTCTAAAGGTAGGGATGGACGTCCTGCTGTTCGTGGTAAGCCGTCAGGGGGTAATGGTAAGTCTGGAGGCAATGGCAAACCTGCGACAAATGGCAGGCGTCCTTCAAAAGGCCGAGGGTCTAAGCGGTAGTAGTTTCGCGATCATAAGTTTTTGACGTGCGACTGCTTTATTCATGTTTTAAATGTCAGTAAGCTAAATAATTTCAACTTTGATCTTAACGGGATAATATTATGTTTAAAATAAAAGTAGAACGCATTGTCAAAAAACCGATTGATGAGGTGTTTGAAGCACTGAGTGACCATGCCAGTTATGGCTCATTTAAAGCTGTGGGGGTTGCTAAGCTAGTGGCTGAAGGTGACGAGGAGCGCAATGGCGTTGGGGCTTTACGTAGCATTCAAACGGGACCTGTTAAGTTTTGGGAGCGAATTACGGCATTTGAGCGTCCTACTCATATGGAATACCAAATCGAAAAAGCTAAACCTATAAAAATGCAACATAATAAAGGCGTCATTGATTTGAAAGACTTGGGTGATGGCACCACACACGTGACTTGGATATCTGAGGGTCGATTGACGGTACCATTGCCATTAATCGGTCGCCTATTTGACCATCAAATGCAGAAACAAGGAACCATAGGGTTTAGTAGCATACTAAAATCTATAGAAAGCCGCTAATCTAGCGGCAGTACTGGCTTTTTTGATATAACTATTTTGATATAACTATCTAGTGATGGCTTATTTTATTTGAGCTATCACTGTTAGTTTTAATCTGATTTTTTCTTAGCAGCTTCAATCTCGTTAAAACGCGCTAACTGCTCTGGCGTTGCTTTCTGTTGATACTTTTCTTTCCACTTAGCATAAGGCATACCATAAACAAGCTCGCGCGCATCCTCGTATTCGATTTCAATACCACGCTCTTCACCAGCCTCTTTATACCATTTGGATAAGCAGTTACGACAAAAATCGGCAAGGTTCATCAGTTCGATATTTTGTACATCTTTACGCTCGTCTAAATGAGCTAGTAAGCGACGAAATGCCGCTGCTTCTAATTCGATGTTTGATTCTAATTTTGCCATGATATTTTCCTAATTGTAATTGAATTGTTTCAAAACTGAGATGATACTAACGATGTAAATATTGCGCAACCTGTCATGATCTATATTAAAAAAGTCTATCAGTAAACTTGGCAAACTTATCATAGTAAGGTTTATCAACTTAAAGCCTTTTAATCATGATATTAAACCACGCTTCATTCCTATCTGCTCGTTGGTCAATCGTGAGCCAAGTTTCTTCTTTGAATTCATGAATAATTTTTTTGCCAGTCACGCATCATAATGTCGTGTACCCATTTTACTTAGTATCAGCTATATCATCACTTCTAGATAATCGTCGTTAAATGATTTGACTGTTATCATTTTAGCTGTTAATTTTAAGTAGCGTTTTGAATGTTAAGCAGTTTTAATTTAAAGTGCTTATGTCTTTTAAGGCAGATTAATTAAGTCTTAATATCAATCAAATGTCAAAAAAATAATCGCTATCAAAAGGAATTGATAATGAAATTAGCACCTTTTTTTTCGATAGGTGCACTAGCAGCTATTAGCCTTTTTGGTTGTTCTGGCCAATCTGATAACAGTAGCGAAGTTGCCTTAAATCAAGAAGTTACCGTTCTACGTTTCTCCCATTTTTATCCCGCTACTGCTGATGTTAATAAAGAAATCTTTGAGCCATGGGCCAAAAAAATTGGAGAAGATTCTAATGGTCGTCTTAAGGTTGAGGTATATCCATCGGCAACACTCAGTAAAGCAGATACCGCTTATGAATCCACAGTAAAGGGAACGATTGACATCGGTTCTCAAGTACAGGGTTATACTAGTGGCCGCTTTCCACTGACCCAGATTGCAGAGCTTCCCGGTTTGTCTAATTCATCAACACAGACAGGTTGTATGCTGCAAACCCTTTATGAAAATGGCACTATATCTAGCGAATATGAAGATTCACATCTTCTTTTTATGTTCGCTACTGGCCCTGGTACATTACATAGTGCTGATAAGCTTATTCGAACTCCCGAAGATATGAAAGGGATGCGTATCCGCAGGCCATCTGCTGTAGCAGGTGATATTATCGAAAGTATGGGTGCCTCTCCTGTGGGTTTACCTGCCAATGATATATATACGTCTCTACAGCGCGGTGTGGTTGATGGATTGAGCTTTCCATGGGAGGCGATCACAACTTTCAAGCTTGATGAGTTAACCAAATATCATACCAATATCCCATTTTATAGTTCTGCTCTGATGATGACTATGAATAAAGATAAATATGAAAGTTTGCCTGATGATTTAAAAAAGGTCATTGATGATAACTCAGGTATGGCTCTTACTAAGAAAGTTGGTGAGATGTGGGATAGAACTGATTTATTAGGTTTGCAAGCTGCTAAAGATAGAGGTGATGAGATCATTGATATTCCAGATCCACTTAATGATCCAGATTGGAAAGGACCTCTGCTAAAAGGAACACAAAAATACTTAGACGATGTAAGCGCATTAGGACTCGATGCTGAAAGTGTCTATGAAAAAGCAAAAGCTGCTAGTGTGGCCTGTAAGGTCTAATTATTTTTTAATATTAGGGCGTGTCATCAAGTCTTGTACAAACCCTGAAAATTGGACAAAAAAAAGCCTCACTACCTATTTAAGGAGTGAGGCTTTTAGTGCTTTTTCAAGCCATATTTGGAGCGGGAAAAGAGATTCGAACTCTCGACCCCAACCTTGGCAATGGTGTCGAACTATTTTACTTAAGTGTATAACAATCTTAAGTATATGATATTAAATGACATATTGTAGATAGTATGATAGGTAATAACGTAATAATAACATAAGGTAAAATATATTTTTAACTTTTTGGTCACGGCATAATTACTAGAATTGACACCTAACTATTATTAACATAGTATAAAGCTACTCCTACCCTATCGTAAACATCATGACATAGTACTGGTAAAAAGCTAAGAGGTGATCAATGCCAAAGCAACAGTCTGCTCGTCTGCATTCATTTACACCCAGTCATACTACGTTGACTATCCATCCTAAAGCGTCACTAGCCTATAAAACTTGGCTCAAATATCGTCCTAAAACATCACCTATACACCTTACTGGTCTCGATAAATATCATAGACCACTTACCAGAATCATTTATCACGACAAAAATCATTATTTCTATTTTAATAATTTTGAGCGTATGTCAAATGTGTTTCAGTATGAAATAAATATAAGCCAACCCTTCGTCATTGTTATAGGTAATGATCAGCAGATTAATAAAATGGCATGGGCTGAAGTATTGCGACTATGCTTTTATCAAAATGTCGACCATACTTCTTTATGGAATCATCTTCAGGAGCACTGTGCTCAAACGACGCTGAAGGAGCTAATGGGGTGTGATAGCTTATTCAAAGAAGATTACTGTAACTTTGCCGGTATTAGTATTGATCAGTACTCTTATGCACAAAAATTATCTAATAAAGAAAAAGTAGAGTTTAGCGTGCCGCAAAATACGGATTGGAAAAATGGATAAGGCAAAAGAGTGGACAGTTAGGAATTTGGAAGCCATAGACGTTCATCGTTTGATTTCGCTGATAGTGCCACATGATTCACCATTGTCAGCTCAGATGCACAAACTTATTTTCGATCTGATAAACCTGTCGCCAAACTACCTGATGACAACTCTTAACTATAGTAAAGCTACGATTTCGACGAAGCTCACCAATGAAGAATGCGATACGATAATAAGGGCAGTTAAGTCTCATAAAAAATCTGATATTTGGTCAGTTTCTTATATGTTAGCTGAGTTTACTGAATATTATAGGCAATCACCAAGTACTGATAAGTCTTGGGTTTTTATAGGAAAATATCTACAACTCATACTATTAATAGTAGAGCGTGACGACAAGCACATTAATAAGATTAACAATCTTGGCGTTCGAATCCGAATGGCGCTAAGAACGAATTCTTCTCAGACTGAGATAATTGATGAGCTAATAAAAATACACACTTTATCCGGCAACATTTATGAGAACTTCGCCGATATTGAATCGTATGAACAAGGTATGCGGCATAGGGAGCAGACAGGCTTAGTCAAAAATATAAATCTAGCTAAGAAAGTAGGTGAGATAAGACTTGCTTATGAAGTTGTTCTTGAGAATAAGGTTTATATCGAAAGGAGATTTAGGGGAAAGGGGCAGTCTGTATTCATAAATAAGACGAGAAATGAACAGGCTTTACCTTTCACAAATGAAATAACCCGACGAATACGTTTTCCTAAGCTATCCTCAGATAACAACGTTGCTAAACCAGAAGACCTAGCAGACGATAATCCACTAGCGCTTTTAGATAATAAATACAATCCTAGTAAGAAAACAGCTAAATCATCACAATTGCAGCAGTATCAAGTCAAAACCAGCTACTTACATAATAAACGTAATCAATTTATGTTTCCCAGTAATACTAGGTTGTTAACAGTATCCGATTATCAGTCGGTTTTTGTAAAACTATGGTCCATAGTATCTGATGAAGAACAACGTGTTAGGCGAGTCGCTGCTATATTGTTACTATCAATGATAACCGGCAGGTCAATTCAAAACGTGATTAAAGAGGCAGCTACTAACAAAAGCCAAAGAAAATTTTTGGTGGAAGAAGATAATGGTGTAATCGTGATTCGGAATACCATTAATGTGACTGTCAATCAGCGTGATCAAATAAAGCCAATCACTAAAAGTCATAGCAATAACTTTAGTTTACCGTTGCCATTACCCTTAAGTGTCATATTAGCGTATAAATTTGAAGTAGAACCAACCGAGATCACTCAGCTTTTAAAAACACTTAGAGAATCCTTATCATTACCTTTATTATCAAATCAACATATTGAATCAGCGCTAGCGTTTATTATTACCCATCGTATTAGCGAACCATTACACTTAGACATTATTACAGGTGTAGAGGTAGAGCATTCATCACCGCTGTACTATACCAGTATAAAAACATCTTCACTGTTTGATATTTATCAAGCCGCAATTAAAATACTGAGCAATCGATGTTTTGAAAGCTTAAATTCTACTAACTTCTATAGAATCGATAAAGCTCAGAAAGTCTTAGAGTCGCTAAATCCGAAAAACTATAAATTATGGCAAGCTCATAGATACCCTTATTTTGTGGATATGCCAATTGTCGCTAGTAATATTAACAAAATCTACATTGGTAGTGAGATGGCACTGAATGATCAGGTGTGCAGTAATTTTTTTGCACTGCTTGCAGATCATGTGCATGCTGATAAGCGACTATTAAGCCATGGCACAAATGCCAATGAAGATGAATATATCAAACAATTTAATGCTTATGGCTTATGGCTATGGCACGTTATTCAGATTCAAACTGCTATAAGACCCGTCAATGATGCACCTGGATTTTTAAATCAATTTAACTTTAGTCATGATATGTATTGGGTTTCAGATACATCTATACGTCAAGGCAAAGACCATGGCCGCCTAATACCTATGAATAATTTTTTAAAAACGGCGCTAAAAAACTATATTAACTACATTAAACACTTTGCTAGCGTGCACAATCCTTTATATCCAGACCATCGACTTAACATTAATAAGATTTTGCAATCAGAAGAACCTTTTTTACAGATATTTAGCTTAAATCCAAAAAAGTTTATGCCTATCACACCAAAACGCATCAGAAATACGGTGGGTAAAGCGCTGCCTCATCAAGATAATTGGTTACGACATCAATTACGCTCGATGCTGACCAATGAAGTAGATGAGGTATATGTTTGCGCCTTATTAGGTCATGAATATGCCGATCAAGAGATATTTCATCCGATGTCCTCATTATCAATCAATCAATATAGAACAGAGCTATTGCCCCCGCTAGATCGTGTGGCGCAAAAGCTTGACCTTCAGCAAGTGGAGATCAAGCGTCATGGCTAATTTATTAGAATTATCATCGCATGAGAAAAGAGCTGATAACTTACAGCAGCAAAAACAGGCCTTAATCAGTAAAGCTGAAGAAATTGTCACTGAGTATTTATATAAACATCAGCCCTTTGATGAGTCTGATATGGAAGAGCATTATCATGCTATCGATAATGAATTATCAAACTCATTCACGACATTCAATCAATACCGCTGTGCAAGGCAAGGGTTCTTACAAGCAGTCAGAGCTTATAATAAAGATCAACACTGCTCATTAGATGAACCTGTGGTTCCTATTGTGGCTGAACGAGACAGACTTACCATTAGCTATGATTGGTTCGTTGAAGGCTCAAAAGTCTCGGAGACGTGGCAAGCCATGCAAATGTTTTGGCAGCGTAAGCGTAGGTTTACCGCTAATGATTATGTCTCGGCTCTTTTATATAGCAGTATGATGTTTGGCGGTTTGAATGATACCAGTGCGTTAAGGGCCTTATATAGCTGGTTGTTTAGTCATCGCACATTACATCTAGTCAATCTAGAAAAAAAATTCAAAAACGATAAAGATTTAAATGCCGACGATATATTACTCGTCATTCCTTTAGAGATTAATGATGATAAATATGGTTGTAAAAACAATGAAAATGATGACTTAATACGTTATATCTCTTACATTCCTGATGATCTCAGTCTTATGTTTTTATATGCTTTACGCGATACCAATTTAAACGACCACAAAATACAACAGTTCGAAACAATCGTTAAAGAGCTAAGTAATAAGTTTGGACTCACTTGCCGCGATCCGCAAAAAATCCATTTATCGTATCTTATCAAATACGCTAATTTTCATTGGCGGCAGTGGCCTGGTAGTACTATAGATGGCGCTGGCAGTCTGGTCATGCAAGGACAGCTTAAAAGCACGTCACTGCCTACTGAGCAATTAGTTAGTTATAACCAAGAAGTTATTCAAAGTACCCAACCAGCTATTACTTGGCAACAGCTGTTTATTAAAGGCCCATCATCGAACGATACCTCTAAGCCCAGTAAAAGCTATCCCGCTTTTAGCAAGAATATCATTCAGCTCATTCAAGAGGCATTGAAAGGAACTCGATCATCTGCCAAAGATACTATTAACAATATAAAAGATGAATTTCCTCAGCCCAACGCCATACGTCTGCTAGGTTGGGTACTATCTTTACTAGAAGGCAATCAAACCAACCTAAACTCAGTCAGTAAATACGTTGGTTGTATTGGACGTGAATGGCTTATGTTGACGATGGATGAAGAATTAGGGGAATGGGGTACCAATGATTATGAAGAAATATATGAGCAAATCATCTTAAGTAAAATCAAAGATGCTCGTAAAAAAGATGTTTTGCAGAAAGCCCCGATCGATGATCAAGACGATATTGAGCTTGATGATGAGGATGTTAAGAATAGTGGAGATGACGATTTAGATGATCCAATACCTTATCTAACGCAGGTGTTAGACGAAAGTAAAGAGTCAAAGAATGAGGATCAACAATCCATTAGCTTAGATGATCTTAAAAATACCCAGTCTTATACTTATGGACGATTACGTGCTTTTCATCGATATCAGATGCAGTATTTCAATGCCCCTGACGTGGTCTTTGCATGGGGAGAAAATAAACAGGTCGTCAAAGCAAGCATGGTCTCACCACGGGTGTATAAGGCTATGCATGAAATGCTACAAGCATCTGAATTAAACACGAGTCAAAAGCTTTTATGCCAGACGATATTAATTTTAGCGTATCGTACTGGCATGCGCATTAATGAGATTGCAGGTATAAAGCTCAAGAACGTGAAAGAGCTCTCAGATATTAGCGTTGTACTGACGCCAAACCCTTATCTACGTCTTAAAAGTAGCAGTGCTAAAAGAAGAGTGTTGTTGGAGGCACTTTTAAAGAAAGATGAGCTAAGAATAGTTACGTCGTTTATTGCTCAGCAAGAAAGAATGGGGGCGTCGTATTTGTTTTCACAAGGGGCTAGTAGACAGCCACTACCAACGTATTTTTTTAGCAATTTGATGAGAATATTGTGGGATGGAGTGCTTGGACAAGACAATCACAATTATACTTTTCATAGCCTTAGACATACGGCAATCAGTCAATTGGCGCTAGCTATCAATGGTTCGGCATTAGCAGAGGTAATGACGGATTACACCATTGAGGAATGCCAAAATATTGCTGACAGTCTTGCTGGTTATCATCAAAATCAAGGTGCTTGGTTTGGGTTAGCAAGTTTCGTAGGTCATCTGACTTGTGACACAGCTTTTGAGCATTACATACATACCTCACATTTATTAGCAGGGTGGCAGCTAAGCAAAGCTAAAATCGAAATACCTTTGACGGTACTACAGAATATAACCGGTATAGATTATCAAACAGTCAATTATCACGATAAAACTGCCTATGATAAATCTACTAAAGCGGTAGCGTTGAAGAAATTAAGGCCTTACTTTGTAAAGAAGCTAAAAGCACATCACAATCCACTATTTACAGCACCTGATGTGAGCGCCCAAATTATTCAGCAGAATACTGAAGGTGAGGGGATACATCGTTCTATTTTTATTGATACTAGGTACGATGCTGTTATTAGCTTTATAAGAGAGATAGATAAAATCAGACCTGAGCTGCGTGAAAAAGATTTGGAAAATATAGCGATAAAACACGGTATTTATCTAAACAATGCACTAGCGTTATACAAAAACGCGAATGGCTTAAATAATAACGATAAGCTCATCACTCAAGTCAAAGATCAAACTGCTCAAGCGATTATTACCATGGCATTGGATAACGCTTATAATATGTCCGTACAGAAACCTGATACATTACGAGAGTTTATTAGGACCTATCAAAAAAAGCACATTACCTCTAGATCTTACTTAAAGTTTGGCATTAAAGAGTCTCAACATGAGTTGCTGGCTGAGTTTTTGAAGATAGGCTGTGAAATTATTGCTCCTCACCATTGGCAACTGACTTCTAATAGTATCAAAGAGGTTAGAGACTTCAAGAAAAAGCATAAACTCAATAGCACCATTAGGGTGGAAGCTAACCAAAACTGTGTAGGCTTTGAAGTTAGAGTTGTCAGAAAAATGAAATCCAAATCTGTAAAACAAGCTACTTATGAATCTTCCGGTATCTTGAAGTTTTTGGGAGAGGTGTTGGTAATGCTGCTTGACTGCAGTAAAGATGATGAATAGTAATATAGCTTGGATTATGACGTCAAGTTGTGTAACTAAAACTTCCTAAGTAAATGTCTACAGGATTGACAGCATAGCTCAATGCAGTCTCTAGGTAGAAAATAGGATAGATACTACTCAATGGTCTGTTCTGCCAAGCGGTGATGTTAGCAAAGCTGCTAATACTACCAGCTATTTGCTCAGCCAATTTATTAATGTCGGATTGAGTAGTCATTGCTTATTCTCCGGTTAGTGAAATATAAGCAGTGACACAGTTTTTAGAAAAGTTTCTAATCTTTACGTTTTCTTCAGTAAAGCTCAGTCTTATGCCAGGACACTTTTTAGAACACTACCTTTTTTAGTTATAATCCACCATATTTTCTGTTGAATTCAATGTCACTCATTAGTAGCAAGATGATAAACTCAATAAATGCTATGATTGCAGGTATAAAAGTCCAACAAAATAGTAAGTAGATAATACCCATTCCAACCTGACCCAAGTAAAATTTATGGACTCCAAAAGCACCAAGGAAAAAAGCTAATAAAGCTGCTATTACCCTACTTTTACCATTCTGTGCTGATACAAACCCATTTGACATTGCTATCTGTCTAACGCCACACTTAGGACATATTTCAGCTTTCATATTAATATTCGCTGCACAATCAGTACAAAATTTCTCATTTTCATTTTTAAATCTTTGAGTAACTACGTTGTTCATAAATACATTCCTTAGATAAAATTTTAAATAAAAGCTATGATTTTTTTAAAATACAATTATGTAATTATTAATAGGTTTTCTAATATCGTATGTTACTGACCCCTGCCGTCAATTCCGTACAGTCAAACTTGGGAGATTTTAGTTACGCAGCCTGACGATAAAAGTCAAACCACACCTGTCTTGGCGATTTATAGCCCAAGCCTTTCTGAATCCTAGTCTGATTATAATACAACTCAATATATCCAATGATATCGTTGATGGCGGCAAATCTGGTTTTATAGTCTTGGTGATACACTAGCTCGTTCTTCCTTGCAGAGCAGTGCTCCTCACCCGAGAAGCTTTCTATAGGTGCGTTGTCAAAGCAGTTGCCTTTAGCACTCGTTGATCCTTTAAACTGATGCTGCTTGATGATCTTATGATACGCTTGGCTACAGTACTGACTGCCTCTATCAGACTGCACAATCAGCCCTTGGCTTGGCCCTTTATTTTTGATTGCCATATTGAGTGCACGGCATACTAAATCTGCGGTAATTCGTTTATTGATAGCGTAGCCGACCAGCTCTTTAGTGTATAAATCTTTGACTCCAGCTAAATACAACCAGCCCTCAAGCGTCAAAATATATGTGATGTCACTGACCCACGCTTGGTTAGGGCGACTGGCATCAAACTTCTGATCCAGTACGTTTGGATAAACCAGCTTGTTGTGATTGGAGTCGGTGGTGACTTTAAAGCGTTTGTGGCCCTTACATTTAATGCCGTGCTCTTCTCTGATACTTATAACCATGTACAAGCTAATATTATGGCCTTGCTCCATTAGCTTTGCATGCAAACGCTCATAACCATAATGCTCTTTACTTTCACTGTGAGCGGCTCTAACCAATAGCTCAGACTGGTTACGATGTATCTGTTGGTCGCTAATGTCACGGCTTATCCAGTCGTAGTAGCTCGAGGGTTTAACCTTTAATACACCGCACATAGTGGTAATGCTAAAGAATGGCTGGTTGTCTTTGATGAAGGCGTACCTGACTAACTGTGCTTTGCAAAGTACGCCGTGGCCTTTTTTAAGATCTCGCGTTCCTCTTCAGCGATTTTAAGCTGGCGTTTTAGCAGTTTCACTTCTTCAAGCGCACTCATAAGATCAGGATCATATTGAGCTGTTCCTGCAATTTTGCCTTGATTGGCTTTATGTGCCAATTAGATAAGGTCTGCATGGCGATACCAAGCTGCTTTGTGGTCGCTGAAATATTGCCATCATTATCCGCTATCTTCTTGACGGCTTCGGCTTTAAATTCTGTACTATAATTTCTGATCTTCTTGGTCATGGTAAACTCCTCATTGAGTCGTTAGTTTACCAAGTTTATCTCTACGGTTTCTTCAGCATAGCTCATACAACTACAATTCAAAAGTTATTCGTAAGTCAATATGCTTTAAAGATAAACAAGAAAAACAGATCATTAACTCTAATATTTACAATGAGCGGGTCTTGAGAAATTCTTTTTGAAGTACAAATAGCGGTATGTTAGCTCAGTAATTTTAATATGCTCACTATAACTGAGTCGAGTGACGATATAAGTTGAGCGATAAATAAGTTTTTCATGTTTATTTAAACTTATACTAGCTTACTCATATTTGTACTTAAGTTGCAAAAAGTTACTTAATTATTACAATCTATTATTATGCACTTTTATCGACTCATGGCAACTGAAATTTCATCATATTTAGGTATTTAACTATGTAGTCAGTTCACAAATACAGCACATATCCTGAAATAACTTATCCAAATTATTCTCCATCTAACCTTGGCATAGAAACTTCGCTTATCCTTACTTTTTTTCAATGGGGTTTAGATTAGGGCTGTAGGGTGGCAGCCATAGAATACGACGGCCATACCT
>Ga0208014_1000673_pt1 | contig 12822 bp, 7 predicted proteins | sample 25_taG_FD_184099 | JGI IMG/M metagenome (GOLD analysis project Ga0208014, IMG submission 184099) | Marine viral communities from Cariaco Basin, Caribbean Sea - 25_WHOI_OMZ (SPAdes) (version 2) | ecosystem: Environmental > Aquatic > Marine > Oceanic | place: Caribbean Sea: Cariaco Basin...
ACAATGCTTATCATCGTTGGCTCAAGCGCGAGCTATTGACCCAAAACTGGTCAGATAGTGAACTTGGTATGATAGTGACCAATGACTCAGAGCGGACACCATTATTTTTATGGAATGGCTATTACTGGTGCTTAGCAGCAAACAGTACTGCGCAAGAGTACTTCGCAGGTTTACTACAAAACATGCAACTCCCAAGTCTGCGTTATAGATATGCTGATTTGTTCTCACGAAAAGAAAACGGTGATAAAAACAATATTAGCTCACTAGATAAGTTCTTTGCTGGGCAGTTGAATGCCTTAAGAATCAGACTAAAGAACAGTCCTAGTGCGAATAAGAATCATAATGAAAACATATTATTAACCGCCTTAACCGGTATATTGACTGATCTACCACCGCCAGCGCCTCCTAGTGTCGTGGCGCCGATTTACCCTGCGCTAACCTTGGGTTGTCGTAATGTCGTGACGCTTAGTGAAATTGGCACTTCAAGCTCTGTAGTCAAAACGAGTGGTTATTTAGTTAGACACCCGCAGGTAGTCATGTTGGATAAACTACCTGATAACAATGGTAACGTGGTTAATATCCAACAATTCTTACCTGTTAAAAAAGAGTACTGGCTTGAACCTGAAGTAATAGAGCAATTGTCTAAACCCAATGGTGAAGCGGTTCATACCAAAGTAAAATTTAATGGTGAGAGTAATAATGAGTGTTCAATACAATATACCAAATTGTATGTACCAGAATTAGGCTGGATGGAGTTCCCACATGGCGGCGATGCCAATCAAACTACTATTGCGATCACACCTTATGACTTAGCCTTTGGCGTTGGCGTCTGGCCAAACTTTAAAGTAGAAGGCTGGAACTACTACTTTATAACTGTAGATATTGAAAAGCGTAACGTGTACGAAGATTTAGCCAGTAAGTTAAATACCACGCTAGGCTCAGACAAGATTACAGTCACGGTATATTCTCAAGATTTAACACAATCTAAAGTATTTGGCTTTGATGCCATTCCCTTAAAAATTGAGTTTGTACCTGCCATCATAGAGCTGTCTTGTGGCGATACAGTGATTGCTACGCAGCCAATTATATTAGATGAAAATCTAAAATCAGGAAACAGCCATATAAAGTGTATTGGCTTAGATTTTGGTACTTCTAATACTTGCATGGCTAAGGCATACAATGAGCAGGGTCAGATTAAACGCGAAAATCTCAATCTTGCCAATACTGCTAATGAATCAAGAATGGAATGGTTAGTCTATTCCGAAACTGATGATATTAAAGGTCAAGAAGAGTGGTTAAAAAATCGTAGCGCTTATTATTTACAACGTCAGGCAGATGTAGAGCAGGGTGCTAGCTATACCATTCCTAGTGAGATTTTACTCGGTTTGAGTAATCGTACCAATCCAGACGGCAGTAATCAGACCGATGTTCAGCTAAAAACCATGAAAGAGAATGCAGATAAAGGTCAGGTACTTATCAATGGCCTGAATTTAAATGCACCTATTTTTACTCCTTTATGTAGTGATTTTTTAGGTGTGTCAAATTCAGATAATGAGCGCATTAAGTTCTTTAACAGTTTGCTTGAAAGTAATGATATACAGCGTATTTATGGAAATATTAAGTGGCCTCAAGAGACGGGAGGGAGTGATTATCCCTTGTCTAGCAGACTGCGCTCTATCTATATTGAGCAGATGCTGATCGGAGTGTTAGCGCGCTTAAGATATTCTGGTGTGACAGATATAGACTATGTTTATGTTACTCGTCCTGACGCCTTCATGTTTGAAAATACGACCTTTGCTAATACTTATGCACGTGATATGAAAACTGTATTGAGCAAGCTGGCTGAGAAAACAGGTATCACGGTCAAAAAGCCAGATGTCATAGAGGTTTCTGAGACCGAAGCTGCATTGCAGATGTCTATGATCAATCCTAACGAATCTTATGTAATCATCGATATGGGCGGCGGAACAACGGACATCGACATTGAGCTAGCATATACGGATTATGATGACGCAATCCAGCGCTTAAAATACTCTAGTAGTATTAAATGGGCAGGTAATGATTTATTAAGTGCGATGCTAAAGCCTGAAGATAGCCCGATTCGTAAATTCTTAGAGCATAAAGTAAACATACAATCGAAAGATACTAATGAGAAATATTACGAGACTTTGTTAACTTCAGTTATGAAGCTGCAAATCCGAAACGGTATCCGTATCGTTGATGAGTTACCTACTGATCCAGGTGCAGTTTCAAAGGTTGCTGAGATGTTCTTTGAGAGTATTTATGAATACATCTTTGTAAAAATAAAATTGCTACTACAGCAAGCTGGTTTCAAGTCTATTGATCATCTAAAGAACCAAAAGCTAAATATCGTACTACAAGGTAACGGCTTTAAGCTGAGCGATTACTTTAGCCATGATACGCATCCGCATCCTGCTATCAACGAAGGTCATTATGCTCACACAGTTTGGGATACCGTATTTGCAGATTATTTTGGCAGTGATGAGATAACCCTGAATGTTAGCTATAGTGAGAATAGCAAAGAGCATATGATTCGTGATGGCGCTGGTGGTATCGCTGACCAGATGTATAGTAATAAGATTAGTAGTGTTTTAGAACATCCGAAAATGTTATATCCACCTCACATGTTTGATAAAAATATGACAGATATTCCAATACTGGTTGACTACGATAAAGATAGCGCTATCCCACGTCTTAACGATAGTCTGTCAGATAAAGAAAATCTACTACCTGTATTAGAGAGTCTATTCCCTTACACTAAGAAATATTGGAATGATGATATCGAGAAGGTTGCATATTTATTTATCAACAATAGAATTGGCAATCTTAATTTTTATGACGTAAATGCTATGTATCTGACGGGTTCAGGAAATGGTAACGATCATTGGAATTTTAACTCAGCGATGCATCAGAAGTTACAGGCTAACTAGGAATATAATAATGATAAAAAATATCTGTAACAGTGAGCTATTTGTGCCTAAAAAACGATTTAAATATAAGATTGTAGTAGCTATTTTTATGGGAGTAGCTGTGCTCCCCCTGCCAGTAATGGCAGAAGGTGAAGACAAACCATTGATAGTAAAAGTAGATGAAAATAATCCTAATCCTGAAATCACAATTGAAAAAGACAGCGCTACGATTCAAAATACTAACAAAGAAAACTCTCCTACTATCACAGAGAGTTATACCGTTGATGCTAAAAGCAATACTGCTAATGAGCCTAGTGATAAAAACATTATTAATAACAGCACTAGTGGCAACAACGCTGCTGCTAGCACTGCCGCTTTGGATAATGTAGATGCACTGAGTTCTGATAATACCAAAGAATTACTTGTCAAAAAACAACCAGGAACAGCAAAAAAAACTCCATTTTGGAAGAACACTAATTATCTATTAGGTGGCGGCTTAATATTTTTGATTTTAGGTGGAGCCTTGTTATCATTCTTAAAAATCAGCAGGTTAAGCGATGAGAATGAAAAATTAGAGCAACAAAATCAGCGTTTAAGAAAAGAATCTGGTAATACTCTTAGCAAGTTAAAGCAATCCAATGTTAAGAATGCAGAGCTTGAATCCACCCTTAAGCAACAACTTAATATAAACAACGATTATAAAAATAGTGCTATTGACACTTTTGGCGCAGTATTACCCCTCATGGACATGGAAGAGCCTTTAGTGATTGAAGATCTAGACGCGTCAGACCGTAAGCAACTATCTGATAGTATCACCACATGGTTTCAAAAAAATCGGGGCAACATGAATATTAGTGATTTAGTAGCTGTAGAGATCCAGCGCAAACTAGATCATTGGCAGTATTCGATTGAGCTATGGACGCAGAGTGATGGTGTTGACTCTATTGAATTGGCACAGAATACGATGCGTGCTTCCGTTATTAGTCTAACCAAACCTGATAGACAGGGCTTTGCCTATTGCTATAAAAAGCCAAATGCACTATCGACAGTTTGGGTAAATAAAGGGTGGTACAAAGTACAGCGAACAAATAGTACGCTAGAAGTGTCGGGCGAACCGTTGGAGATAAACTAATGCAAATATACCTATCCAAGTATGCTGGTGCATTAAGCGCGGCATTATTAGTTAGTTTAGTTGCAGGTTGTAGTGATGAACCCGAAGCGATTGCCACTGAGGCGCCTGCGGTAAAAGTCAATGCTACACCTAATTTTATGCCGCCATTGAACTTGGATATATTACCCAAAAATAACAGCCCCTCAGCGATCGATTATATTATCGATGGTTCAGCGAGTATGTGTGGCTATTTTAATGCAGAATTAGATACTACTGAACAAGCCATTCCTATTACCAAGTTGGTTCAGGCTATTCAATCTGTACTCAGAACGAATGATCGCATATTGATATTTATGCAGGATAAGGCATCAGACAAAGCAACTTATATCCCCTTTGAGAAGTTTGAAAACCAATTGATGCAAGGTAAGTGTGATTTAGGCGGGCAGTACACTGAGCTTGGTCTGATTCTTCAAGATTACAGAGAACAACCTGAACTTCAACAACGCTCAGTAGCGATTGTTTCAGATATGCACTTATTGCCTGCTGAGAGAACAACCTTTGAGACGCAGTACGATGCCTTTCTTGGTGCCTATGTGAGTACAGAAAATACCGCTTCTTCGCTATCTAATGGTATCTTATCGCTTCGTTCGCCATTTGTCGGAACTTATTATACGGTGAATAATGCACCTAAGACATTAGAGCAGACACAAAAACATCTACATTTCTTTTGGTTGGCAAAACAAGCGCCAGATGCTGCCCAGATCGAAAAAATACAACAAAATTTAATTGATGCTCAGACCCAGTTTCCAAACAGCGTTATTGCTCAGGCTGAGTTTTTACCACAGCTTCGGCTCTTAATGGATGATGCAAAAAGTTATGAATCATTTAGCTCGCCTGCACCAGTTATTAGTCCAAAAAATATTATTGACTTGTCTATGGGTGAACATAAACCCTATATTAGTGCGTTTGAAGCCAATAGTTCGCTTAGTGAAGAACAAAAGAACTGTTACGATATTAGCTGGAATGAGAAAAATGACATTCTCTTTTATCCTTATTCTAATCCAAAAACCAATCGTGACAAGATTTGTCCGGATGGTCCACTATTTCGCTCCAAAACAGGCAGTACATTAAGACTCAACTTGCCATTGCAAAATGGCTACAGTGTCACGCCCAAAGCACCATTAGAGGTAATAGATAATTACCTCTCGATTCCTATCATAAAAGCACAAAAATCTTGTATTGGCGTAAGCTCGGGAATGGCAGATACGCAAAAAAGCTCTCAAGGTTTTGCGCTACAATATGCTGCTGATAGCACCGCTATAAATACAAATTATTATGCTCAGTACTCTATTGAGCGTGATGGTTGCAGCTCTGATTCGGACTGCAGCAACCTTGTAGATAAGACTTTTCAGTATAATCAGTTGATATCTAGTCTTGCTAATAAGTCGAAACAACATATTGAAAGCCTGTATCCAAGAACTATCAATATTAATCTAACTTGTGACCCAAGCTAATGATAGATGATGATATGTGGGTATTATGGCGGTTGTCGACTCAACAAAATTTAGAGAATAATAGCTTTGAATGTAGTTTAGTCTTAGAGAGTGCAGATGGTTCGCCTCTTGAAGTTATAGATATTAATATCGCAGAGGTTCATGCCAAATCTTGGCTGCGTTTGGTGCGTCAAGAAGCACCATTCGACATTATTAGCGACATCGATATTCCAATAAAAAATAATCTATCATTGTTTTTATCTGGTTTTATCGATGTTGAGGCACTTATAAAACTCAAACCAGATTTAGCATATATCTATTTATGGGCATCAGCAAAACACGAAAAGATATATCTTGAAACGTTATACCCATTAAGTAAACTAAATGAAAAAGCAGAAAGTCGAGACTTTAGTAAAAACTGTATACAGATATACCCCGAAACTCCCTCGCAAAAGTATGTTGATCTAGAAGATCAAATACTAGAAGCAAAGGATTTATCACACTTATTAACAATCATTCAGCATCAAGTTGAAGAGGTTACAGTAGTAAAAGAGCTCGAAATAACTGAAGAGATTATAACAGAATCTGAAGTTGACCAGAACAGCTTTGATATTGAAATGCTAGATAGCAACGATGTGGATTCAGTGTGGGGTATATTTGCTAAGCAAGATTTAGATGATTTGGTAGAAGGCTTTAATGACTGGCAAAGAGTACACGGTAAAAATACGCTGATTGCGAGATTGCCAAAAAGACTATCAAATAAATTAGATGGCGAGTTTAACGTTGTATTTTGGACCAGTGGACAAGGAATCAGCAATATGATTGTAGATGATAAACCGCCTAGACATACTATGGTGTTGGGTATCACGAATCGCTCTGGTGATCAAAGTATCGGCTATTGTATACAAAGACCAACAAGCTTGGATAAAATGTGGACGCATCAGAAATGGCATAGCCTTGAATGCAGTAACAGTGAGATTTTAAGGGTAGAGCCAGTAAATTTTTAAAACTCAACTCTATACATGTCCATTGATATGATAGTGACGCGATAGGTATGCTGTCTAGCAGATTGCATAAAATAATACACAATGTAATATGGCTTAATTCTAATGAATAAAAACCTTCAGTATACGTTAATGAGTTTTACAGGCATTCTGTTGATGGTGATTGCTTCAGGTGTTTTCGATTCCAATAATGATACTTATTATGATGATACAGAGTCTGCTGGATTATATGAGATTGGTGAACCAGGTGAGCAACAAGTAGATGAGTCTGACATAGCAGCAGTAGAAGATGTCGAGGTTGCTGTAAATACAGCAACTGATGAGCAGAATATTGAATGGGTTGACCAGCTAGCTGTAATAGATGCGCAGTATTCTAACGATATGGAACGCCTAGAGAAGTATCAAAGTTTACTTGATGATAATAAAAACCCTTTTGCACCAATCTTGCTGGCCAGCACTATCGTCAACGTTAAGAACCAATCTAGAGATGTAGATATATTTGAAGAGTGGTTAGCTAGTTTTGGATTTGATGTTAGCTCAATTGATAGTCTTGAAACCTTGGCAAATAACCAAAATGTTAATGCAATGTTTTTACTGGGCGTTTATTACTATCAGGTACAACTTTATGATCAATCTAGATCTTGGCTTGAGCAAGCTTCAAACCAAGAGCATGCAGGGGCAATGAACCAATTGGCGTGGGTATATAGAGAAGGACTTGGTGTTGATACAGATCTAGATTACGCAGTAACATGGCATCGTCATTCTGCTGAGGCTAATTACCCGCGTGCGATGACCAACTTAGCTTATCTTTATAGTATCGGTGAAGGCGTTGAAAAAGATTTAGACACTTCCGCTATGTGGTATAAAAGGGCAGCTGAGCTCAATAGTGCTTCAGCGATTTATGCAATAGCGACTTATAGTCTAAACGGTACAGGTGGTATGGAAAAAGATGAACAACAGGGCGTTAGTTTATTAATGGAGTCCGCAAAGCTTGGGCATAAGAGAGCAATGTATGCCATAGGAAAGCGCTATGAAAATGGCGACGGATTAGAGGTAAATATGGAAGAGGCAATTAATTGGTATAGTGAATCTGCTAAGCTGGGCGAATCTGATGCTATTCAAGCTATGAATCGATTAAATTATTAATATTTTTGAAGCTTTAGAAATTAGTGATGTCTTATATTCATCATAGCTGTATTAGTAAATATTTGGATATTAAAGGCTGTAGCGGAAAGTTTAATAGTAGTAAATTATATTGCATCAGTTAAAGTTAATTAGGGACTAAGAATTAATGAGATTTAATTTATTGTTGTACGTGCCAGCATTGGTCGATAATCTTGATATGGAATACGGAATTTTTATCCAGCATCATTTGATGGATGACGCTGATGTTGAATTGAATTACTTTGACTTCAGCAGGATTAATTCAGAAAACTATGCCTTAGATATAGTAGATAGAAATGAAGTCACTAAAAAAGTAAGAAAAGATTGTCTGGTAGATGGTTATACGCTTAATAGTCATTATTCGATAGATTTAGATAAAGGTTTTAACAGAAACATAAGTAGGGACGAAGTTAGGCAGATATTTATATGTTTTAAAAATAATTCAAAAGAACCTATCGATGCTTTTATTCGTATGACTCACGATGGGGAAACCAACAACTATCGTATTAAAGATAATTTGGTATTCTTTCAACTTTGGGTGGCTCCAGAGATGGCAGGTAGTTCTGATATTGCCTTAAATATAGGAAAAGTTAATTATACGAACTTTGATTACTTTTGTGAGAGTATAAAGAAAGAGGTGAATAATCAATGGCGCTTGATATTAAATAAGAAAAGAGACATCAGTAAAGAGAAGCTTGTTACGCATAATGAAGTTACTCATGAGCAATCAGAACCCCTTCAAGAACCAAAAATACAAGCTAAGCTTGAAAGAATATTTGCACAGCCAGATGAAGTTCCTGATCATGTACGCGTTATAAATACAGATTCGCAAGAAATTCTAATTCCACAAAATGGCAACATACTAGCTGATAGTAGAAATGGATCGAATAGTTTTAAGATAATCGCTTATATTTTACTAATTTTAGGAGTTTTATCAATTTTAGGAAAAATATTTAGTGGTAATTAATTGACTTGATGTAATTTTTAAAAATTAAGAACTGAATTTTTGATGCAATTAATCAATTGCTTGTTTAATTATTTGCTAAGTAAAATAAATACTTCGTTAGAAGTCAATGAACTTCTGATTATGTGAAACATGTAATTAAGAAACATAATATTTTTTCTTAAGATTTAGCTAGTATTTTATAAATAAAATAAAATTATTTTAAAGTAAAGAGAATGATATTATAATTATAAGTTACCCAGTAGACTTTTGGACCAAAGTCATTAAAAGCATTAAATGTAAAGAAATGAGCATTCGTGAAGCTTATGATTTCTGAATTAATAATAAATTTTAGATGGTTTAATTAAATTTGGTTTGCCTTTAATTATCTTACTAATTTTTAAATCTATAGTTAAAAATTAATAGAATAGTTTAAGTCTAAGTGAGAAATATATTTTATTTAAAGGCTCTTTGAATAAAATAATTATTTTTCTGCTAATATACTGCTTTCGATTTTATGACTACTGAGCAACTACTAATGCCTCGATCAACATTATCTGCTGTCCCATATTTATTAATATCCATATACCTGCTATCAGTGAGTAACACTACATATGCAGTAAATACGGACAGATCGAAGACTGATAAAGTAGAGATTGATAATCAAAGATTCGCAATCTGTTTAAACAACCTAGTTAAAACTGGTCCTTTTGTAAGCGTCAAAGAAACTTTTACCCAGTATCGTCCTTCTCTGTTAGATCCTAGCGTATTAGAGTCACTAAATTATCAGCCAGAGTTTGCTAAAGAACCTTGGGATTATTTAGCTAGCTTAGTGGATGAAGAAAGAGTTGTTGATGGTATTGCTGCTGATGAGGATTATGCCAATGTATTGGCAAGAATAGAGACTCACTATGGGGTAAATCGCTATGATGTGCTTGGTGTTTGGGGCGTAGAGTCGGATTTTGGGACTAAGTTAGGCAAAAAAGATGTAATTAATTCCTTGGCTACTTTATCTTGCTTTGGGCGTCGTCAAAGTTACTTCCGTAGGGAGTATGTTAGTGCTTTAAAAATATTGAAAAAAGGCGATATTGCTAAATCAGACTTTAAAGGCTCATGGGCAGGCGCTTTCGGACAGACTCAGTTCATGCCTTCTACATTTCTACAATTAGCACAAGATTTTGATGGTGATAATCGTAAAGATTTGGTGAATAGCCAAGCAGATGCATTAGCATCAACCGCCAACTTCCTAAAGAACAGTGGTTACCAAAGTAATAAACCTTGGGGTTATGAAGTACGCTTACCTTCAGGCACTAATTTTTCGAATGATCGTAAAAACAAAAAGCCTATATCTCATTGGCAAGGTCTAGGCATTACTTTGCCAGATAATAAACCATTACCAGAGACTTTATCTTCAGCAGGTTTGTTTTTACCATCTGGTAAACAAGGCCCAGCATTTTTAGTAGGACGCAATTTTGATGCCTTCTATGCTTATAATGCGTCAGAAAATTATGCACTAGCTATTGCCCACTTATCACAGCGTATTAAACAACAAGATACCAACGTTGACTTTGCAACCCCTTGGCCTACTGATGATCCAGGCTTGAACCGCAAAGAGTCTCGCGAGGTTCAAGAGTCGTTAAACCTTCTAGGTTATAGTATGGACGAAGTAGATGGCATTATTGGAGATAAAACACGCAAAGCGATTCAAAAATATCAAGCAGATATAAACATCGAAACAGATGGTAAAGCTGGACAAAAGATACACCGACATCTAATAGCTAGCTCTAAGGAACTAAGAGAAGCAGCTAAAATAGAGGCAAAGATAAATGCTGATCGAGAAGCTATAGATACTAACAGTTCACAGAGCGAAAATAAGGAAGGATCTAAAACCAAGTCTACGCATGGTTTATCTGATTTAGTAAGGAGTAAATCTTTACTCTTTATTATTATTTCTATATTATTTTTGCTTAGCATTGCTATCGTAATTTTAAGTAAGAGAAAATTGTAATTAAATAAAATATTAATGTGGGGGCTGTAGTAGATATAAGTACTAGACCTCTTACAAAAGTCATGACCCAAGCTCGAAATTTACAACACCATCAAATAGCATCATTCTGAGATCATTGACCCTTGCTGACCCCTGCCGTCAATTCCGTACAGTCAAATTTGGGAGATTTTAGTTACGCAGCCTGACGATAGTAATCAAGCCATATCTGTATTGGCGTTTTATAGACTAAATATTTTTTGACCTCTATTGTCAAATCTGTAGAAATTAACTTGGGAGATTTTACTATAGCTTAGCGACACCAGTTGTCGCAAACCCTATTTTATTCTCTTTCTTTCCACTGGTTTTTATACTATAGTTATTGAGTTAGGAATAAATATCGTGACATAGAGTTAACCCTCGAAGCGCAACGCTTCACCTTATAACTCTGCTATTTTCGTTAATACTAAAAAGCTCTTAATTGGTATTAACTACTACCGTTCTAATTATCAATAAACATAAGCAATCAAACGTAGCCCGCATAAAAATGCTGGCAATAAACTTTTTTTTGTCAAAAAACCAAGCTTAAACAAATTAATTCACTCATCTTGCTCCTATAACGTCGCTCAAAAAGCTGCGAGTAGACACGGCTGACTTAAAGCTTTGACTACCATAATTAAAAACGCTACTAGCAAACTAAATTTAAAATAATAAGGACAATCCTATGACGAATACAAAATGTATTTTCGAGAAAAAACGCATAGACAATGCACAGTGGTCAGGTGTATCAAGACTTTCAAGTTTACCGTCACTACCGAATGATGGTAAATATCCACTCCTTAAAATTCCGTTGTTCTATCTTACTAGCGTGTCTATTAACGATTATGAAGATGATATCTATTTTGTTAATAATACCGATCAGACGCTACACTTTGTAGCGCCATTTAAGCTATATCGGAACTTAAATGAAGCGGGTGCTAAGCTCGGTGATGTCAGTGTGGAAAATCTAAATAAAGTGACTTTTTATAGCAATGATATGGACCGGTTATACACTGACGTACTTCCCAATCAAGGCGTGCGTATTGATAGTACTCATATCATTTATGACAGTGATTATTTGATACAGCACTTTATTCATGTTCCGTTTAAGGGGCTTGATACCCATTATGGTATTTGGCGCTTTAACGTGGTTGAGAAAGGCGGGATTGGTCAGAGCTATCCACTATTGTGGGATGACTTTAGCAAGCCCTCACATATGGTCAGTTGTGACTGTATGTCTGAGCGAGGTGAGATACCGATAGAGCCTTCAGTGTATGAAGAACGCTGTTGGGTATTAGATAATCTGACCCAGTCTCTTGGAGTGGCTGATGCCATATTTGTACTGGCTATTAATGATGTACTGTACCGTTATTGTGTGGGCTGGAGCGCGCCCTATAACGAGTCTGATATACAGGCAAAAGACATTGCCCATAAATTACAGGAGCTAAAGCCTAGCGATGCTGATGCGGTAAAAGAGATTATCCAAGCCGTTTATGATTTCTGGTTTAACAAGGGCTTTGCTAAGAATATTCCGGTGGAAGCTTGCGCGGAGATTTTAGATTTGTATAAGACATACATTGCTAATAAAAATACGCTCTAATTTAGGCCAAACCTATAAGTTGAGCCATTGACTATCAATAAAAACAATCGCTAAAAAGGAGAAAAATATGATGTTTCCTATTGAAAATAATGACACTTTTTTACTATTCTTTCACGGTTTAGATTCGAGCTGTAAGACCAACAAATATACTTGTATTAAACGTGAGCCCAAAGATTGCCAAACCGTCAATTATAGAGATGATTTCGAAGAGATTTTCGATATTTATGACAATTCAATTCAAGAGAAAATGAAGCAGTATCCGCGAGTAGTATTAGCAGGGCACTCACTTGGCAGTTGGTTTGCCAATCATTTTGCGCATAAATACAATCTGCGTGCGCTATTGATTGCGCCCTGCATTTATCCTAGTGAGGTCTTAGCCGATCGTATACCTGAGGTGGCTGATATGAAATTATCTTTTCCCACCTCAAACACTGAAATGGTGCGAGTGATGATAGAGGTCGATGATGAGTCTTTGGATGTGGCCGTCGCTAGACGAACGTTAGTGAATTTGCCTGACAGCTGGGAAGTGGAGTATTTTGAGCGCGGTCATCACC
>Ga0208014_1000674_pt1 | contig 12814 bp, 10 predicted proteins | sample 25_taG_FD_184099 | JGI IMG/M metagenome (GOLD analysis project Ga0208014, IMG submission 184099) | Marine viral communities from Cariaco Basin, Caribbean Sea - 25_WHOI_OMZ (SPAdes) (version 2) | ecosystem: Environmental > Aquatic > Marine > Oceanic | place: Caribbean Sea: Cariaco Basin...
ACGGGAACAGTGTGTGGTTACAGCACCGAGATCACGGCGTCGGCGCCCAGGCGCTGCCAGGGCAGGCCCTGCACCAGGGCGGCCAGTTGTTCTTCATTCAGGCGCAGTTGATCGCCGCGCCAAGCGTCCCCCCAGTGGAACTTGCCCCGATGCAGGCGGCGGGCGCACAGCCAGATGCCGAAGCCGTCGTGGATCAGCACCTTCATGCGGTTGCCCCGGCGGTTGGCGAATAGGTACGCGCAGTGAGGCCGAGCGGCGCCGAACACCTGGATCACCCGGGCCAGGGCCTTGTCCGGCCCGGCGCGCATGTCCAGCGGTTCGGTGGCCAGCCAGATCTCGTCGATGCGGATCATCGCAGCAGCTCGCGCAACAGTGCCAGACACTGATGGGCCAGCTCGGCTGGCCACTCCACGACAACAGCCCCACCGGCGCGAGGCACTTCAATGCGGATGTGGCCATGCCGATTCACGGGGCGGTCCTTCCCGGGTGCCGTCGATGTCGAAGCGGCCGGCGCGGCCAAGGGCATAAACGCGGGCGACGTTGTTGCCTGGCCGGACTGCTCGGCTTCACGAATCCAGCGCCGGAGCAAATTGGCGTTGAGCTGGTTGTCCAAAGCGATCCGGGAAACGGACACGCCCGGTTCCAAACAGGCCGCTACGATATGGGCCTTGAACTCACGGGAGAAGTGGCGGCGACGCCGGGGTTGGGCCTGGGTTTGAGGTACGCTTAAAGGGTCCATGGTAAGTGTCCACTAAAGAATAAGTGGACACTATCGTGAAGGCCGCAACCGTTCGCTCAAGGTGGGTTCGCCGGACGCTTACTGGCCTGAGCCTGAACGAGGCACTTCGTCAGGCCTGGGGGACACACAGGCAGCGGGAAGTGGATGGGTACGATCAGACTCGGCTGGATATGGTGGCGCAGGCAGCGCTCGAAAATGGAGGTTTCGAAGACGCTCCGGAGGAGCGCGAAGCGTTGGCGGAAGACATTCTCGGCCAACAAGCGTAACGGTGCCGAGACAACGTCGAGGCTCGGGCGCGCCTCCTATTAGGTGGGGCGGCTTCATCAAGCAGCTCACCGTGCCCAGTGGCCCGATAACGCTTCAGCCTGATCCGTAATCAACTCAACCGCCGCCGGCGCCTTATCCGGCGGGTACTTGTACCGCTGCAAGGCCCACCGTACCAAAATACACAGCTTGGCCCGAACGCTTCCGCACCTGACAGTCCACAGTGGCGGGCTGACGCAGTTTGCCGGTAATCTCCACCGCGACTTTCTTCAAAATCTCGTCACCCAGCTCGCGCATGACACTTTCATTGCTGACCAGGGCATCGTAGAAGATTATACCTTCCTCGATGCGGGCCACATTAGGTTATGATTCGTCATGGGCTTCCATGTACATGGTAAAGCCCCCTGTTGACAACCATTGCACTACGTAGATCCTTTCACAGAGGTATTAATACTCGAGAGCACGTTAGTAAGCAGCATTTCGATATAGTTGTCTGCATCCTCTCTCTGAAAGAGAACATTCCACGCTAGCATCTGCGTTTTATCAACACCCCAGAGCATCTGCATTTCGTGCGACGGAGTGTTGGAAATGACGAAACTATTGAGCGTTACAGCTCGATCACCGAGCCTCCGTTCGATCTCCTTGATTGTGCTATAAAATTTTATTTTTGGGTCCTGGGCGCCAATATTTCGAATCCCTTTAGGGTCAACGAACGAGATATACTCCTGACCATCAGCAACTAACCAAACAATGAAATCGGGGTGAAAATTTCCAGCTTCGAAGAACCCTACGCCCCGGCCCTTGCTGAGGTTACGCAACAAGTAAAGTTCTTTACCCTCTAGTAGCATCGGCGACGTGTCGCAATAGGCCTTTAGATCCTCCACGAACCGGCGCTCGCCCTGATTCAATGGTACGGGGCTGACTTCAACCGCCGATCCCGCCAAATACAAAAGCGGTTCGTAAAGATGACGCCCGAACGAGATCGCGCTCAGGGCACCGAACTGCCACGCTTTCAGGTTCCCTGACTCGATCTGCGCTTTTAGCTCCATGAGCTTATCAATAATTTCAGTCTGCGACTCTTCTACCAGAATTGGAAAATGGCCTTCCGGATTCTCTTCGTTGACCTGGGGAAAATTTGGGTCGTTGGCATCCAGGTTTCTATACTCCAGATGCGGGAGTTCCCATTCCTTTTTTCGAAAAGAATAATAATGCTCGCAGTACTTTATTGCATCAAGAACCCATCCGTTTGCCAGCGGTTAAAGGCCGCAAGGTTCGTATTGAGTTTAGATGTAGCCATATTACCAGCGATGCGCGCGCGCACCTGCTGCGCCTGGTGGATCGTCGTCTGGGGTTAACCGAACAACTGGCGGGGCGGTTACCCGATGACCGGGTGGCCGGGCGCTGCACGGCACCGAATTGGCCAATGCCTATGCCACCACCATCCGCTTGAAGCTATTCAAGGTGGCCGCGGTCGTGATTAAAAAACCTGCCGCTGGGTGTTCCAGCTGACAGAGCACCATCCTTGGAAGGGACTGTTTCGCCAGGCTGCCGAACGCCTGCTGCTTAGCGGATAAACCCTCCGGAGCGCTGTCCCCGGCGTGTCGAAAAAGTATGGGGTTGGGGGAAGTGTGTCTGAACCCCGGTCAATTGTTCATGTTTTGAGCAAAAACCGTCACAGGGTGCGCGAAACCACATCTGCGTGTTCATGCTACGCTTTGGAGAGTTTGGTGAAATGTTCAGGCTAGAGAATCGCCTCAGTGAGCGTTCGCGAGGAACGGGCTCGCTCTGTTAACCTCCGCCATTTGGTTTGAGTAACCAAGGATTATAGCGGAAACTGGCACTGGGTGGAGGGCTGCCCATTTTGCCAGTCGAGCCACTCCGATAGATCGCAAGAGCGTGCCCCCGAACACAGCGCGAGTGATCCCGTTCAGCTGCAAGTGGATAGCGGACATAAAACATCAGGGCTAGATGATGAGATTTCTTTTAGACACAAACATCCTCATTCCACTAGAAGATTCGAAAAGAATCCTAGAACCCAGCCTCGCTAACTTTGTACGTTTAGCCAATGCTCATGGCCACGTGCTACTTTACCATCCCGCCTCGGAGGAGGATATCCGGGAGGATTCCAACGAGGAGCGTCGGGACCAAACTCTCAACCGGCTCGGACAGTATACTCGGCTGGATACCCGCCCAGCCTGCACATGGAACAGCGCTCATACGAGCCGGAATGATGCTGCGGATAACGAAATACTTTATGCGCTATCACTGAACGCCGCCCATGCATTAATAACCGAAGACCGGGGCATACACTCAAAAGCAAAAAGCAAAGGCCTCGATCAACGGGTCTATACAATCCAAACAGCAGAAGACCAGCTGCAGCGCCTCCACCAAGCCGCCCCAGTCCAACTGCCCAATATTGTCGATCTCCCTCTTTACAGCCTGAGCCCTCAATTGCCCAGCCAGTTTTTTCAAAGTCTAAGGGAAGGATACCCGGGGTTTGATGCGTGGTTTGAAAGAAAGGCACAAGAGGGACGCCGGGCCTGGGTTAGCTGGGAACAAAACGAACGTCTCGGAGGAATCTGCATTTATGCTCAACAGGAAAACGAGCGAATAACAGAAGACGTGACACTGCACGGTAGTGCTCTCAAGATATCGACGTTCAAGGTCGCCGAAACTAGCCGAGGAAAAAAAATTGGTGAACTCTTTTTGAAAGCTGCTTTCCGTTATGCGGGCAATAACGGTTTGAACAATATATTTGTCCATGGGGACGTTGCGCTGCATCACTTTTTGTTTGAAATGCTAGAGGATTTTGGGTTCACGCATATCGGATTCCACCCGGGAAGTGACGGTCGGGACGCGGTATACTTAAAAGCGCACCCAGAGGCGCCTCCTAAAGAGGATTTGCCACCCTTTGAATATGCGCGCCAATATTTTCCGCATTTCCGTCACGATGGTGCAGTATCAAAGTTCGTTATTCCGATCAGACCCGAGTATCATCGAATACTGTTTCCTGACTATGACTCCCCTGCAGATAGACAGATGACACTATTTCAGCCCCCTAACACGGCAGGAAACGCCATGAAAATGGCTTATCTTTGCCATGCACAAACAAAAAAAATGGACCCCGGCGATGTCGTTTTGTTTTATCGATCTGGCGACGAGCGGGCCGTCACGAGCATCGGGATTGTCGAAAGCTATGAGACGTTATCTGATCCCGGCGATGTGGTCTCAAGGGTTAAGCGCCGAACGGTTTATACGATGGACGAAATCAATGCGATGACAGCCAAGCCCGTGCGCGTAATGCTATTCAGGCTAATAGGCCATCTTGACAATCCTCTTCCACAAACATGGCTTGAACAGAGAGGCATCCTTAATGGTGCCCCGCAAAGCATTACCAGAATCAACGACGAAAGCTTTGAGAGAGTATTAGCAAATGGAAGGTAGTACCGCATTAGTTTCAATACGTCCGATATACGCCGAGAAGATTATTTCCGGGGAGAAACGCCTCGAGTTTCGCCGGCGATGGACAAGTAAGAAAGTCGACTTTATTGTTATTTATGCTACATCGCCGGTGAAAAAGGTTGTTGCTATCGCTCAGGTTGGCGAAGTATTTCGTGGCAGCAAAAGCCGTCTCTGGGAGCTTGCTCGGGACAAGAAAGGTGGTATCACCCGCAGAAAGCTATATGAGTATATGGAAGGAGCATCCGAGGGCGTAGCTCTGGAACTGTCAAGTATCCTGAAAGTGAAGCAGGGCTTAGGCTTGCTAGATCTGTTCGGTGCTGACTTCCATCCTCCCCAGTCCTTTCGCTACTTGAATACCAAGCAAAAAGAACAACTAGAAGTAACGGCAGGAGATAACATGTGGGTATCATATTCGTAGGAGGCGTTCACGGGGTAGGGAAAACAACGTCTTGCAAACTGGCGGCGACACGTTGTCGGGTCTCGCACTATAGCGCAAGCAGCTTGATAAGCAGAGAAAAGGAAAGCGCAATTTCCAAAACTGGAAAGTCGGTGGATGACATTGAAGAAAATCAGGGTCTCTTGATACAAGCCGCAAATCGCCTCTTCGGACAGAGTCGCGAGCCTGCAATTCTTGACGGACACTTTACGTTGATTAACGGATCTGGAGATATTGAACGAGTCTCTTCAGAGATTTTTTTTCAGCTGCCAATTGGTGCGATAGTCGTCTATTGCGATACGCCGCAGGCGATTGCTGACAGGATATCCGAGCGAGACAGCCAGGACGTAAATGTTGATTTTATTGGTCGGCACCAGGAGATCGAACTAGAACAAGCTCAACTGGTGGCTAGAAAACTAGGCGTTCCATTTTCAAGCTTGAAGGCATTCGACGAATCGGGGCTGGTCTGCTCCCTTCTTCTATGCAGGGAAGACAAGCCATAGAGGCCGACGAAGCAACGCTGCTGTCTTCTCCAAGGCGCCCCGGCAGCAAGTGCCATCCGTCTATTCTACCATGCGGTCCACTATCGAATTGATATAAGTGTCTCGTTGATCCTCCATGAACAGCACATGCATATCCTCCAATTCATTGATCGTCTTACCCCAGTTCAGCTTGCCGAACCGTGTCGGCGTGACGATAAAGCTGTTCAGTACGACATTCTCTGTTGCGAGCCTTGCTTGAATGTCCTTGATGACCTGATGAAACTCGATCTTCTTGTGACCAGGGCCTTCATGCTGAAGGCCATGAGGCTCGACGAAAGCCAAGTGCTGTCTACCATCCTTCACAAGCCATAGGAGGAAGTCGGGATAGAAATTTCCCGCTTCGAAGAAGCCCACCCCGCGCCCGCGACTCTCATTGCGCAGCAGGAACAGTTCAACCCCTTCCGCCGCCAACCGCGCTTGATCTCTTTCGATGTAGAGGCGCAGATCATCCAGGAACTGGAATTCACTTTCATTTAATGAAACCGGCGCAATCTGGATTTTGCTTCCTTTGGCCGCATGAAGCACGGGCTCGTAGAGATGCGTGCCAAACAGGCAGCCTTTCAAGTCGCCAGCACGCAAAACCCCAGTCTTTCTAGTGGTTATCTCGCTGGTGATGTTATGGATGTCGTTAATGAGCGCGATTTCGCTGGCATCGACGATTAGCTGGTACTCGTCCGCTTCAGGCAGGCTTCCGTCGCCGGCCTCGATCTCACGGAGCTCAAGACGTGGCTCGATGAAGGCAGCCTTGCAATAGTTGTAGTATTCTTCCGAGAACTTTTGCAGGAGCTCTGCCGCCATCTCCTGCCAGAGCGCGACGTTCCCGAAATCCGAGAACTCCATCCTCCCTGAAGGCACGACGACCTTATACCAGGTCCGGTCAGTGAGCAGCGTCCTGATCATAGACTTGGAAATGTTGAGATTGTGCCAAGTGCGCTCACGTTTGAACTTCTCAAGCCGGAAGAAAAGGTCGTCGTAGTCAAGAAAGTCCAAGTGACCATCCTCAAAAATGGTCTCCTCTTTGGTGCCCAGCTTGGTGCCCTTCTTGGACTCGAGGGACTGGATGCGGGGATACCAATCTATCGCGACGCCCTTTTGGCGTATCTTTTCTGGGATCAAGGTCAGGGCCGGCACAGCGCCGTCCCTCTTGAAATCGTACTCACGACCGTCACCACGCTTTTTTCGGGGGCGCAGCACCTTGAGCCGTTGCCCGAAGTCGTATGTGATTGTCAGCGGAACCGTGAAGACCCGCTTCTGATCGTTGCGAGGCAGCTCTTCCTCTTCGAGGAACTTCCGGAATCGCTCCATGAAGTCGGCCTCGATCCCGAAGACATTCAAGGTCTCCACGTACTGTATGAGTTCCGGTTGATGGGTGGGGGTGGCGAAGCCGCTGCGCTGGAGCGACCAATCATACCCCTTTAGCCGGACGCCGCGCCCGAAAAGCTGGATGATCTGCGCGCCTTCGCTCTTGCCGACATGCATGAGACCAAGGGTGCTGACGCGCCAGCAATCCCAGCCCTCGACAAAGCGCTTGGAACCGATGAGCAGATTGATCGGGGAACTGGACAGGTTGATCTGCCCGAACATGGTCTCGGCAAACGCGGACTCCAGGACCACGATGTTATCGAACTCCTGCTCAGCGATATGGGTCGCCAAGCCAGATGCATCCCCGACATTGATCAGCCCGAAAGGCTTTTCAGCCTGGCCGACGCGGAGCATTATCTCGTTCTCGTCACCCTTGATCCGGGCGATCGACAACTCGCCGCCAGCCCGGTTTTGAAAGAGCTTGTCGAGAATGTCGCGGAACAGGTCTCCAGGCTTCCAACCTTCGCGAAGCATGAGCTGCTGAAGGTAGACGAACCCGCCAGCGAAGATGTCGCTGCCGTTCTCGTCGAGAAGACCGGTTTCCTCTGCGTTGCCGGTGATGATTCGTTCTATCTCGGAAGCGGATTTGCCCTCGCTCTTGAGGAACTCCGCGATGAATTTCAGAATCTTGCCTACATCAGACACTGTTGCCTTTTCGGCCTTGGTCCCGGTTGCTTTTGTGACACTGGAACCGACGAAAACCCAGAGCGGCTTTTCGATGTTATAGGGCGCATAAATACCGTGCTTGTCCTCGTAGAGCTTCAGCTGCTGGTAGAAGCTCAGAAGACATGCTGTCAGGTATGAAAATTCAAGCTGGGAGAAGGTCCTCGGAAGGTTGAAGATGCGGTAATCTTTGCCATAGCCGTCTTCGTAGAAATACCGATAGGAATAGTCGAACAGGATCGTCTTGGCATAGGACGCCTCGATTTCGGGGCGCTTTGCGGCAGTAACAGCCTCCTTCAGCGTCGCCGAATACTCGAAGACAAAACCCTTCTCAGATAGGCGGGCGCGGCTTCGGAACCAGCCGCGCTCTTCCTGACTGCCCATGCCGCGATGGGCCTCGTCCACGAGCAGCAGGTTCTGATCGCCCAGATTGCGCGTCGCTATGACATTAGGACCGTCGGTATCTCCGAGCTTCGTGACCTCGGTGAAGTCCACCTCGCGCAGCCCGTTCTTACCCGAGGACAGAAGGTCGCCGCTGTCGGTCAGCAGCCGCGACGCTGCGATATCGCTGCCCTTCATTTCGCGCGCGTGCTGGAGGGAAAGCTGCTCGTTCGGCGTGATCAGCACCGTCCGCGTCAGATCGTGCTTGAGCGGCGATTTCGACGCGTAGTGCCGGAACTGCAGGAAGTTGACGTGCATCAGCAGCGTCTTCCCGGAGCCCGTGGCGTTCTGCAGGCAGAGCTTGTTCAGGTCGTCGAGCTCGTAGGCTGTGATCCCCGTCTCGTAGCCTGCATCGGTCCAGTACTTGTCGAAACCATCGACATAGGCGTTCAGCCGATCCAGCAGCGCCGCGCGATCGGCGAAGAACCGGTCGAGGTAGATCTCTGCGAACAGAAGCGACAGCCACTGGAAGTATTTCCAAACGATCGGCCGGTCGCGTTTTTCGTTGATCGCGAGCGTGTGGCTGACGATGTTCTGCTCGTAGCGCAGCAGATCGGCACGTGTGATCTGCGCGCCTTCCTGTAGATGGACGTCCAGCGCCTTATAGAAGTGGTGCAGGTTCTCGGACGTCATGCCCTCCTGCGCGTCTTTCACCGTCTTGGCCAGCGGCTGCACCGGCCGCAGGGTTCGCTTGCCCTCCTTGTGGTCCTTCAGCGGATCGAGGCCGAACAGGCTGACGATCCACTGGTTCAGCACCAGCTTGTGGCTGAAGGGGAGCAGCTTTGGTTTGGGTTTTCTTGCCATATGTCAGCCCTCCACGTCCCACATTGCCTGGTGAAAGGCTTCCTCGAGCAGGCGCACCTTCCAGGTCTCCTCGGCCTTGCGAAGGTTCGGCAGGTTGTTGGAGCCGTTGACGTAGATCACGTCGAACTCAGTGTCGTGCGCGGAGAGGCGGTATTTCCGGAACCACTCGTCCAGCATCAGGTTGTCCTTCTCGAGATCGCCGGTCAGCTTGCGCCAGACGACCAGCGCCTTTTCCCGGTCGTTGTGATCGCCGGGGGTGCGCAGGGTGTAGCCCTCGACCTTGCGGAAGCGCCAAGCGCCGCCGTCCGCCTCCTTTAGCGCACCGTCGAGCATCAGCCGGGTATTCGTGTCCTCCGGCAGCTCGGGATCGGCCTCGCGCTTGAAGCCGGCGTCGTAGCTGCGCCAACGGTCCAGATGCTCGACATGCAGACCGATAAGCCAGTTGAAGGTCTCAACCAGGTCTACTGCCTTCTCCACGTATTCGTCCGTGCCGGGCTTCTTGATCTTCAGCTTGTAGGCAGTCGGATCATCAAACCATTCGATGTTCAGGAGCGATGGGCTGCCTTTGGTCTCGAAATCGAGCCAGTAGCGGAGCATGTAGTCCCGCACGAAGTCACCGGCAGCCTGGGACAGGTTTGCACTAGGATGGAAGCTGAGATTATTCAGGGCGTCCTCATAGCCTTCAAGGCGAAGGTATTTCACAAGGAAGGAGTGCTTTGAACCCGATGCTCTGTGCGCGTTAAATAGTTTTAGCCGAACAAGCGACTTAGTATCGAAATAATCTCCAATTTCAGCGCCGATAAATCTGAGATTCAACTTTAGTGCTGCAGCTGCTGCCGTGCCACTACCAAGAAAATAGTCGAGAATGATGTCTCCGGGGTTGCAAGAAACCTCGAAAACACGACTGAGAAGTTTCTCAGATTTCTTTCCCTTTTTGAGCGAGACACCGCCTTCATTATGAAGGTCGTTCGGAAGGATGTCATCCCAGATGTCGGAAAGCGGCTCTGCCGTAACCAACTCCCCGTCAATCTCGACGAGCCTGTCTCGATAAAAGAGAATTCTCTGACCACCTAAAAGGTAGAGATCGGGGTGATTGGGCCTTTCGAATAAAATTATGCTTCCCTTAGCCTTTCTACTTTTCCTGATGGCTTCCTGAGCGTCCTTACTCACATTGCTTTCATCAGGGTAGGCTAGCTGGATTACGGAATCAGCATTATCCTTAACAAACGAGTATAAATCATCTTCAAACTTTCGCCCAAGTTCCTTGCGAAGCTGCGATTTATTAATGCTTTTATAATCTGCGAAAGCCTCGAGAAGCGAGATGATTTTCCATTTCGATATGTCCTTATCGCGATTGAGGATGAAGTTATTGTAACGATCGTTTCGATCCCGCGCTTTGAAGGCCCTGTTTGGCGCCCACTTTGCCTTATCTTTAGCATAAAGCGGAAGATACTCAGTAATGTTGACGATACCTTTGTTAATTGCCTTGTGTCCGGTAACCGATCCTCGCTTTACTGTCGCTATCCCTACTCTGTTGGACTTATTGAATTCATCATCAAGGACATAGAGAAGTGAAGATATTTCGTTTTCGTCAATACTAGCTGCGAACGAGCCGTCCTCACTCAGGAGCCTGCGCGATAACGCAATCCTCTCGCGGATCATGCTAAGCCACGAGGATGATTGGTAGTTGTCCTTGTAGACAAATTCGTCTTGGCCCGTGTTGTACGGCGGATCGATATAAATGCACTTGACTGCCCGCCCGAACTTGGAATGGAGGGCGCGAAGGGCTTGAAAATTCTCACCGTGCATGAGTATTCCATTTGTTGTCGAATCCATGTCGTCAAGCGTCGCTAAAAGACTTTCCTTCCATTGTTCGGGGAAATGTGCGGTATCTATGACAAGATCTTTGTTTTGCTTCAGAAACTTAACCGAGAGATCCTCAGAGCACCCTTCTCGTTTGTCAATTGCAGCCAGCACGACCCACTCTTCCCGCTGCGCATCGTTCGCCGCGATATCCGGGTAGAACTCCTCCGGAATCCGATCGAGTGTGATGCAGTACTGCGTATCGACGACGAATTTCTTCTTTAGCCACAACCGCTTCTGGAAGTCCTCGAGCTGGGCAAGGAAGTCGATCAGATGCTGCGCAATACGGCGCAGCACCTTCACCCTGGCCAGGTAGGCTTCCACCCGCGGCGCATCGGCGGACTCGATGTCGTCCAGCCGCATGATTTCGTTCTTGATGTAGAAATCCAGCTCCCGCCGCAGGAACCCGCCCAGATCCTTGTGGATGAAGTAGTCCATCGTGTTCCGGCCGGTGTAATGGACCAGGTACTTCTCCAGCAGTGTCCGGTCCTTTTCAGCCTCGGTCGGCGCCGGGGTCATCAGGGCGGTCACGTAGTCGTTCGCGCCGTCCAGCTCGGGCAGCAGCGCCTTCACCCTATCCGCCGCCTCAGCGCGACGCTTCTTGCGCCAGGTGCTGTCCTGGCCGGTCTTTTCGGAATCCGGGCGGTACTGAAACTGGATCACCAGCTCCGGCTCGCCTGTGTCGCCCACCTCAATCTTCACCGGCTCCGGCTCGTGGATGATGAAGTAGCGTTCAGTCTGCTCGGATGCCTTGACGTTGTTGTGCTCGCCCTCGGACGCGGAGACGATTCGGCAATGAACCTTGAGCGGCTTCTGCTCGAAGAGCTCGCCGTGGGCATCCCTGAACTCCTTCGCCTGAGTCGGATCGAAGGTGAAGTTGGTCAGGTACTCGGATGTCTTGATGTAGTACTGGTCGCGATTGGCCCAGTGCAGGTAAACCTCGCGCCCATCATAGGGGACGGCATAGGGCGCTGCCTTGCCGTCCGTCTCGCGCGCGAAGTAGCGGCGGCTCATGAAGTCGCCGTTGTCGTAGTAGCGCTCGAAGAAGCGATACAGGTGGTCGTATACGTCACCCTCGTTGCTGCCACTTTCCTTGGCTGCGTCCCAGGCCGCCTTGGCTTCTTTCACTTTCGGCGCGGCATCAGGATCGGGGGCGCCGAACTCCTCGGCCTGCTTGCGCGCGGCGTCGTAGGCCACCTTTGCTTCCGAGATGCGCGCGTCATCTGCCTCACCGAACGCATCGCGGACAATGCCCAGCAAGTCCTTCTCCAAAAATCTGGTCACATCGGCTGCCTTGGCATGCATGATCCGATAGAACCCGAAGTCCAGATCCGGCTGGTCTAGCTGGAACAGCTCTTTGAGCAGGCGAATCAGTTTGTCGAAGGCTTGGCTTTGGCTCATGTGTCGGTATTCCTTCTCGCGTTCTCGTTAATTCATTTGAGCTGGCTGCCGATCCAGCGGCTATACGACGGACCAATGAAGCGTGAACAAACGCTCACTGTACTGATCACGGGCAAGTCGCTTCTCAAGCGCGGCAATCAGGCTTTCGCGCTGCTCTTCGATCTCGTCTTCCACCTTGAAGATCTCGCGGCGCTGCCTGCGCTGGCGCTGCTCCAGCTGTTTAAGGCGCTCTTGAATGTCGTGCTGATCTTCCAGTGTCTCCGCCTGCCTGGCTTGCCGCCGCAAGGCCTTGATTTGTTCCTTGGTGTCCTTGAGCGCCTTCTCGGCCGCCAGGATCTTGTCTTCGGCCCATTGCTCCAGGCGCTCGCGGGCGGCGTTGAAGTGCTGATTGTTGGCTTCCAGCGAGCGATTGGCGGTGGCGCGTTGATGCTGAGCCACCTCCGCTGCCAGCCGCTGACCTATTTCGTCGGGGACGGCAACCGGGCCCAGATTATCTGCAGCCACATTGAACAGCTTGGTACAGGTCTCAGGGTCCAGGGAACGGCCGTCCTCGTCGAAGCCGGAGAATAACAGGTATTCCTCGGTCTCGAAGGATTCGATGGTCGTCCGGGCCAGCGTCAGCCAGCCGGATTTTCCCTTCAGCGCCTCGACCACGGCAATGCGTCCAGGATGGGCGGTGATGTTGAAGCGCAAATGCACGGGTGGTGCGGGCTGATCCTTGGCGGTCTCAATGACGTGCTCGCCCAACGGGTGCGACAGCCTATAGAGATAGTAACCGTAGTCCGGGGTCTCACCCTGCTCGCCGCTGCGGGTCTTGGAGATCAGGTGATACCGGCC
>Ga0208014_1000677_pt1 | contig 12780 bp, 10 predicted proteins | sample 25_taG_FD_184099 | JGI IMG/M metagenome (GOLD analysis project Ga0208014, IMG submission 184099) | Marine viral communities from Cariaco Basin, Caribbean Sea - 25_WHOI_OMZ (SPAdes) (version 2) | ecosystem: Environmental > Aquatic > Marine > Oceanic | place: Caribbean Sea: Cariaco Basin...
CCTGATCTGTCTGGTCCTTGTCAGTGTGCTCAACCCAGAGGCAGTTATACTGATCATGCTCTAGACCCACGAAAATAGTGGCTTCAAACTCATCCATGATTTTTGCTTTTACCTTGTCTGAAATATCGGTAGGACTCTCTGCAAACGATAAAACACCACTGGTGTAGCGCCGTGCATAGTCAGTCGAATTAATCAGCTCTCTCGTAATCTCAGGATTACCACGCAGTACGCTTGCACCCTCTCGATCTCTATCATTCCCTAATAGATAATCAACGGGGCTATCACCGCCACCACTGCCACGACTATGGAATTTAACCAGCATTTTTATCATTCCTATATTGATTAATAACCTCAATCAATAACGATTCAATTCTATTGACTGTGGATAGAACACTGCTATCCAATTCCTTATTGGAATTAGCATGTTTGGCAATCTGATTCAGATTAGATCCAATTCTGCCTATTGCTCTCACCAACTCAGGGTCTGCCCTCTCAATTGCCTTAGCATTTAATCCCAATTCCCTAAGCCAGACGGCTAGAGACAATTGAGTCTTTAATTCATTCAATTGATCTTTTTCTGATTGAGTAACACGAATTTTTATCTCTTGGTCGCGTTTTCCACCTTTGATAATTGGCATATTTGCACCCTTGCGTGGTTTGGTTTATGGGGGTCAAGGGGGCGTATGCCCCTTTGCCAGTTCACAGAATCTCTCAATGCAGCGAAGCGGAATAGAGGGGTCTCTGTGTGTACTGGCTTAGTTTTCATTTATTCATTAGTATACGATCAAATAAGCATAATATGTCAACTGTCTGTACCTATTTTTTGTTATGATTCTGACTGAATACGCCAAGTTCGCACTATTAGCTATAAATTATGCCGTTTTGAATGCTATTTTGTGCATTTTAAGACAGTTTTTCGTGTAAATTTTCAACTTTATGTTTGGATAAAAGGCGTCTACAAAGTGACTTTTGAGCACTAAAGTGACACTCAACACACCCAAAATGTACTCAAAGATGCCTCAAATATGGTTTTAGATACCTAAGCGGTGGTTGTCAGAACCTATAATGTGAATATCTATGCTTATTTACTTGGCAAAAATACAAATGTATATCTAAAAATACAGTTCTCTGATTATTTGACCACATATCAGTGTTGAACAGACCTGTAGTGTAGTCAAAGATGCCTGAGATGTAAGTTTTGCTCTCTTTAAACAGAATTTTTCTTAAATGGATGACTATTACTATGGCGACACGCTCAGCACATATGAGGAGAGTGAATATTCAAAGATCTGCTGAGGTTGCGGCGATGATCGATTTTCTTAGTGATTTAGATGACGGTACAGGTGGTGACTATGATGGGTTTGATTCGTTTGGCATTGAATTAAGCCAGCAATTAAAAGGACAAATTAACGCATATAGAGCTGGAGTAATAGCTGGGTTACTAGGTAAAAATCTTAATAAAAATCATCTAAAAAGATTCATTAAAGGTCATGGTTATAATTATTCAATGACAGCTAAAGAGGTTATTGATTTCGTAAACTCTAATTTAGAAGCTATTGTCAATTACTGGAATTTTTCCAAAGGAATTTATGTCAATAGTATTCAATAAACATTATTTATAAAGGTGTTTGTTGAATGCTCAATCTATTTCAGTAAGTAGTTATACGAAGTTCTTTGTACTTATCCACAACAACAATGCTTTTAATGCTTTTAAATGCTTTTAAATGCTTTTAAATGCTTTTAAGGCCTTGTTAAGTATTGAATCATAAGGCTTTCAAGGGAGCTATGACGACATCTATCGACTACGATGACGACATCTATCGACTACGATGACGACATCTATCGACTACGATGACGACATCTATCGACATGATGACGACAATTAATAAATTGACTTTAAAGCGACAGTTGCTATACTTGCGTCAATGGTAGGGTTTAAACTACAGGTATAAAAAATTATTATGAAAAAATTAAATCAAGATAATAAAAAGATAGATTTAGTGGTTAAGTCGAATCGTATAGTAACTGCTCTACAAAGCTTATCACTGATAGAAATGAGGTTAATACAACTAGCAATCGTTGATGCAAGAGAAAAAGAGGAAGGTCTAGATTCTAGAACACCATTATCAATACATGCAAAACGTTATGCTGCGGCGTTTGGTGTTGAGTCAAATACATCGTATGAAGTATTAAGAGAGGCAGGTAAGGGGCTTGTGTCACGTCAATTTACCTTTCTTAGTGAGCGTGAAAACAAAGTGCTAACGAACTGGGTGCAGCAGGTTGAATACATGCCTAATGAAGGGCGTATCGAGATTATATTCACAGAAGCTGTAGTAAATGAGATCACTCGGCTTTCTTCGCATTTCACGAAATATGCACTAGAACGAATTGCAACTTTAAATAGTATTTATTCTGCCCGATTATATGAACTACTTGTAAAGTGGGTTAGCGCCAAAAAGACGAATCAGTTTGAATACGAGGTGTTTAGAGACCAAATGGGAGTAATTAGTACTGAGTATAAACGTATGAGTGATTTCAAAAGAAGAGTTCTGGACCCCAGCATCAAAGAAATTAACGAAAAAACAGATTTAAAAGTTAATTATGATCAAATAAAAAATGGTCCTAAGATAACGCATTTTATTTTTACCGTTCATAAGAAAGTAGAACCAAAGTTAGTAAAACAAAGAGCTAATAACGTTATTAAAGAACTAAATGGCGATTTGTTCACTATTGACGGTTTGTCAGATAAGCAACTATGGCGTATTACACGACATAAAGAGTTCATTAGAGTATATGGTGCAATGGCCAAAGGTGATGCAGGTAAAAATTGGACTGCATACAGTAATTTTATGGTCGATGAGATCAAAAAAGATGTTACGCGCTTTAGTAAGAAGCGGCCAATCCGTGAGTATTTGGATGGATCAGAAGGTGAGTATGATTTTTCTTAGAAAAGTGGTTAAAAGCACTTAGGATAGATTGCTTTTAATATGCAGTATAAAGCTCTTAATATTAATAGAATAACATTCTATTAATATTAAGAGCTTTGCTTTGGAATGAGCAAAACTCTCTTCGCAATTGAAAAGCTATCCATCTGAAAAACTGTAATCATTAAGCGTGGTATATTACGCCCCATGTTTAACCACACTTAATATCTACAGGACAGTCATGAGCCAATCACAACAACTTCAACAATTAAAAAAGCAGCTTTGGAATATCGCTAATGATCTACGCGGAAAAATCGGTGCTGATGAGTTTCGTGACTACATTCTAGGGTTCATCTTCTATAAATACTTGTCAGAAAAGTTCGTACGCTATGCCAATGACAATATCTTGGCTGGAGAGGATGAAGGTTTTAATGATTTTGCGAAATTTGATGTCGAGAACTCTGAGCATGTTCCTTACATTGAAGAGGTTCAGAAAAATGCTATTGAAGAGATTGGGTATGCACTAGCGCCTAACCAGTTATTTCATCAATTGGCAAAACGTAGCAAGCAAAAAGATAATTTCATCCTTGATGATCTAGCAGCAACCCTCAAAGCCATTGAGCAAGGAACGTTAGGGGAAGAATCGGAAGAAGATTTTGCTAACTTGTTTGACGATATTGATCTAAATTCAACCAAGATTGGCAACAGTCCTGATGATCGCAATGAAATGATTGCTAAAGTTCTGAGTCATTTGGATGCTATTGATTTTGACTTGAGCAACACAGAAAGCGATGTTTTGGGCGATGCTTATGAGTATTTAATTGGTGAGTTTGCCAGTGGTGCAGGTAAAAAAGCAGGGGAGTTCTATACACCGCAGATGGTCTCAACGCTGCTTGCTAAGATTGTCACGCAAGACAATGCCACTTTAGGTTCAGTTTATGATCCAACCTGTGGCTCAGGATCTTTGCTATTGCGTGTAAAGCGTGAGGCTGATGATGTGGATATGATTTACGGTCAAGAGATGAACCGTACCACATACAACTTGGCGCGTATGAACATGATTTTACACAACGTTCATTTTGCGCATTTTGATATCAAGCAAGAAGATACGCTTAAGCGCCCACAACATTTAGGCAAGCGTTTTAATGCGATTGTGGCAAACCCACCGTTTTCTGCTAACTGGTCGGCTGATCCATTATTGTTGCAAGATGAGCGCTTTTCAGACTACGGCAAACTTGCGCCAAAAACTAAGGCAGATATGGCCTTTGTCCAGCACATGCTACATCACCTAGAAGATAACGGCACAATGGCAGTGGTATTGCCGCACGGAGTGCTTTTTCGCGGATCTAGTGAAGGTGTGATTCGCCAATATTTGATTGAAAAGCTGAATGTTCTTGATGCGGTCATCGGTCTTCCTGCCAATATTTTCTACGGCACTAGTATCCCAACCAGTGTTTTGGTGTTTAAAAAGAATCGTAAGCATAATAAAGACGTTTTGTTTATTGACGCCAGTAAATGCTTTGAGAAGCAAGGCAATCAAAACGCACTGCTGCCTGAGCATCTTGAAGCTATCCTTGCCGCTTATAAGGCACGCCAAGATAGCGATAAATTTGCCCATGTAGCGCCTTTAGATGAAATTAGTGACAACGACTACAATCTTAACATTCCGCGCTATGTGGACGTGTTTGAAGCCGAAGAAGAAGTAAATTTGGAAGCTATTGCTGAGGCATTGCAGACTTTAAAGGAAGACAGCCTTAAAACTGATGCTTTAATTGAGGGTTTTTGTATTGAACTAGGTATTACATCGCCTTTTGCTACATAGATATAAATGCGATTTATTGATTTAGATATGAATTTATTGGCTCCAAAAGGCAAGGATAAGATGTAATGACAGTACCAAAGTTACGGTTTAAAGAGTTCGATGAAAGCTGGGAAAGCTCTACCTTTGAAAAAGCAGACATAAAAATAATTGATGGAGATCGTGGTGATAACTATCCTAAATCCAATGATTTTTATGATCAAGGATTCTGTTTATTTCTAAATGCAGGTAATGTAACAAAGTCAGGATTTAGGTTTGAAAAAACACAGTTTATTGATGAAAAGAAAGATGGTTTGCTTAGAAAAGGTAAGTTGAAGCAAGAAGATATTATTATTACCACTCGAGGAACTGTTGGGAATATCGCTTATTTTGATGATAGTGTGATTTATGAAAATATGAGAATAAACTCTGGGATGGTTATTGTCCGTAGCAATAAAAACACCATTCCAGCATATTTAAACCAGTTTTTAATGTCTAATATATTTGAAAAATGGACTGAGAGAAATGTATTTGGAAGCGCTCAACCTCAATTAACTGTAAAACTACTAAATTCTATTCCAATTTCTTTACCAAGCACAAAAGAACAAACCAAAATCGCCTCTTTCCTATCATCTGTTGATGATAGAATTGCCCAGCTCACACAAGAGCACGAGCTACTTAATGAATATAAAAAAGGCATGATGCAACAGCTGTTTAGCCAAAAACTGCGATTTAAAGCGGATGATGGCAGTGATTTTGAGGATTGGGAGAGTGATTTAATCAATAAGGTTTTTACTAATAAGTCTCAGAGCTTTAACCCTCAATCAGAAAAAAAGCTACCTTGTATTGAGCTTGAGCATTTATCACAAGGCACAGGAAATATATTAGGAACTGTTGGCAGTGATGAGCAAAAAAGCACCAAAAATCTATTCGAGCCATCAAGTGTTCTATATGGAAAACTACGACCATATTTAAAAAAATTCGCACAACCTAATTTTAAAGGCGTTTGCTCTAGTGAGATTTGGGTGCTTACAGGTATAAAGGTTTCTAATAATTATTTATACCAATACATACAAAGTGAAGGTTTTGCAGAACTCACAAATATTCAATCAGGCTCTAAAATGCCTCGTGCTGATTGGAATATAGTAGCAAGTGCTGTAATTGAATATCCTTGTCTTGTAGAACAAACCAAAATTGCCAACTTCTTATCTGCTATCGACCAAAAAATAGATAGTGTTGCCGCCCAAATCGACCAAGCCCAAGTATGGAAGAAAGGCTTGTTACAGCAGATGTTTGTATAGGATTTCTTGATGAGCGATCAAAGTGAGTACCAACTTGAAGACAGCCTAATGACTCAAATTGAGGACTTGGGATATGAGCGTGTCACCATTCCCAATGAAGCGGCGCTGATCGCTAATCTAAAGAAGCAGATTGTGCGTGCTAACGGCTTGAGTCAGCCGCTATCTACGGATGAATGGAAGCAAGTCATCAGTCATTTAGAGAGTGGTACGAGCTTTGAACGCGCCAAGAAGTTGCGTGATAAGTTCAATGTCAGGTTCGATGATGGTAGCTCACGCCACATTCAGTTTTTTTGGCCGAATGCCGATGACAATATTTGGCAGCTCAGCAATCAAATCATGGTCGATCACAGCAGCCATAATGGGCGTACCAGTCGCTTTGACGTGACCATCTTAGTGAATGGCCTACCTTTGGTGCAAGTCGAGCTTAAAAGGCGTGGGGGTATCGAGATTGCCGAAGCCTTCCATCAGACGATGCGCTATTCAAAGGACGCTTACAAGGCAGGTCATGGCTTGTTTGAGTTCATTCAGTTGTTTGTAATCAGTAATGGCGCAAACACACGCTACTATGCAAAAGGTACAAAGCATTTCAATTTTACTTTTCCATGGGCGGATATTGAGAACAAGCCCATCAATGAGATTGTTGACTTCACCAAGGTATTTTTGCAGCGCAGCCATTTGAACGAGATGATCGCGCAGTTCATCGTACTCTATGAATCCTCAAAAACAATGATGGTGCTAAGACCCTATCAAGTCCATGCAACCAAACGCCTGATTGAACGTGCGACCAATTCAAATAAAAATGGTTATATCTGGCACACCACAGGCTCAGGTAAAACGCTGACCTCGTTTAAAGCCAGTCAAATCATCATGCAGTTGCCTGATGTAGAGAAAGTGGTGTTTGTGGTCGATAGAAACGACTTAGATACCCAAACGGCCAATGAGTTCAACGCCTATAAAGACGGTAGTGTAGACAGCACAACCAATACTAAAAACCTGGTCAAGCAGTTGGGTGAAACCCACGACAAACTTATCGTCACCACCATTCAAAAACTGAATCGTGCGATAAAATCTGAGCGTCATCAGGAAAAAATCAGCTACCTACAAGACAAAAAAGTCGTCTTTATCTTTGACGAGTGCCATCGTAGCCAATTTGGTGAGACCCACCGCAACATTAAGCGATTTTTCCAAAAGGCTCAGATGTTCGGCTTTACAGGTACGCCCATCTTAATTGAGAACGCTCACAATAAAGCAGGGCTTAAGCTCACCACCGCCCATTTATTTGACGAGTGCTTGCATCGCTACACGATCGTTGATGCCATTCGTGATAAAAACGTCCTGCCTTTTCAAATTGATTATGTCGGCAAGTTCACCAAGACTGACAAGACAACCAAAGAAAAAGTCACCGCTATCGACACTCAGGAAATGTACAACAACCCTGAGCGCATTGAAGACATTGCCAAGTACATTATTGATCGCCACAACATCAAGACCAAGCGCCGCGAATTTAACGCCCTATTTTGTGTCAGCTCCGTTGATATGCTCACCCAATACTATGATGCTTTTGAGCGCCTACAGGTACAGAAACAGGCAGACGACCCCACGTTTAAGCCGCTTAAGATAGCCACCATTTTTTCTTATGCAGCCAATGAAGCGACGGACGCTAGCTTTGCCCAGAACGGATTGATCGAAGAATCAAGCTTTGATACGCCAACGCAGATAGATGAGTCTAGCCGCGATAAACTAGATCGCTATATTGGCCAGTACAACGAAACCTTTGATACAAACTTTGACTCAGGTCAGGGCTACTATCCTTACTACCGTGACATTGCGACCAAAGTGAAGCAGCAGAAAATTGATCTTCTCATCGTGGTTAATATGTTCTTAACAGGCTTTGACGCTAAGACCTTAAACACCTTATACGTGGATAAAAACCTAAAGTATCACGGTTTAGTGCAAGCGTTCTCACGCACCAACCGCATTTATAACGACAAAAAGCCCTTTGGTAACATCGTCTGCTTTCGCAATCTAAAGCAAGCCACAGACGATGCCTTGGCGCTATTCGCCAACAAAGAAGCCAAAGATATCGCCGTTATTCCCAGTATGCAAACGCTGGAAAAAGAGTACAACCAAGCGGCCAAAAAGCTGTTGGATCTTTGCCCCGACTATAAATCTGTTGATGATTTAGAGACAGAAGACGATCAGCTAGAGTTCATCAAAGCTTTTCGTGAAGTGATGCGCTATAACGAGCAGCTCAATACCTTTGTGGATTACAGCCAAGCAAGCACCGATCTTGGTAAAGAAGACTTTGCTAATTTTGCCAGCAAGTACATCGATCTGTATCGCCAAATTCGTATACAGAATAGCGGCAGTGAGGATAAAACCTCCGTACTAGAGGATATTGATTTTCAAATTGAGATGCTACACAGCGATCGCATCAACGTTAGCTACATTATTGAGTTGTTAAGACAAGCCAACAAGCAACAAGGCAAGGGAGATGATGAAGGCGCGGCACGCTACCAAGCCCAAGTGCATGACTTGCTCATGAACGAACCCACTTTCCGTGATAAACAGGAATTGATCCAAAAGTTTATCAACGAGCAAATGCCTAAAATGCCAAACGGCCAAACCGTTGAAGAAGCCTTTGCCCATTTTTGGGATGTGGAAAAAGAGGCGGCCTACCAAGATTTCTGCAAGGAAAGCAATCTAAAAACTGATGTCATGCAAGATATCTTAAAAACCTATGAGACCAACAAACGACTGCCGAACCGCAATGAGATACAGGCACTACCAAACTATAAGGTTAAGCTGTTTGAGCGCAACGACCTACACAATCGCCTAATCAATAAGACACGGCAGTTTATACGGAAATTCTATACAGAGCTTTAGCGTATTTGGTATTTCAGTCTGTTTTATGCAGTTCCTTTAGAACATACTTAACTGTTCTGAACAGTCGTATTGTACAAACACTAAAACGTACTTGGACACTAGGTGGACAATGATCATATCGGTGACGAAAGCGGCAAAAGAATGGGGCGTATCAAGAACCACGATCTATCAGAAGGTCAATGATGGTGAGCTTTCTAGAACCGCAGACAAGAAAATTGATACTGCGGAGATGTTTCGAGTGTTTGGCGAACCTGTTCTGAAAAAACGTACTGAACAATCACTGAACAGTCCTGATAATACGCAATTGAACAGTCAGACTGTACAGTCTTGTACAGCGCTTGAACACCAATTAGAGCTAGAGAAGTTGAAGAACGAACACCTACGACAACAAGTCAGCGATCAAAAGCAATTGATAGATAATTACCAACAACAGATCAGCCAGCTAAACAAGACACTGGAGAAAGCCAACGCCAGTATTCAAGATTTTGCGCAAGTGAGACTGCTAGAGTTCAAACAATTTGAACCCAACTACGAACCTCAGCCTGAGAAAGAAATAGACGATACAATCGTACCTGTGGTTGAGCAGAAGAAAAAATGGTGGAGTTTTTAATTTAATGTTTAGTATTTTGTGCTCCACCTAGTTATAGCAGTGCTATCCCTACTCATGTAAGGAAAAAATCGAGATGGGGCTATTAACCAACTTACTTTTTAGGCCTTATTAGCTTAGCCTCAATGCCACTGACCACAAAATCTTCCAAAATCCTAGTATTGCTGATTCTCTGGTCTTTAAAACTCTCATTATTAGCTATGCGCTGCATTTCTGCTTGTACGTTTTCGTCCGTAGGAGCAAGCTTTGTACATATTAAAAGATAGGCTTGTGCCACTCGTCTGCTGATTGTTGCGCTAGAACGAGCACCTTTATCATTAACTAGATTCACCTTTATAACGCTGCTCATTGTTATACTCGTCATTATAATTTAGTTAATTTTAAGTGATTACTTGTACTTTAACTCTCTAAATTTCGCTAATATTTCATCAGTCAGTAAATATGTCAAACCCTCTTGATCCTGCGGCGTTAAGTTCAACTCACTCTTACTGTTAAACCGATAGTGTTCAGTATCTACAATACTCTGAATCGCCTCTCTAACATTCTCATAAGAAAGCTCAGATTCTGAGAAATCTTTGCAAATCGTCAGATAAGTCGCAGCAAGCCTTCTATCAAAATCAAGCAAAGTTCTTTCATCGTCTTTGTTCCAAATGACAAGACGGACTGTTTTTACTTTTTTATCATGCAATCCAATCATGCGCTCTAATGCAATTTTTGGGCTAACACCAACAGTCGCCTTAAAATCTCTGATTTCATTGTGATCAAGCGAAATGTTTGGGCTGTATTCAGTTGCGCCATTTTTAAGATAGACAATAAAAAATTCACCGCTATGCTCATCAAACGTGACATCAACAGCAAACTTAGCATCATGCTCATAGTTCGAGAGATAGTAATTATCTGAATGTGAGCTACTCGATTTTATCAAGTGCGTGTGCTCTGTATCATCGAAGTTGATCTTATAAATATTTGACATAGTTTTACCTCAATAGTAAGCAGAATTGCTAACCTATGAGTATCATTATACTAAAATAATAAGCAATATTTTAGTATAATGATACTCATAATGTAATGATTTGTTAGTATTATAATACTAAAAAATCATAGCTAATATCTGGGTTTTGATGTTTAGTTGTCGTTCTGGCTCATCTATATATATGTGTACTGACACAGCTTTCTCAGATGTGCGCCAGCACCAACCTCTATATTAATAGAATAATATTCTATTAATATAGAGGTTGGTGCTGGCATTCGTTAATGTATGACTACCACTCTTAATATTAATAGATTTTTATTCTATTAATATTAAGAGTGGTAGCGGATTATTCCGCTAGCTCTACTTGCTCAGGATCATCATAATTTTTGTACAGTCTACCGCTACGGAATGGCGCTGGAATCTCCTCAAATACGATTTCATCAATATGCTTTTTTGTGTATTTAGCGTCGGTACGTATTGAACGATCTAGCGAGTGCACCACCTCAACTGGCTCCGTTACCAATACAACGCCAACCGTTGCGAGCTTAGACTTTTGAACAACTTCATCTTTTTCGGTGAAGAAGTTAGCTCGGATCTGTCTGCCGGTAAAAAACCTACGCTGGATACTGTCGCACTTATGTTTTTCACATAGCGTCTTAACGTCGACAGACAAAGTATAGTAAGGACTTAAATTTTTATCTTCGATAACAACTGCATATCCGTCATTCTCTAGCACACCAGCAGCGGCTTCTAATACTTGCCTAACACTGCGTTTCTCATCAATCAATCTACACAGGCTGCCTCTAGGGCATGAAGCTAGCGTCACCATATCTGTTTTTGTAAGATTTTCTGACGAATGCGCTTTATTCTCATGAATTTGGATCTTGAAAAGCTCATCGTTGTCATCTAAAAATCGCGGTACATAGACAGGCAGTTTTGGCTTATTGTTAGGATCGTAGTCTTTTTTATCAATCGCTACAGCCTCATAGAATAGGTCAGCAATTTGCTCTAACTCAGTTTTGAGTGCAGAAACAGCGTCACCATCACCAACCATCAATACAGCACGATAGTTTTTGTCAAACCTAAAAGGGCTAGATGAAGATCTTGTCCGTGATTCATAAAGCACTGTAGCGTAGCCATTCATCTCATCGTCACCCATCAACAATCTATACAAGCTGCTGAGTCTGCCGTAAAACGGATACCAGTGTTCTCTATCGCTAGCCATACACTACCCCAAAAATAAATAGAATGTTATTCTATTATACTATGGTAAAAGCAGAAGTATACCGCCCAAGTACAAAACCAATAGATTGTTATTCTATTAATCTTGTACTTGGGCGCGCCTCTGTGAAAGAAGTGCTCTTCCCCATTCTTAGTAGTCCATGCTCGGACTGCTGTCCTTGGGAGTGGGCGGCTGAGATTTCATAGGTTGGTTTATAGGCGTCTGTACTAGCGCTGCTGCTTCCAATTCCAAATCATAGGGCACAGGTAGCACAGCGTCCTTAAATCGCGCCCTATGATAGATTGTTTTGAGCCTGTTCCCCTCTTCTAATATCTCCAAAGCCTCTTTTAGTATTTTCCCTTTTTTGTCTTGATCATACTGTTTTTGCTTTCCGTGTAGAGCCATGCCTAGATAGTCATAAGGCACAAAATCTTCACTAAAAATTGGTGCGTCTAACCTGATATTTTTTTGGAATTTAGTGCTTCTGACGCTAATGGATTTTTTCGTAACCCGCTTAATTTCATACCCCTGCTTCTCTAATGCTTTTTGTATTGCTTTACGATTCTCCAGCTGCGCTCTAGCGGCTAAATCGTATATGTATTCAGTTAGGTAGTCTTTTGCAGCCTTATGAGTTGTAAGCCTTTCCTGCTCTGCTGTATAGCTTTTTCTATCAACGTCTTTTAGGTTGGCGCTTCTACTAAAATATGGGTGGCTAGTTCGCCGCTTGCTTGGATCATGCGGATCAGTGAGCTTGTACCTCATATTCATTACGTTTTGATAGGCGTTGACCCGCATCATGTCAGCCCAGTGAAAAAATGGCTGTAACCGCTTTCCCGATCTCAATTCCTGATTCGGTATTAAAAAGTTCAGCTCAAGACGTTTTATAGGTTTGCCGTCTAAGCCTTTAATAACGTTACCAGCGGTGTCAGTCTTATCCTTGTCTGTGTGCTCAACCCAGAGGCAGTTATACTGATCATGCTCTAGACCCACGAAAATAGTGGCTTCAAACTCATCCATGATTTTTGCTTTTACCTTGTCTGAAATATCGGTAGGACTCTCTGCAAACGAT
>Ga0208014_1000679_pt1 | contig 12755 bp, 11 predicted proteins | sample 25_taG_FD_184099 | JGI IMG/M metagenome (GOLD analysis project Ga0208014, IMG submission 184099) | Marine viral communities from Cariaco Basin, Caribbean Sea - 25_WHOI_OMZ (SPAdes) (version 2) | ecosystem: Environmental > Aquatic > Marine > Oceanic | place: Caribbean Sea: Cariaco Basin...
GAAAATGACACAAATGAATTTCCAAAGAAAATCATTTATAAACTCCAAAATGATACCCTAAAAGCTAATGTTTCAACCACCGAATTTGATGTGGATTTTGAGTTTGTAGAAATTCAGAAATAGTAAAAAGCATCCTCTATAAGTTCGATCCGGGTTCCTGCAGAATTTTTGATAATTGCCACGATATCAAATCGAATTTCAGCATCCAGATCCTTTACCTCAGCATAATGATTCATCGCTAAAACCAAACGCTGAATTTGTCCGGTTTTTACAAAATCTTGAGGATTTCCAAAATGCGAAGTACTTCTGGTTTTTACCTCAACACCTACTAGAACTTTATCTTTAAAAGCTATAACATCAACTTCAGCTTTCTGAAATCGATAATTTTTCTCAAGAATTTTATAGCCTTTATCTTCTAAAAAAGCAATGGCCAGCCCCTCCCCCTTTTTCCCAAGTTCATTATGCTCAGCCATAGTTTTAAAGTTTTCTAAAGATAATGCTACTTCAAGAATACATATAACCAGGCATTATTTCCTCCTGATAAGAAAATCTAAGATAATTAAAGCTTCTGTATCTTAATCACGGTACATGATTGTGGAAACTTTTAAATTTAAGGCTTTAATCTCCTCAGGAGAAGCATCGATCATTCGGTCTCCATAAAATTTATCGGCAATTCTACCTTCAGGATTTAAAAACACCCGGATATTTGAATCTTCTAATTTTCCGCCGTTCCAATCTACAGCGCCACTATAATCCCAACCAAATCCGTAGAATTTAACCTCTTTTCCGTTTATTTTAGAAAGCTCATCATAAGTGGTTCCTATTTTAATTCCTGTCGCAGAACTCCATTTTCCGTTTTCAGAATAATTAATATCAAAAATAGATGTTTTAGCATCATCTTTCCAGGTAATTAAAATTTCATCTTTAGTCCCAGGATATAATATGGTATAAGGCCGCTCTACAGTCCCTTCTTCCATCATATCGTTACCATTTTCTGGATCGGCATCGCTGTACATTCCTAAAATCTGCTCGTAGTTTTTATGCTGAAGGGATTCTATGGTATACTTATCGCTATTGATAGCTTTTTTACTTCCGCCACAAGCCACAACACTTATGACTACGAATAATAAAAGTATTTTTTTCATTTTTGGTTAGTTTTTACTGAAATTTAGTCTCCAGAAGACGATTTAAATTGCACAGATTGGTTATAAAAAAAGTAAAATAATTACATTGGCAATCGGCCGATCTTTTGAATTACTAAATTAGAAACAAATTGAAGGAGTACATGGTGTTTTGCAAGAATTTAACGCGTATTATAACGCAGTTGCTTACCTTTACGCCCTAAAATTCATCCTTACAAAAATGAAGGTGAGTTTTACAAAAAAATATCCCATAAAATTGGGAAGATGAATCAAATCCCGGGAGAACCGGGTAAACTACCTCAGGGCAAACCATGAGGTAGTTATTAAAAAATTAATTTTTATTTCGAGTTATCCCAATAACCAAAGGGACCGGAATATTTAATCTCGATTATCGAGTAAAAGTTAAAACAGAAAATGAGTAACACGCCAAAAAGATATACAATTACGGCAGCTTTGCCTTACACTAATGGCCCAATACATATTGGGCATCTATCGGGAGTTTACGTTCCGGCAGATATCTATTCCCGATTTTTAAGAATGCAAGGGCACGATGTAGCTTTTGTTTGCGGTAGCGACGAGCACGGAGTACCTATTACTATTAAGGCAAAAAAAGAAGGAGTTACTCCGCAGGATATCGTAGATAAGTATGACGGGATTATTAAGGACTCCTTTAATAACTTCGGAATTTCTTTTGATAACTACTCAAGAACATCTGCTGAAATTCATCATAAAACCGCTTCAGCATTCTTTAAAAAACTGTACGATGATGGGAAGTTTATTGAAGAAACTACCGAGCAACTTTATGATGCTGAGGCAAAGCAATTTCTTGCCGATCGTTTTGTAACCGGCACCTGCCCTAAATGTGGTAACGAAGAAGCTTATGGCGACCAGTGTGAAAGCTGCGGAACGTCGCTAAACGCAACAGATCTTATCAATCCAAAATCGGCAATTACCGGTGCTATGCCAACATTAAAAGAGACCAAACATTGGTTTTTACCCTTAGACCAATATGAAAGCTGGCTAAAAGAATGGATCCTTGAAGGACATAAATCTGATTGGAAACCCAATGTATACGGACAGGTAAAATCCTGGATCGATGATGGTTTACGTGCCCGAGCAGTCACCCGGGATCTGGATTGGGGTATCCCTGTACCAGTTGAAGGCGGCGAAGGAAAAGTATTGTACGTTTGGTTTGACGCACCTATTGGTTATATCTCTTCAACCAAAGAATGGGCTGCACGCGAAGGAAAAGACTGGGAGCCTTATTGGAAAGATCAAGATACCAAAATGGTTCATTTTATAGGAAAAGATAATATCGTTTTTCATTGTATCATCTTTCCGGTGATGCTTAAAGCACATGGCGATTATATTTTACCAGAAAACGTACCGGCTAACGAGTTTTTAAATCTAGAAGGTAAAAAATTATCGACTTCTAAAAACTGGGCGGTTTGGTTACATGAATATCTGGAAGATTTTCCTGGCCAGCAGGATGTATTGCGTTATGCATTAACCGCTAATGCGCCAGAAACAAAAGATAATGATTTTACCTGGAAAGATTTTCAGGCTAGAAATAACAATGAACTGGTAGCTATTTTTGGTAACTTTATTAATCGTGTAGTTGTTTTAACTAATAAATACTATAATGGTGAAGTTCCTACTCCGGCAGAATATTCCAAAGTAGACGAAGAAACTATCGCAGCTTTAAAAGCCTATCCTGCAGTAATCGCCAGCTCTATTGAAAAATACCGATTTAGAGAAGCTCAGGCTGAGTTAATGAATCTTGCCCGCCTAGGAAACAAGTATTTAGCTGACGAAGAACCATGGAAACTGGTAAAAACCGATGAAGAACGCACTAAAACCATTATGTATGTAGCACTACAAATCGCATCGGCACTGGCGACGCTTAGTGAACCATTTTTACCATTTACCTCTAATAAACTGAAAGAGATTTTAAAATTCAGTGCTGAAGAAAGGAATCTTAACGAAGGAGAACTTTCGCAGTGGAATAAAATCACCACTCGAGAAGCACTCCTGCCTTCTGGTCATATAATTGGCAAAGCTGAATTACTTTTCGCTAAAATTGAAGATGAAAAGATTGAAGTACAGCTACAAAAATTAGAAGCCTCTAAAGTGGCTAATGCTAAAGCAAGTGAAAGCGTAGAACCTCAAAAAGATACGGCTACTTTTGAAGATTTTACTAAAATGGATCTTCGAGTAGGAACCATTCTTGAAGCCAGCAAAATGCCTAAAACCAAAAAACTAATGGTTTTAAAAGTAGAGACCGGCTTAGACAAAAGAACTATTGTTTCTGGTATTGCAGAACATTTTAAAGCGGAAGAATTAATTGGTAAAAAGGTGACCGTTTTAGCGAATCTTGCCCCAAGGAAATTACGAGGTGTAGAAAGTGAAGGAATGATCTTACTTACTGAAAATGCTGAAGGCAAACTGGTTTTTGTAAACCCAGATGAAGATGGCGTAATAAATGGAGCGACAATAAATTAATGATATAGAGCGATAGCGCCTAACAGGCAACGCCAAGGATATGGGAAAAACTGCTTATTTTTATAAGGTTGCCCAACGCAATATTAAAGCAGATGCTAAAAACGTAAAAGTTTTACTCTACTCATTGATTATTGGCATTATTGCAGGTCTACTATCCTCTGCCTTTAGAATATGTATCTCTAAAATTGAGAATCTTAGAGAAAAACTGTATGGAAATTTCGATTTTTCTTTATCGCCAATTTTAGAAGGTATAGGACTAATTTTATTAATAATCGGGGCTATTCAAATAGCCCTTTTTTTAGTTAAAAAATTTGCCCCAGAAGCTGGCGGAAGCGGTATTCAGGAAATAGAGGGTGCTTTAGATGAAGTTAGGCCTACCCGCTGGAAACGAGTATTACCTGTAAAATTTATAGCCTCTATTTTCTCTTTGGGTAGTGGCATGCTTCTGGGAAGAGAAGGACCTACTGTACAAATTGGAGCCAATGTAGGTAAAATGGTAAAAGAGCTCTTTAAACAGGAAGACGAACAAAACAATCCTCTTTTATCGGCAGGAGCGGCAGCAGGACTTGCAGGGGCTTTTAACGCTCCACTTTCAGGAATTGTTTTTGTTATTGAAGAAATGCACGGTCATTTTAAGTTCAATTTTTATTCAGTTGCAGCTATAATGATTGGATCAGGAACGTCAGATCTTATCGCCCGTTATTTAATCGGTGAAGATACAGCACTTTCTATTAAAATATTCAGCTCACCAGACATCAGTGAGATTTGGTTTTTTGGTTTGTTAGGACTCCTATTTAGTTTTATAGGATATCTATTTAATAGTGCTTTATTAAAATCACTGGATCTTTTCGGTAAACTTAAAAACCCCATTTTAGTGTTTAGTATAGGTCTGGGAATTATAATCGCCATACTTAGTATTTACTTCCCGGATATGACGGGCGCAGGCTACAATACTATTAAAGATGTATTGGGGCATTCTTTTACCATATGGGTGCTCATAGTTATGTTCGTGGGGCGATTTATCCTTTCTATTTTAAGTTATAGCTCTGGAGTTCCCGGTGGTATTTTTGCACCCCTATTAAGTTTAGGAGCTATTTTAGGAATGATATTCGGATATACCATTCAGCATTTTAATCCGCATTTAGTAAATGAAACGGGAGTATATGCGGTAGCCGGTATGGCGGCAATATTTGCTTCTACCGTTAGGGCTCCGCTTACCGGAATCATGCTGGCCATAGAAATCACTTCAAATTATGAGCTTACACTTCCGTTGATAATTACAACAGTAACTGCTTCGGTCTTTACCGCATTTTTAGGAAATAAACCAATTTATACTTCTTTGCTGGAAAGAACAATACGTCATGCCAAACAAACGAAAGCTCAAATAGAGCAATCATGATCCTTTTAATTTTAAGGTGAAGTTCATAAGAAAACCTTAGAAATATTTACTAGACAAACCGGATGAAATGTTCAACTCCCGTACGAGATGAAATAAAAAATAATGCCCTGCCAAGTTTAGCTTTAATAGGAATTTTAACTTGAAATAATATATTTGCAGCTTTTAATTTTTAATAGCTTTAAACGTGAAAAAATTTTACACTCTCTCTATTTTAATTTATTTTAGTTTTAATGTCCAAGGTCAAAACAGATATTTCGACCTTCCAAATGAACTAAAAGACAATAAGCGTTCTATTGAAGAGATTTTTACCATAACAAATGATGAAAATGGGAACTTAACCCTTTTTATAGATGATAACAAAACGTTTAATGCCTACATCTACAATAAAGAAGTAAAACAGGTAAAACAACTTAAATCTGATGGTTTACCGAATAAATATGATAACATAATAGGTTACGTTCAGAACGGAGAGGTAACCACATTGTTTCTACAGCATAGAAATAAAAGAAAATATGGAGCCATACAGTTTGATTTTTCAACCAGACAAACCAAAGAAATTGAGTTCGATTTCAAACTCAAAAAAGAAGCCTATATAGAAGCTTTAAGTAAAGACAATAAGCTGTATTTATTGACACTTGAAAAAAATTCATCGAACCTAAATATTTACACTTTTAATGACCTAAAACAATCAAAGAATAAAATAAATCTAGATTTTGAATATAGAATCAAGGATATTCACTCAAAAGATCTTCATGAGATGCTATTGAGTCCCAATGGGATGAGTTCAAGTATAGAGGTTGAAAAAATTGATAATCAAGTCCCTATTAGTATAGAAATGGCCAGTGCAACTAATAAATTGTATAAAACTTTAAATGGCTTCGATCTTAGCCTGGATAAAAGTATTTTTGAAACCTTTATTATCTCTGTAAATCTAAAAAATTATACTGCCGAAATTAAACAATTTGAGAAACCAAAATATAGCTCACTTGATGATTATCACAGTAATTCTTTTCTATTAGATGATAATATTTATCAGGTAGTAGCGAATTCTAATGAATTATATTTTGAAGTGAAAAATAGAAACTCTAATGAGGTTCTTAAAAACATATTTCTAACTAAGGATGAAGAATTTAATTTTAAGAACACCCCGATTATTCAGGATAAAGAAGGAGATTGGTTTGCTCCGCATCGTGAACTGGAAAAAAACGTCTAAATTTTTAAGAAAAATTGATAATGAGAATATAGGCGTTTCAGCTTTTAAAAATGATAATAAAATATCATAACCATAGGAAGTTATATAGAAATAGCAGGAGGAGGTGCGCCTATGATGATGGGAATGCCAGGAATGGGTGGTATGCCGGGAACGCCAATGTATATCTCAGATAATTTTAGTTTATACGCCGGTGCTTACTTTTCATATACCAGAGGAAAATCTGTTCGCATAAAATGTTTGTTTGACCAAAATTTTGAACATATCGACGGGCCCGTTGAAGAAAGTGTCTTCGATAAAATTAAGAAATTCACAGAAAAACTTAAAAATAACGATACCGCAGAGAATGTGTTTAAATGGAATGATCATGCTTACTATGGCTATTATTATAAAAACAATGATTCTTATAGAATAAGAGAGTTCTAAAAATATCAAATCTACCGGCTAAAGAAGTTCTTTAGGCGGATTTTTAATCAAGCTATGCTCAAAATTGCCTTCCACCCTATTTACAAACACCCTTTACCAGAAGGGCATCGTTTTCCCATGGAGAAATACGATTTGCTGCCTAAACAGCTTTTACATGAGGGTACTTGTGAACAACAACATTTTTTTGAGCCAAAACCAGCAGATCTGGAAGACATTCTTGCGGTGCATACCATAGAATATGTCGAAAATTTAACGAACCTTACGCTGGATCGAAGAGCGATTAGAAAAACCGGATTCCCACTTTCTCAGGAACTGGTAGATCGTGAAATCATTATCGCCGGTGGTACTCTTGAAGGCTGTCATTATGCTCTAGAAAATGGAATTTCAATGAATATTGCCGGTGGTACGCATCACGCTTACAGCGACCATGGCGAAGCCTTTTGCCTGTTGCACGATCAGGCAATTGCGGCAAGATATCTTCAGAAGAAAAAATTAGCTAAAAAAATACTGATTATCGATCTTGATGTCCATCAGGGAAATGGTACGGCTGAAATTTTTCAGAATGATGATTCGGTTTTTACCTTTTCGATGCATGGTAAAGGAAACTACCCTTTTAGAAAAGAAATTTCAGACCTGGATATCGAAGTTCCCGATGGCTCTAAAGATGAGTATTACCTAGAAACTTTAAAAGAAATACTACCCGATCTTATTGAAAAAGTACAACCAGATTTTATTTTTTATCTGTGCGGAGTAGATATTCTGGAAACCGATAAACTTGGCCGACTTGCCTGTAGCATTGAGGGGTGCAAAGAACGTGATCGTTTTGTATTGCAAACCTGTCACGATCTTAAAATACCGGTACAATGTAGCATGGGTGGTGGCTATTCTCCTGAAATAAAAGTAATCATCGAGGCACACGCCAATACCTATCGTTTGGCGCAAAATATCTATTTCTAGCTTGCTTTCAATTTCTTCATAAATTTAGCGAACTCTGCATCTAAATTCTCCCGGCAACAGATGCTTTTTATTATTCAGTAGTACTTCGCTAGAAAACGCAAACCTAAGGCAAACTCCGTTCCTGCATTCTCGATTTGCAACAGCAAAATATTTATACACCTCACAATACAGGATAGCTGATTTATAATTAAAAACTAATTTTTTTAAAATATATAAATTTTATTTACTAAATTTTGATGATTTATTTAACATAATGCGATTTTGAATAATAAAAAACCTAAAAAATACTGGCGCGAAAACATCAAATATCTAGTTATACTTTTAAGCATATGGTTTATGGTATCCTTTGGTGCGGGCATTCTATTTAAAGACTTTTTAAATCAATATAAGATTGGAGGTTTTAAACTAGGATTTTGGTTTGCACAACAAGGCTCTATTTATGTTTTTGTGGTCCTCATCTTTATTTACATACGATTGATGAATAAACTGGATAAAAAATATGGATATGCTGAATAATCAAACTTTACAATATTAAAACTCCCCTCAACTTAACATTACAAATATGGATGTACAATTATGGACCTGGATCTTAGTAGGTATTAGTTTTACGCTATATTTTGGTATAGCCATCTGGGCCCGGGCTTCTTCCACAAAAGATTTTTATATCGCCGGTGGTGGAGTTTCCCCATTAGCTAACGGAATGGCCACAGCTGCCGATTGGATGAGTGCCGCTTCTTTTATTTCTATGGCCGGACTTATATCTTTTAGCGGTTACGATGGGTCGGTTTATTTGATGGGCTGGACGGGTGGTTATGTTCTCCTTGCACTTTTGCTAGCCCCTTACTTAAGGAAGTTTGGAAAATTTACGGTACCCGATTTTATCGGCGACCGTTATTACTCTAATTCGGCACGAACCATTGCCATTATCTGTGCTTTAATTGTTTCGTTTACCTATGTGGCAGGACAGATGCGCGGCGTGGGAATTGTATTCTCTCAATTCTTACAGGTAGATATTACCAAAGGGGTACTTATTGGTATGGCAGTGGTACTGGTATTTGCTTTTTTAGGAGGAATGAAGGGCATCACTTACACGCAGGTTGCTCAATATTGTGTACTTATTTTTGCCTTTATGGTGCCTGCTATTTTTATTTCTATCCAGATGACGGGCAATCCTTTTCCGCAAATTGGAATGGGTGATAAGGTTGAAGACGGAACCTTTCTATTAGATCAATTAGATCAATTACATACCCAGTTAGGATTTAAGGAATATACCAGCGGCACAAAATCTACATGGGATATTTTTGCCATTACCCTGGCTTTGATGGCAGGCACTTCTGGTTTACCCCATGTTATTGTTCGCTTTTTTACGGTTCCAAAAGTTAAAGATGCCCGAAAATCTGCCGGCTATGCTTTACTTATTATTGCCATTTTATACACTACGGCACCGGCAGTTGCTGTTTTTGCCAGAACCAATTTAATAACAACGGTAAACGAAACAGCGTATAAGGATTTACCCGACTGGTTTAAAAATTGGGAAAATACCGGCTTAATTTCATGGACCGATAAAAATAAGGACGGAAAAATTCAGTACCGAAATTCTGAAGCTGTGGATGGGAAACCGCTTTTTACCGATAAAAGAGGAGCAAACGGTGAACGTATTATTAGCAATCCCAGTACTACCGAAAATGAATTATATGTAGATAAGGATATCATGGTTTTAGCCAATCCAGAGATTGCGCAATTGCCTAACTGGGTAATAAGTTTGGTCGCCGCCGGCGGACTTGCTGCTGCTTTATCTACCGCTGCCGGATTATTATTGGTGATTTCTACTTCTGTTTCTCACGATCTGGTAAAAAAACAATTGAAACCCAATATTTCAGATAAGGGCGAACTTATGATTGCGAGAATAAGCATATTAGTGGCTATTATTGTTGCAGGTTTCTTCGGGATTTATCCTCCCGGTTTTGTTGCTGCGGTCGTCGCATTAGCTTTTGGATTAGCTGCTGCTTCATTTTTCCCCGCTATTGTTTTAGGCATTTTCGATAAAAGAATGAATCGACAAGGTGCAGTTACCGGAATGATCGCCGGGACCAGCCTAATGCTATTTTATATGATCACTTATAAAACCGGACTTATAGGCATTATGGATCCGCTACCCGAAAGTGAATGGTGGTTTGGCACTTCGCCTGAAGGTTTTGGCGTTATTGCCATGCTCCTTAATTTTATCCTGGCCATCGTTATTTCGAGATTTACGCCTCCCCCTCCAGAAAATGTGCAGCAGATTGTTGAGGATATCAGGATTCCCAGCGGTGCCGGCGAGGCACAAATGCATTAAAAATCTAAAAATAAAACTCCGTTTTCTATGATTAAAAAAACGGAGTTTTTGATTTACACTAAAATCAATCCCAATTCGATCTACTTTCCTAACAGCAGGATTTCGTTGCATATAATTTCAGTAATATATCTTTTAGTACCTGTTTTGTCTTCATAACTCCTACTGGTAAGTTTACCATCTATTGCGATTTCTTTTCCTTTAGGCACATAATTCTCGACCAAATCTGCCGTTTTCCCCCAAGCCACAAGGTTATGCCATTGGGTTTCAGAAACCTTCTCTCCTTTGGCATTTTTATAATACTCGTTGGTTGCAATAGAGAATTTCGCCAGTTTTTTACCTGAATCTAAATTTACAATTTCGGGCTCTGTGCCTACATGGCCAATCAATTTAACGCTGTTTCGTAAAGTGCTCATAACTATAGAATTTAATTGTAATTGAAAATCATTAGTTCATTTCAACCCTGCAAACATAGATGAGCATTAAAACTATATCCGTCTGTAAACTAATTGTTTTCGTATAGATACGTTTGTAAACGATTGAATTCGTTTGCAAACGACAAAATTTATTGAATATCGCTAGTAAACAATAGCTTAAGAATAAAAGCGTTTTATTTTTATCACTATTAAATTATCAATTGAAATCAAACCTTATTAAAAAGATAATTGGTGTTGTTAAGTATCTGGCCATTTATTATCTATCTATTAAAATGATCTGTTTTGGAGTTCCCAAATTGCTGTTTATGCAATTTAGGATCTTGCATTACGAGTCATTTTTACCGCTAGTCGAAATATCTAAATATCAACACATGTGGTCTTTCTTTGGAAGGTCATATAATTACAATATCTTTATTGGTTTAGCTGAGCTATTGATAGGAATTTTAATCGTTTTTAGAAGAACAAGATTAATTGCTTTATTACTTTCCATTGGGATTTGCCTAAACATTCTCATATTAAATATAGAATTTGAAATTTACTTTGCCATTTCACATATAATCTTGGATCTTGTTCTAACTATCTTATTGTTATTTGAATATAGAAAAGATCTTTATAAATTTTTTATCCTTAATAGCGGTAAGTTTAAGACATCATTACTTCCGAAGAAAAAAGGATTCGTACATAAGCTTCCTTTTCTATATGTTTTCATGCTGCCTATTGGTTATGGCATATTTTCGTATAATATTAAATCTAAAGTAGACGACACGATTACTGGAAGTTATACGATTAAGGAGTTTAAGATTAACTATTCAGACATCAATATTACAAAAGGGAAATTAGGATCTGATCCCATGTTATTTTTAGAATATAATCAACAGGCGGTAATCTCTATTAATGATTCTATTTACTATGGCGCATATTCGATCTTTAAAAGAGAAATTAGAATGTATTTTGACCCTCCGGTAGATCAAATCAATTCGATCACAGGGCGCCTGGATAAAGAAAATTTCACCATAAATGGAGTGATGAATGACTCGATACCTGTTATGATCGATTTAAAAAGATTATCGGAAAAAGAAGATTATTTGAACAGCTTATATCATTAGTGACATAGAGGAACAGGTGCAACCGTATATGTTTATTGATTAAGTATTAAGCCACAGTTGGCCATGTAAGATGTCACCATACCCTTTTTTACTCTATTAGAATTCTCCACATTTTATTCTAGAATAATAGCTGCTGTATAATTATAATCGTATTTATCCATAGTAGATGGTGTTACCTCATTACCTTCAAATGTTATACGGTAACATTTAGCGGAAGGATTTCTTTCGTTCGGAATTTCCCAATAGGTAACCAATTCATGTACAGCATCATCTCCAAATATATATGGGCACTTTATTTTGTACGTAAGCATTTCCTGTTTGGGACAATCGTCTATTGGTAAACCAAACTGATTTGTAAGGTAAGAATATTCATTATACCGGGACAACCCAAATGTGGGACGGTTAACATCTGGCTCAAAACCAGGCCGGGCAGGAGCATTATAGATATCATTATCCCAATTCCAACATGGTTCAGAAATAATAATATCTAAAGTATATAAAGCGTCTTTTACAGATCTTGAAGAGTCATTTAATTCAATTTCTTTAACTAAGTCATTTCCCGCAATATCCTGGAAACTTAAATATAAGTTGTAGCCTACAAACTCTGGTTCACTATGAAATGGGGGATCACAAGATGATAGTAGTATCAAAGTTACAATACTGAGTATTCTTAGCGTTTTCATAGTTTTCGTGATTTAAAAATATTAAAATCTTCACCTATCTATTGAAAATTATCAATCCATTAAGCTACATTATTTTTCTTATTGATGACATTCTTATTCTCGATAATTAAAGGGAATGAATTTCTATACTTTTTATAACTTAAATGAGATTTTTATTCTATCTAAGCCGCATATACAATTTTGAATAGCGATTTTTTTATATTGACATCATTGTTCATCAAAAACATGAATTAAGAATTCACAAAATGGAACTTCACATTCCTTCTGCTAATTTTTAATTTGAAAAAGTATATCCCAAAAATAATATTAAATTTAAAGCAAATACCTTAGAAGTTTAAGGCAATCAGGCGTTACTATTACCTACAATTGTAACATTTGTCTGTATAGCTTTAATATGGCTTGCTACTTTTTGCGCCAAAAAACCTTGGTATTCATAAATTGAAAACTATGAAAATCTCTATTGAAATTCCCGAAGCCTGTGGCGAAAACTGGGAACACATGACGGTTTCTCAGCTAGGGAAATTTTGCCAGGTTTGTAAAAAGGAGGTGATCGATTTCACA